>WNFL01289080.1_pt6 | contig 23050 bp, 20 predicted proteins | sample 5400361 | NCBI WGS metagenome assembly WNFL01 (sample SAMN13153351, study PRJNA577476) | soil metagenome | isolation source: 40 cm soil on Douglas fir-dominated hillslope | place: USA:California | collected 2013-09-17
AAGATCAGTCAGTCCGTCCATTCCATTCACGACCCGCGCGAGTTGCAGGAACAAGTCCTGCAATCGATTTTTGAAGTCGCACCCGCCGAAGACGGCGCCATCCTGCTCGACCGCCACGGCGAATTCACTTCCACTCTCGCCCGCGACAGGCAAGGCTCGGAAGCCCCCGTGCGTGTCAGCCGCACTATCGTGCAGCAAGTCATGAAGCAGGGCGTGGGCATCCTCCTCAATGACGTGCAGAACCAGAGCGAATACGGCGGGGTCAAGAGCCTGGTCGCATCGCAAGTCCGCTCGCTGCTCTGCGTTCCCTTGAACGTGATGGACCGGGTCACGGGCTGCGTCTATATCGGCACCCGGAAAGCGGACGTTCCGTTTACGGAAGACCATTTGCAAATGGTCACGGCGCTGGCCGCGATCGCGTCCGTTGCTCTGGACAACGTCAACCAATTGGACTGGCTGCGGCAGGAAAACCGCCGCCTCATCACCGAAATTAACTTAGACCACAACATGGTGGGGGACAGCCCGGCCATCCGCGAGGTGCTGCAAGTTCTTTCTCGCGTCGCCCCCACCGAAACCACCGTGCTCATCCGCGGCGAAAGCGGCACCGGCAAGGAGCTGGCCGCCCGCGCCATTCACAACAACAGCCGCCGCGCGGAAAAACCTTTCGTTGCCATCAACTGCGCCGCCATTACAGAAACACTGCTGGAGAGCGAACTCTTCGGCTACGAAAAAGGCGCCTTCACAGGCTCGTTCGGTCAAAAGAAGGGCAAACTGGAGTGCGCCAATGGCGGCACCGTCTTTCTCGACGAAATCGGCGAACTCCCACCCGGCCTGCAAGCCAAACTCCTTCGCGTCCTGCAAGAACGAGAATTGGAACGCGTCGGCGGCACCCGTTCGATCCCTGTGGACATACGCGTCCTTGCCGCCACCAATCGCAATCTCGAAGAAGCCATGAAATCCGGCCTCTTCCGTCAGGATCTGTATTTCCGTCTCAACGTTGTAGCCCTGACCATGCCGCCTCTCCGTGACCATAAACAGGACATCCCGCAGCTCGCCGCCTACTTCGTGGAAAAACACAGCACCCGCTGCAGCCGTCCCGTGAAGCCCATCGCGGAGCCGGCACGATCCTGCCTCATGAGCTACGACTGGCCCGGCAATGTTCGCGAGTTGGAAAATGCCATCGAACGCGCCGTGGTCTTAAGCGTAGGCGATACCCTGCTTCTCGAAGACCTTCCCGAGCAGATTCTCGATCTCAACCCTTCTCCCGATTACTCCTCCGCGAAGTATCACGGCGCGGTGCAAGACCTCAAGAAGAAGCTCATCCTGAGTGCGGTCAAAGAATCCAACGGAAACTACACTGACGCCGCCAAGGCTCTGGGCCTGCACCCAAATTATCTGCACCGCTTGATCCGGAATCTGAATTTGAAAAGCAGTATCTAAGACATCTCGCTTCCGCCGAACAAAACGCCTCAGGAGACGGAAATGTTCTTGCGATCCGCCATCGCAGTGCTGGCCGTTTTCCCGCTTGCGCTGGCTGCGTCGGAAGCTCAAGCACGCACTTCCTCGACCGAAAAGGTTGACCGCGTCCTGGTCCTCAAGCACCAACATATTCTTCAGCTTTTTGCAAGGCGGACATGTTCTTAAGGAATACAAAGTCGCTCTCGGCGGATCCCCGGTTGGCCCAAAAACACAACAGGGAGACCATAAGACTCCGGAGGGCATCTACGTTCTGGATTCCCGGAATGCCAGGAGCCAGTTCTACAAATCGCTGCATATTTCCTATCCAACTGCGGAGCAACGGGCGGCAGCTCGAAAGCGGGGCGTGTCTCCCGGCGGTGATGTTTTCGTCCACGGTTTGCCGAGCCACTATCGCGCGGTTGGCGCTGCTCATCGGCTCTACGATTGGACGGACGGCTGCGTCGCCGTCACCGACCAGGAGATGGACGAAATCTGGCTCGCCGTTGCAGATGGAACTCCGATTGAGATACGCCCCTAGAAAAAATGGAGGGGTGGAAAGATAGCATTCACAATGCGCGAAAATTTGAAACTCGCCGTCAACGCGGTTGATATCTGGCAAATCCATTTGGCGCCGCACCCTCAAGTCTCAGCAGATTTCAGTCTGCTCTCAGAAGACGAGGCGCAGCGCGCCCATCGTTTCCATTTTGAGAAGGATAGACTCCGCTTCATCGCCGCTCGTTCGGCCATGAGGAACATACTCGCCGGGTACCTAGCGATCGCGCCAAGCGAACTAGCGTTTTCCTACACGCCCAAAGGAAAACCCGAGCTGGCCACGCATTTCCGGGAATCAGCGATCCAATTCAACCTCTCGCATTCCCGCGACTTCGCTCTTCTCGCTGTTGCTCGGAACTGTCGAGTCGGCGTGGATATTGAGCTTATTGATCCGGAACGAGCCACAGGCGATATCGCTCCCCGCTTCTTTTCTCCCGCCGAAGTCGGCACGCTGCAGGCGCTGCCCGCTGGCGAAAGAGTTGAAGCCTTCTTTCACTGCTGGACCCGCAAAGAGGCCTACGTGAAGGCCTTGGGTGAAGGACTCTCCATCCCACTCGATAGCTTCGCCGTCGCCTTTGGGCCCGGCGTCCCACCCGCTCTGTTACGGATCGGGGACTCCTTGGACGAAGTATCCCGTTGGAGCATGTACGACATCCCCGCCCCCCCAGGATACGCCGCAGCCGTCGTAGTTGAAGGCCAGGAGCACGAGTTGCGGTTGCACGAATGGAACCCGCAGATTTCCGATCTGCCGTAACTCTATGAATCCCACATTCCCTTCTCTTGGAAGGCCCCAGTAGGGACGGCAAGAGATTGTCAAGGAGCACCCTGTAGACCCACTCGTGGGTAAGAGGGCATGTGGAGTACTGCCGCAGTCCTCGCCAAGATATCGCGATCATCCAAGCCTAAGAGGCATGAGAGCACAATCGCTTCTGGTATAGCTGCGTTTGTAAACCATTGTTTCTGAAAGAGATAGCGGATAATAGCGGAGACCTGCGAGAAAAAAACCAAAAAAAGCTTGCGTGTTAGTTAGTGTTATAGTTAACTATAACACTATGGTTGATCAAGGGTGGTCGCCCGGCACCTGAGTATGCGGGGGAAGACCCCAACCCGAAAGAAAAAAACTCTAAGGAGTAGGAACATGAAATCCCTTCGCTTTATGCTGTCCGTTGTTCTGATGTCGCTCTCCACCGTGGCTTTCGCGCAGTCTGATGCGCAAAAGTCCGACGCGCAGAAGTCTTTCGACCAATTGAAAACTCTAGCGGGTTCGTGGGAAGGCCACGTGACAACCCTCCCACAGCACCCCGACATAGACGGCAAGCTCATGCATGTCTCGCTTCGCGCGACTTCCATGGGTAACGCGCTCATGCATGAAATGACGGGAGCTGGACGACCCGACGATCCGATTACCATGCTGTATCTCGATGGGGACCGCTTGCTCCTGACGCATTATTGCGACGCCGGGAATCGGCCTCGCATGACGGGCAAGATGTCGCCGGACGGAAAGACGGTAGAATTCGATTTTCTCGACGTCGCTGGTGGCACGCAGTACGGACACATGCACCATGCCGTGTTTACCTTTCTCGATGCGAACCATCACACCGAGGACTGGACTTACATGGAACCAGGGGATAAGCCGGTCCGTGCGCACTTCGACCTGCAGCGGACAAAATGACGGTAGCGTATTTCTGGGAAGGGCGATCTGGAAAACAGGATGGACCGTGAGTGGAACGACAGTCAGCCGATTTACCGCCAGCTTCGCGACCGAGTCGTCGCGATGATACTCGATGGTGTGCTGAAGGAAGGCGACCCGCTGCCGTCCGTGCGCAATGTCGCGGCCGAATATCGGGTCAATCCGCTCACGGTACTGAAGGGCTATCAGCAACTGGTCGACGAGCAACTGGTGGAGAGTAAGAGAGGTCGTGGGATGTTCGTCAATGCCGGCGCGCGGGATCTGCTGCTGAAGGGCGAACGCCAGAGGTTTCTTGCGGAAGAATGGCCGAGGGTACACGCAACCATCCGTCGGCTTGGCCTAACACCGGAAGAACTCCTGAACGATGCCGGCGGCGCAAACCTCCCGGCGGCGCTGGATGCTGTAGAGCCGGATGCTGCAACGCCGGATGCGACAAATTCGAATACGACAGAGGAGGAGCCGAAGGCATGACAGTTATCGAAGCACGCGGTCTCCGCAAGGCCTTCGGTACAACCATCGCGCTGGACGGCGTGAATCTGCGCGTGGAAGAGGGCCGCATCCTCGGACTCATCGGTCCCAACGGCGCAGGCAAGAGCACCGCGCTCAACACGATTCTTGGCCTCACCCCATATCAGGGAGAACTGAGAGTGCTCGGGCGCGACCCATGGACCAAGCGCGATCAGCTCATGCGCGATGTTTGCTTCATTGCCGATGTCGCCGTATTGCCGCGCTGGATCCGGGTCTCGCAGGCGATCGACTACGTGGCCGGCGTGCATCCGCGATTCGATCGCGCGAAGGCGGAAGGCTTTCTTGCCAAGACCACGATCCGGCACACAAGCAAAGTCAGGGAATTGTCGAAGGGCATGGTGGCGCAACTGCACCTCGCACTGGTCATGGCCATTGACGCGAGATTGCTGGTGCTGGACGAGCCAACGCTTGGCCTCGACATCCTCTATCGCAAGCAGTTCTACGATTCCCTTCTGAACGACTACTTCGATCGCAGCCGCACCATCGTCGTGACCACACATCAGGTGGAAGAGATCCAGAACGTCCTCACCGATGTCATGTTCATCGACCGCGGTCGCATCGTATTCGATTGCAGCATGGAAGATGTCGAGTCGCGCTATCTGGAAGTGACGGTGCATCCTGAGCAAGTCGCCGCAGCATGGGCGCTCAAGCCGGTTCACGAGCGCCACGTGCTCGGTCGCAGCGTCCTGCTGTTCGACCGCGTCAATCGTGAGCAGTTGGCCGCGCTGGGCGACGTGCGCACGCCCAGCATTGCCGACTTGTTTGTTGCCGTGATGAGCGCTAAATTCGGCGAATCACAAGGAGCCGCTAGATGAATACTCCATCGAACACTGTGCCCGAGTCCTCCCTCGACTCGCAGCGAATCGCTCCCGCAGTCCTGTCGGCGACTCGGCCCCTGTACTGGTCGGTGCGACGCGAATTGTGGGAGAACCGTTCGATCTACATCGCTCCGTTGGCCGCCGCTGCCGTCTTTATGCTCGGCTTTTTGATCAGCCTGATTGGTTTGCCCCGCAAAATGTTTGCTCTGTCAGCGCTCAATCCGGCGAACCAGCGCGAAGCGATCGCCCAGCCGTACGACTTGGCGGCGGGTCTTATCATGGCGGCTGCTTTTATCGTTGGGATCTTCTACAGTCTCGACGCGCTGCACGGTGAGCGCCGCGATCGCAGCATCCTGTTCTGGAAGTCGCTGCCGGTTTCCGATCTCACCACAGTACTTTCGAAGGCTAGCATTCCGCTCGTCGTTCTGCCACTGCTCGCTTTTGCGGCCACCGTTGCCACGCAGTTGATCATGCTGCTGCTGAGCACCACAGTACTGCTGGGGAGCGGTCTGGGTGTCGCGACGCTATGGACACAGGTGGCGTTGTTCCAGATGTCTCTGATGCTGTTCTACCACCTTCTGACCGTGCATGTGCTCTGGCATGCGCCCATCTACGGCTGGCTCCTGCTGGTCTCCGGCTGGGCGCGGCGCGCGGCATTTCTTTGGGCCTTCTTGCCGCCGCTCGCGATCTGCGTCGTCGAGAAGATTGCCTTCAATACTTCGCATTTCGCCGCCATGCTGGGGAACCGCTTTGCGGGCGGCCCGGAGGCTGTCGCCCCCATGGCGCCGGGCAGGTTCCCGATCGATTCGGCGATGCAACTAACTCCGGGAAACTTCCTGAGCAGCCCGGGTCTTTGGATTGGGCTGGCAGTCGCCGCGGCATTCCTCGCCGCGGCTGTACAACTGCGCCGCTATCGTGAACCGATCTGATTCGCCTGCGGGGCTGGCCCATCCTTTGCTCTTAATCCCGCTGGCACAACCATGGAAGCAGGTGCCCCTCCCATGGCTTTTCAAGGGTGGGTAGCGATACCGCTGACACGACGACAGTGTTTCATTTGTAGAATCTACTAGGCAGCGCCTGGTCCGGCTCCGGCAGAGCTGGCCTTCAGGCCAGCGTTCCGTTCCCGAGTTGACGGGGCTTTAGCACCCCCGAGGGTAAAGGGTAATCAAACCCTAATACTAAAAATGATCGTCAACAACAGCCGTTCGATCTGTTTGTGAAACGCCGGATGTCTCCGCCCATGCGGTCGTCTGCCAATTATCCTTCCCCTTTTTCACCGGAATCCACGGCGGCAGCGGCAGCAGCAAATAGCTGGCGAGCGCGAAAATATACGGCTCATACATGTTGCGCAGGCCCGCCAGCTTGCGGTCGGCCTCTTCGCCGTCGAGCAGCTTCAGTCCATGCTGCGCCAGCGTATCCCGGATGCGCCGCAAATCCTCAGCCGGCAGACGGTCGGCAGGCAGCGCGCGCGGCGGAGTCTTGAAGACCTGTGCGAGATCGACCACCGCATGGCGCGCGATCGCGAACGTGAGTTCGGCCTGACGCTCGCAAGCGCCCTCAATGCCCACTTGCATCAGCGCGCAAGCGTCCAGAATCGCCGTAAGCGATCCGATCCACGACTGGTTGTCGTGCTGCGAACGAAAATAGGCCAGCACAGGATACGAGAGATGGCTCTCCATCAGCTCGGCGCACCAGAACTCCCATTCTTTCAGCAGTTCGCGCAGCGCCTCTTGGCCGACCAAATCGCTGTGCCGGCGCAGCAGCTCTCCTGCCGTCGGAGGTGTTCCGGCCCGTGAATCCAGCAGTGAAATGTTGACTTCGCGTTTGGAAAACGAGCTGTAGATGAAAGGCAAATACCCGATGACCGCGGCCAGAAATCCAAACCCGAGGCCAGCTTCAAACACGACAAGCCCCCGCGCCAGCCCCGAACGCGGCACCACATCGCCAAGCCCAAGCGTAAAAAACGTAGTACCGCTCAGGTAGACATCCGTGAACAGTCCGGGTTGCGAGCCCGAGACGCTGACGGAAGAGCCAGCACCGTATTGCAGCAGGCCAAATCCAAAAACCAGCCCCACCGCCCAGATTCCAACCAGAATCAGAAGCGAGATCGGGCCGTAGAAACCGAACAGCCCCTCGCGCGCCTTGCGCGAAGGCACCAGAGATGCCCCCAGCCTCCAAAGCCACCACGAAGTCTTATAGAAAAGCCGCGTAAGCCGAAACCGCCGCGTAACCCGCCGCGGCAGGATAATGGCCTCAAAGGCATCCCAAACAACAACAAAAATTAGGACAAGACCCACCGCGAAAGCGCCAGGAGCCGGAATCATCCCACCGATTGTATCGGGTTAGCCCACCCGTGAAGGGATCACGAGTGAGAGACCCCCGGGCAGAGACTTGCCAAGAAGAGAATGTATGGTGGACCTGGCCGGGATCGAACCGGCGACCTCTTCCATGCCATGGAAGCGCGCTCCCAGCTGCGCCACAGGCCCACTTGTTGAGGGGGCTCTTTGATTCTCGCGCAGGGGCGAGCTTTCCGTCAAACGGCGGGCGAAGTACTTTAGTCTGCGGCGACGAACTTGATGCATACCGGGGAGGGGATTTTGAGAGCTTCTCCGGTGGCCGTCAGGCGTCCGGTTTTTGGATTGATGCGGAAAGCTACGATGTTTCCTGTGTCCTGGTTGGCAACGAACAGGCGCGTGCCGGTGGGATCGATTTCGAAGCTCCTCGGAGTTTTGCCCTGGGTCGGTACGTCTTCGACGAGAGTGAGGGTGCCCTTTTTCGCGTCCACGGCGAAGACCACGATGCTGTCGTGGCCGCGGTTTGAGGCATAGACAAACTTGCCGTTGGGGTGAACTTCGAGTTCGGCCGTGTCATTGTTGCCGGAAAAGCCTGCGGGCAGGGTTGAGATCGTCTGCACGGAGCGTAGTATTCCATTATTGGAAGCAAAGGAAAAAGCGTTGACCGTGGACTTCAGCTCATCGACGACATAGGCAAATTTTCCGTTGGGATGGAAGGCAAAATGCCGCGGGCCGGAGCCGGGTTCAATCCTGGCGTACGGCGGATTGTTCGGAGACAGCAGGCCTTTCGCGGCGTCGAAGTGATAGACCAATAGTTCGTCCAAGCCAAGGTCGGCCGCGACTGCGTAGCGGTTGTCGGACGTCGTTTCGATCCAATGGGCATGAGGCCCTTCCTGGCGCTCGTGATTTGGACCTGAGCCGGTGTGCTGTACAAAGCCGCTCGCCTCGCCGAGGCGTCCATCGAGCAAAATTGGAAAGACAGCCACGTTGCCGCCGGTATAGTTCGCCACTAAAACAAACTTTCCAGTCTTGTCCAATGAGATGTAGCAGGGGTCGGCACCCCGCGAAGGCACTTCATTGAGGAAGGTCAGTTCGCCTGTCTTTGCATCGACCGCAAAAGCGCTGACGCCGCCGCTCGCCTGGCGTTGGTACTTCTGCACTTCGTTCACCGCGTACAGAAAATGCCGGTTGGGATCCACGGCCACAAATGAAGGATTCTCCGTCTCCGCGGCCAACCCCAGAGAAGTCATCTCTCCTCGCTTGGCGTCATAGCGGTAGGCGTAGATGCCTTTGCTCTCGCCGGTTGTGTAGGTGCCGACAAAAGCGAAATATGAGCCTGCGGCCTTATCGGCGGCAAAAACGCCGGCAGAGAACGCCAGGGCAAACAATATGAAGACCGGAAGAACGAAGAGCCCACGAGTATTGCGCATGCTTTTCGGTAGTCCTTCCTACGATTGAGTTCCTTCACTTTAGCAAATTGCAGCAGAATATGGCGGTGTGTGTGTCTCTGGAATTTCTCTCGATCTTCTGTCTTAACCCCGGCTTAATCCCGGTTAACCTCGGCTTAACCTTGGATAAACGTGGCAAATTGAGTATTCTTAGGGCGCATGAAACTTTCCTCTCTCACGGTCCCTCACACAGCGATCCGTTTGATCGCTACTGCGACGGCGTTGATCGCGGCATTGATCGCCACAGCTACGGCGCAAATCACCGTCGTTCCCTCGCCGAACTCGGCTCCCGTCTCCTACGCGTCCATGACCGAAGTGAACACCGTCCTGGAGGAGCTGAATCAGGCTTCGCAGGCGTTAACTGCAGACCTGGGCAAACTGCGGGTGGAAAAGTGGAAGGCCGACGGCGACTCCAAACGCCAGTCGCTGGCCAACGTGGAATCGATTCAACGCAATTTGCAGACGGCGCTTCCGGGGATGGTTTCGCAACTGAACGCTGCGCCGGATAGTCTCAGCGTGACCTTCAAGGTCTATCGGAACGTGGGCGCGCTTTATGATGTCCTCGCCAACTTGGCGGAGTCGGCCGGGGCATTCGGGTCCAAAGATGAGTACCAAAGCCTGACCAATGATGCGAGCAGCATCGAGAAGGCGCGGCGCGACCTGGCCGACCGCATGTCGAAACTGGCGGCTGCCAAAGATACGGAGATTGCGAACCTTCACGGTCAGGTGCAAGCGTTGCAAGCCGCCATGCCTCCGCAACCGCCAACGAGGATCATTGTCGACGACACGGAGAAGCCGAAAAAGCTGGTCAAGAAAAAAGCGGCGAAGCCGGCGGTTGTGCCTGTCGCTCCAAAAACTCCGTAGGGTGTGCGCCCGACGGGCGGGCCCGCCTGGTAACCGCAGCCTTATTTAAGAGTACTGTTCACTTTATTGAATAGTTCTTCGAACCGATTCAGAGTGTCAGCGCACAGATAAGGCAGGAACTTGTCGCGGCTGCGCAGCAGAATGTCGGCCGGTCGTCCATGATCGAAACGATCAACACCAAGGAAGCGGGCTATTCCAGCCACGATGGGGTCAGTCCCGGTCAGGTCAAAGCTCTTCACGTTAGTGCCGAAAGCCGAGTTGTAAAGGGTCAAATATTCGTCGACCGTGAACAAGTCCTCGATGTCTGCAAGCTTGGTTTTGGTTATTTCGCTGATGCTGATAATGCGATTGACTTCTAGAATGCCTCGTCCCGCCATCTGCTGGAGACGCTGATTCCCTTCCCTTCTGGAATCCACCAAAACCGTCACTTCCAAAGGATGTCCGAGAAGTGCAACGAACGATGGCACCAAGTCTGCGCCGCCTACGGGAACAAGAGACCATCGCTCGTCTAAGCCCAATCGACCCACAGACTTCAGGTGATCGGATAGCATGCGCAGATACGTGTAATCGGAGATCCCTTCAACCACAAGATTGTGAGGCGCGACGAAGAGATGTTGCGCCAGATCGTAGCCAAGAGCGCCCTGCAACGGGAAGAGCGTGTCCTTGTCGATCGACAAAATGTCAGAACTTATACGAGAGCCTTTCGCTCGGCCCTCATCCTGTACGAGACGCGCCCGCGCAAGATGAGCGGGTTGGATCAAGAACGGAGAGTGTGTGGTATAGAGAACCTGGCATTTCTTGGCCAGACGTTGCTCTATGAATCTCAAGAAATCATGCTGGGCGCGAGCGTGAAGTCCAAGACCCGGCTCATCCAGGAGAATAATGATGGGGGTGTTTTGGTGTTCGTACTGCGCGAAGGCAGCCAGGAAAGAAAAAAACCAGCGAAAACCGGAAGAGCGCTGGTCAAAGGGGAGGGATAGTAAATGGCGGTCGTCCCACAGGCGAATCTTCAATTCGTCCAGCACGGCGTAGCCCCCCAGCTCGGGCGGCTCCAGCTGAACGGTCTTTTGAACAACGTCGATGTTAACCCGGAGTTCGGGGTTCGTGCTCCAATACTCCAGAACATCATGCGTCAGGGAGTTTGCGACGTTTTCCAATTCACGCTTTCGCACTTCGTAGTCGGCATTCAGGAGATAATCCTTTTCCGCTCCTGCCAGATCCAGCAAGGATCGCGCTGTCGCCTCTTCCTCGGAGAGGGTTTCCCTGTTCTTCTTGAGCAATTCAGTTAACTTGATGGTCCCTGGCAAAGAACTGTACTCATCGAAGTAGAAAAACTCCGGGAGTAGCGAGTTGAGCTTTTTCGCCATTGCGGTTCGCAGATCCATTGAGTCGCCAAGCACTGCTTCTCTCTTCTTGTCGAAAGCGGTGCACGCCGCGGCGCAGACTTCGCCGCCACTGGCCTCCATTTCCTTTCTCAGTTGCTCCAATTCGGAAAACTTCGTGATCCTGTAGGCCCAGTCTTTGAAGTCGGTGGGCACATCGACGGCGCTCAGGAGGAAAGCAACCGATTTTGCCTCATCAGTTTCGTAGGCAAGGTAGCCCTGGCCGCCGTACTCCCTTTCGAGAACAATCTGCTTCGACTTCAACGCGCCCTTGCCAAAGCTCTGCTCCAATGCCGACAGGTCCGCTTCGTCCAGGTCGAAGGTCGCGCGTACCGGACGCACCTCTTCCAGTTTTCTGCCTTCGCGGCGATGGGCCTTCTCCAGCCAGGCCGGATACTGCTGATGGACGTTGAACTTCGCATTGGCATGAGCCGGCTTCAGGCGGTACAGCGCATGGAGGAAAGCTGTTTTCCCGGATTCGTTCTTGCCGACGAAGCAAGTTATGTCCGGCTGGATGGTGACCGGGGTCGAGTCTATGATGTTCTTGAAGTGGTTAATCTCAACTTGCGTCAGCTTCATTCGGCGCGGCACCTCGACCAGCGGGACTACGGCTTATTTTTGCTGGATCAAAGACTAACTGAAATCCGCCCGCGAAATCTAATTTCCGCCTAAGAATCGCGGGAACGGTCGTGTGGGCGCCGTGACCCAGAGGTAGCGATACTCGGAACAAGGGAAATGACTGGGATCTGACCTACACCCGTACTTAGGTTGCGCGCCTTCCGGAAGCCAGCTTTCAGGTCCAAGAGCCACTTCCGGTAGAGCTGGCCTTCAGGCCAGCGGCAGGCGCCCCCCAACTGTGGCTTTAGCCTCCGAGGTAAGGGGCCGACCCTAAACGTCTTATATTCTTGGGGTTGCCAGCCGGTCGGAGTTCCTGTCCGCTGTGGCACATTACATAACCCCGGACCAGCGGCTTCCGCGGGAACATCGCATCGGTCAGCGGGGTCTATATAGAGAGCTGCCGTTCTGCCGCCGAGAAGCGGGGAGTCATTTTGGCGCGCCGCGGTGCGGACGATCCTATAATATGAGGTGGACGCCATGAAGAACATGGCGGGAGTTGCCACTTTGGGCGATCTCGCGGGCGCTATAGGAATTCGGACGGAAGTGCGGGCAGAAGAGGCGGCGTTCATCGCCGAACTGCAGGCGGGCTCTGAGGAGGCGTTCGCCTGGCTGGTGGCGCACTATAACTCCACCGTGTATGGCCTGGTGTACCGCGTGCTGAACGACCCGGCGGACGCGACGGATACGACGCAGGAAGTCTTCCTTAAGGTGTTCCGTGGCATAAGGCGGTTCAACGGGGAGTCGAGCCTGAAGACATGGATTTACCGCATTGCCCTGCATGAGGCTTCCAACCGTAAGCGCTGGTGGTTTCGCCACCAGTCGCGCGAGACCTCGATGGAGCCGGCGGCGCCGGAGACGGAGTTCAGCGAGGGCGGTAACAGCGGACTGCGGGACACGCTGGTAGACGGCAGGGAGTCGCCGTTTGACAGCGTGATGCATGCGGAAGTCCGGACGCAGGTGGAGCGGGCGCTGCGCAACGTTCCAGAACCGTACCGCACGACGCTGGTGCTGCGCGATCTCGAGGAGCTTTCCTACGAGGAAATTGCCGAGGTAACGGCAACGACTCTGGGAACGGTGAAGTCACGCCTGACGCGGGGCCGCGAGGCTTTGCGGCAACGGCTGATGGCGTACGTCGAAGCAACGGGGGCGGGGATGGGACTTCGAGCCATGAAACCTCCCGCCAAGGTCCGTAACTGCGCTGTGCGAGAAGAACCGATGCAGGCAGAGCCAATGCAAGCAGAAAAGGTTCAGGTGACGCGATGAATTGTTCCCCAGCCCGATCCCTGTTTTCGTTGTATCTGGATGGAGCGTTGACCGGTCGGCAAATGCAGTCGCTGGGGGCGCACTTCGAGGAGTGCGCTGCCTGCCAGCAGGAGTACACGCAACTGCGGCAGAGTCAGCACCTGCTGACTTCCGTGGGGCGGCCGCCGGTTCCGCCGGACCTCGCGCTGAAGGTGCGCATTGCTCTCTCCCGGGAAATGGCGCGCGCCCGACGCCCGCAACTGCAAGGGACAAGAATGCTGTTGGAAAGCGCGCTGCGACGCTTCATGGTTCCCGCGGCCGCGGGGCTGGTCACGGCCGTGGTCGTGTTTGGTGTGCTGATGGGATCGTTTGCCGTGCCGGTGCAGGCTGCCAATGATATTCCGCTGCTGGTGTATGCGGCGCCCGAATTCAAAGCCTCGGCGTATGCGCTGCAACATGGCGTGATTAACGAAGACGCGGTGATTGTGGAAGCCTACATTGACGCTGCCGGCCGCGTGGAAGACTACCGCGTTCTCTCCTCCCCGGAAGATGTACAGCAGTGGCTTCCGCAGGTGAAGAACGCCTTGATTTTCACCGAGTTTCAGCCGGCCACCGCCATGGGACGCCCCGCCCCGGGACGCGTCATACTGGCCTTCACGCGCAGCGGGTTGGACAATTTCAAGGCACCACCCATCAAGCCAACCGTGCGCGGAGTCGGCCGCACCGTTTGAACTTGGCGGGAGGATTCCGTAGACTAGCTAGAGTCTAAGCTGAGTCTGGAGTCGCTGGACCCGCCCCTGCCGGAGGTATCTTCCTGGTTCTCTGCCGTAGAGAGTTCTGCCGTCGGATTTTGTGGAAGCGAAGCATGGCGGTCGTGTTGTGCCTAACCTTCGCCGCGATGCCGTACATCGCCCAGAACGTGAAGCCCTCCCCGAGCACGCCTGCCGGTTCTCCGGCGAAGTCACCCGCACAAGTGCCCGCCGCTCCCGCGCCGACGCCTACCGCGAAAGTCAACTTGGACACGAGCGAGACGCTGTTCAGCTTCGCCGCCGCTTTGAACGCGTGCGGCTTCGGCCAAGCTGCCGGGCAAGATCCTGGGGGTACGGACCCTTTGCGGGTCAAGATCCGATCCGAATTGCAGCAGACGATCGAAGCGTCCCCGGCATTGGCGGAGCTTACCAGCTCCATGTGCCAGTTCTACCGCGATCACCAGACCGGCGACTCGGGCCGCGACTACGCGCAATATGTTTCTCTGGCTCTGTTCGTGGACGGACCGCCCAGCTTCAAGGCTAAGATGCGAGAGGCTGACCTGCCACCGGACGCGGTTTATGTGTCCGGTTTTCTCCCACTCATTACCGAGTTCTACCAAAAAGCCAAGCTGCACAACCTTTGGGTCAAGCACCGGGCCGAATACAACGGCTTGGTCGAGCACTACACCGGCGCCGTCGCCAAAATGGTTTTTGAAACCGACATTTACTTGAAGCTGGCGCTTAGCGGATACCTGGGGCGGGAGTTTATCGTTTATCTGGAACCGCTTGGGGCTCTGGGCCAGGCCAATGCGCGCAACTATGGCGACAACTATTACGTGGTTCTGACGCCGTCGGGAGATGCGCTGCAAATCGAACAGATCCGGCATACATATTTGCACTACGTTCTGGACCCGATGGCGATGAAGCGCTTTGGCACGATCCAGAAGCTGACGCCGCTGCTGGACGCGGTGAAAACCGCGCCCATGGACGAGAGCTTCAAAGGAGACATGGCGCTGCTGCTGACCGAGTCGCTGATCCGGGCCATTGAGATTCGCACTCGGAAAGCGCCGGGAGACGAACAAAAAGCGGCGGTTCTGGCCTCCATGCAGGAGGGCTACATTCTTACCGAGTATTTCTCGGAAGCGCTGGTAACGTTTGAGAAAGATCCGGCGGGATTGCAAAGCAGCTATCCGGAAATGCTAATGGCCATCGATGGCAGCAAGGAGGCGCGGCGCGCAGCGAGCATCCAGTTTGCCGCCCAAGCCAGCCCGGAACTGGTGGTGGGCGTGAGACAGCGCAGGGCGTCCACGCAGCCAACGCTGCGGCTGGCGGAGCAGAAGCTCTCCGGCGGCGACGTCTCCGGCGCGCAGAAGCTGGCGCAACAAGCTCTGGACGAAAAAAAAGAAGACACGGGATACGCTCTCTTCATTCTGGCGCGGGCCTCCAGCATGAGCCGGGACATGGAAGGGGCGCGCAGCTATTTCGAGCGCACTCTGGAAGTCTCGAAGGAGCAGAAACTCATTGCCTGGTCGCACATCTATTTGGGGCGGATTTTCGATCTCCAGGAAGACCGCGACAGCGCAATGGAGCAGTACAAGGCGGCCTTGAATGCGGGCGATCCAAGCCCGGAAGTCAAGAACGCCGCGGAGAAGGGCCTGAAGCAACCCTACGAACCGCCGACGCAGCCCCAGCAGCCTTAGCAATACTGCATCACGAAATTATCTAAAGAATTGCAGAGAGGAATTACCGATGAAACGAACAGCACTCCTAGTGGCAGCACTGGCTTTCACGAGCTTGGCTTTTGCCCTTTCCAGTTCGGCCCAGGATTCCGGCCAGGATCAGAAAAAAGACCAGAAAAAGGACGCCACCACAGCCCCCGCGACTCCGGCTCCCGCGACCCCAGCCGGCAAGCATCTGCCACAAGCCAAAACACAACCGGAGTTCGACGCCTACCAGGCGGCAATGTCCAGCGCTACTCCCGAAGCCACGGAGAAAGCCGCGGATGATTTTGCCCAGAAATTCCCCGACAGCGAAATCAAGATCCTCATCTATAAACAGGCCATGCGAGCCTACCAAAGCGCCAACAATGCCGATAAAACCGTGGACACGGGCCGCAAATGCCTCGCCTTGGACGGCGATGACCCCGAAGTGCTGGTGGACGTCGCGCAAGCTCTGGCGGAGCGCACTCGCTCCACCGACCTCGACAAAGACCAGAAGTATGCCGACGCTCAGAAGAACGCGGAAAAAGCCTTGCAGACAGTGGACACAGGCCTTGTCGTCAGCCCCGGTACGCCCCAGGAAAAGGTCGACCAGTTCAAAGCGTTTCTGCGCTCAACCGCCTACAGCATTCTCGGCGCGATTTACTACAACAAAGATACCAAGGCGGACTACGCCAAAGCCGAGGATTACCTGCGCAAGTCCATTGACGCATTGCCTTCGCAACCTGACCCCGTCGCGGTGCTGCGCCTGGCAATCGCGCTCGATAAGCAAGACCGCTACACGGATGCGCTCACTGAGGCGAACAAGGTGGTGCAGATGACCAAGGAGGGAACGGTGGTCGGAGATACTGCCCGCCGTGAACAGAGCCGTTTACAGACGCTGACGGCGAATTCCATTAAGTAGGGAAAGCGTAAGCAGGGCAACGCGCAAATAGACAACGCGCTCCTGTGAGCGCACGGCATGAATCTCGACGACCCGACATCGCTGGAAGAAGCTCTGGGCTACCGTTTCCAACGGCCGAGCCTACTGCGGCTGGCTCTGAGCCACAGTTCCTTCGCGCGGGAAATTCAACCCGCCGGATCTCTGGAGCCTCCCGCCGATAACGAGCAACTGGAGTTTCTGGGCGATTCCGTGCTCTCGTTCGTCATCAGCGCGGAGCTGGTGCGGCGATTTCCGCACTTCCAGGAAGGGACGCTCTCCAAGTTGCGCGCCCACTTGGTAAGCGAGAAGAGTCTGTCCGAGATCGCGCGCCGTGTTGGCATTGGGGAATATCTGCAACTGGGACGCGGCGAGGAGAAGAGCGGCGGCCGCGACAAGGCCACTCTGCTGTGCGACGGTCTGGAAGCCGTTCTCGCAGCGGTCTATCTCGATGGCGGCATCGAAGCCGTGCGGCAGTGCATTCTCGATCGCATCTTGAATCCGGAATTGGAACGGATGAATGTCGACGGCGAGCCCTCGCTGGTCACGGATTACAAGTCCGCCCTTCAAGAACTGATCCAGGCGAATTCGCGCCAGCATCTCTCCTACACCATCGTTGGCGAGGAGGGCCCGGAACACCGGAAAAGCTTTACTGTCGAGGTGCGCCTGTTGGATGCCGGTTCCCCGGAGAAAGCCGTCTACGTCCGTCGCGCCGTGGGCCCAACCAAGAAAAAAGCGGAGCAGGACGCCGCCCGCCAGATCCTCGAACATCTGCACAGCGAGCATGTGGGCCGGAAACCGGCAAACGCCCAGGATGTACCCCACCCCCCGTCCGCGAAGATTGCGGAATAGTTCATGTCGAGCCGCCTCCGGGAGCCGTCGGGTTGGTTGGAATCGGTTCAATCGTTGCTGTCGACCATCGTAATAGCCCTCTTCATCATCACCTTCACGGTGCAGGCGTTCCAAATTCCCTCGGCCTCGATGGAAGACACGCTCCTTGTAGGCGACTACCTCTTTGTCGACAAGCTGCACTTCGGGGGAAGTCGCGATTCAAGCGGTTTGGTTCCTTACCATCCGGTGCAGCGGGGTGACATCGTCGTTTTTTATCACCCCGCAAACCCGGCTCTGCATCTGGTGAAACGAGTCATCGGCGTGCCCAAGGACCGCATTCGCCTGGTAAACAAGCGCGTGTGGGTCAACGGGGTGCCGCAACAGGAAGGGTACGTGCATTTTCTCAACGGCCCACCTGACGTTTTTCGCGACAATTTTCCGCGACTCGACTTTCTCAGCGCGAATATCAACCCACGCTGGTATATCGATTTGCCCAATCACCTGGATCGCGGCGAACTGGTGGTGCCGGAGGGCGAATATTTCGTCATGGGGGACAACCGCGATAACAGCGAAGACAGCCGCTATTGGGGTTTCGTTCCCGCGGGAAACATCATTGGGCGGCCGCTGCTGGTGTATTGGTCGGTCCGGGACAGCGATGGGGAACGAATCTCTCTCAGTGATAAAATTGCGCATTCCATGTATGTGCTCACGCATTTGTACCAACTCACACGCTGGGACCGCGCATTTCGCATTGTGCGCTAGGCTCGCGCTTTTTGGGGCTCGGCTGAACCGGACATCGGGCTAAAACCGCATTTTTGGTGACAGTGGCTGTCCCGGCTGAAGCCGGGATCTACCGAGCCGGGCGATTGCCGGCGATTCATGAAATCTTACGATGCAAGCGCTTCAAGAAAGGCAGTCGTGGCTAAGGCAAAGCAAGCTTCCGATAAAGAATCAAAGACTTCGAAGGATGCCTCCGCAACGGAGACCCCGGAAGAAACTCCTATCGAGTTTCTGGCCTCCCTAGCGTCCGTTTTGGTGACCGGGTTGTTCATCATCACGTTCGTATTGCAGGCCTTCGAGATTCCGTCGGGTTCGATGCAGAATACCCTGTTGATTGGCGACCACGTGTTCGTAAACCGGGTGCAGTTTGCGCCTCCGTCCAGCACTCTAGGCAAGCTGCTTCCCTACCGCACGCCTGATCATGACGAAGTGGCGGTGTTTGTTTCGCCGCTGCAACCGGGTCTGTTTCTGGTCAAGCGCATCGTTGGCATCCCCGGGGACCACCTTCGCCTGCGCGAAGGCGTCGTCTACCGAAACGGACAAAAGCTGGACGAACCCTACACGCTACATAAACCTGCCGAGTTGCGCTCGGTGTACGCGAACAATTTTCCCTCGGTACCGCCTGACGGAGAGAACGTTCCGCCCACGTGGGCGATGACCCAGTCACAATTCGTGGAAGGCGGCGAACTAGTGGTTCCTCCGGGGCATTTTTTCGGCATGGGCGACAACCGCGATAACAGCTTTGACAGCCGTTTCTTTGGCCTGATTCCCCAGGAAAACCTGATTGGCCGGCCCATGTTCATCTACTGGTCTTTCGAAACGCCGGAGGGTCAATATGAGCACACCGCTTTTGCGGAACGCATAGGATTTCTGCTGCATACCGTCCTTCACTTCTTTGACCTCACACGATGGAGCCGCACATTTAAGGTGGTGAAATGAGCTTCTGGCGCGCCCGCCGCACGCTGTGGGCGTGCGCCGCGGGAGTGATCCTGATTCTTCTGTTGTGGCGGCCTGGCGCGGACCGCTTCCGTTCGCGACTGGAGCAATCGCTGGGCTCGGCGCTTGGGCACAAGGTGGAAATAGGCAATGTAAGCCTGCAAATTCTGCCCCGGCCGGGATTCAACCTCTCGCAACTTTCCGTGCGCGACGATCCCCAATTCAGCCCGGAACCGATTCTGCGCGCCGATGAAGTCTCGGCCACATTGCATCCCAGTTCCCTGTGGCGCTGGCGGATTGAGATCGCGACTCTGAGCTTCAAGGACGCAAGTTTGAATCTAGTCCGCCGGCCGGATGGGCGCTGGAACCTGGAACCGCTTTTGGAACGCGCTGCACATGCCCCGGCCGCGCCCACCGCAAACGCAACCTCCGACGAGCGCTTCCGCTTTCCGTACATCGAAATTACGAATGGCCGCGTAAACCTCAAGCTTGGTGCTGAGAAAATGCCTTACGCGCTCACCGACGCCGACCTCGCTCTGTGGCTGGAATCCAACGAAGAGTGGGGCATGCGCCTAAGAGGCCAACCGGTGCGCACGGATATGCGCCTGAGCGACATGGGCAGCCTCCGCGCCAACGCCACTTGGCGCCGCGCCGTTGATCTTCGCAAGACTCTGCTTCGACTCACCGCCACCTACGAGGGCGCGCAACTTGGCCAGTTCACCAAGCTCATTTACGGAGCGGATAAAGGCTGGCGCGGCACAGTGAATGTTGCGGCAAATTTGAGCGGCTCCGCCGAGGACCTGCAAATTCAAAGCGAAGGCTCGGTGGATAACTTCCGCCGCTATGATCTTGCGAGCGCCCCGTCGCTGCGGCTCACCGCCACTTGCGCCGGCCGATTCAATAGCTCACCCCGGCAATTCTCGGGAATTCTTTGCAGTTCTCCAAGCCAGGATGGTTCGATTCTGCTTCGGGGCAAGATAGGGCTGGTCCGGCCGGCGGTATACGACCTCAACTTAAATGCTGCGAAGTTCCCCGCGCAGCGGCTCGTCGAAGTGCTGCGGGAAGTGAAAAAAGGACTGCCGCAGGATTTGTCGGCGACGGGCACGGTGAGCGCGGATATCTCGTTCCAGTCGGATGGGGAGAATCCAGCCGCTTGGTCGGGGAAGGGTAACACGGACCGCTTGAGCCTGATCTCCTCCACCTTGCAAACCAAGGACGGTAAGGCCGCGATCACCCTGGGCACGGTTCCGTTTCGCGCCATATCAGACACTGCTTCGCCTAAAACGTCGCGCACAAAAATCAAAAACGGAAATGCTCCAGTTCATGCGGCTGGATCGCTGCCACCCGGAAATGTCCTCGAAATCGGTCCCCTTCCGGTGGATCTGGCAGAGGACGAACCGGCCACCTTTCACGCGTGGTTTTCTCCCGCCGGCTACGGCGCGAGCTTTGCCGGCGAAGCTCCCATCCAGCGCCTCCTGCAAATCGCCCGAGCGGCGGGCGTGACAACGATCCACCCCGCGCTGGAAGGCGAGTCCAAGTTCAGTTGGCAGGCGGGTGGAACCTGGGGTGCTTTTACGCCGCCGCAGGCCACTGGAACCATTCATTTGCGCAGCACGCGCGCCGAGTTCCCCGGACTTAACGCTCCGGTCGAAATCGCATCCGCCGATGTAAGTCTCACTGCGGAGGCTCTCAAGGTGGAAATGCTATCCGCCACGGCGGGAGGCACGCATTGGACCGGTAGCATTTTCAGGCCACGCGTCTGCCCCGGTCCCGCAACCTGCGTCACGCAAGTCGACTTGCACGCGGACGAGATTTCAACCGAGAAGCTCAACCTGTTGCTGAATCCGAACATCCACAAACAGCCCTGGTACAGAATCTTGACCGGAAGCCCACAGCAAGTCGGCTCGGCCCTACGGAGCCTGAGCGTACAGGGAACGCTCCAGGTTGATCATCTCGTGATTGGAGGACAGGCGGGGGGTCCAACCGGAGGACAGGGCGGAGATCTGGCGGCGGCAACGGTTACAACCAAGCTCAAGCTCGACGATGGCCGCCTGCACCTTTCCGACTTTCGCGGAACTGTGTTCGGTGGGCGGCAAACGGGCGATTGGCAAGCCGACTTCACCGCAGATACTCCCGCTTACACGCTCGCAGGCACGCTGGAAAATGTCTCCCTTCCGCAGCTTGGCAAGTTAATGCGCAGCAACTGGATCACGGGGTCCGCCCGCGGGTCGTACGAACTGACGCTCAGCGGCTGGACCGAGGCGGAAGTCCACGCTTCCGCCCGCGGAACATTCACCCTGGATGCGCGCGACGGAACGCTCTCCCGCTTTTCACCGAGCGCAGCCGCACTGAACTTCAAGCATGTGCAAGCCACCTTGACCACCGGACAGGCTTTGGTCGTCATTTCGCAAGGCAAACTGGAGAACGCTCAAGGCATCTATGCAGTAAGCGGGGTGGCTTCCCTTGGGCATAAGGTGGATTTCAAGTTTGAGCGGGACGGAGGGCACGGATTTGCCGTTACCGGGACGCTGGAGGATCCGCATGTCGAGACTCTCTCCACACAACAGGCCTCCACACCAGTTCCACGCAAAGTGGCGGTTTCCGGGAGAGACCGGTAAAGGGTTCGCGTTGTTTACAGTGTTATTGCTGGGGGCCACGTTTCCCGGCATGGCTCGAGAGGGCTCGGCCAAGGGCCAGATGGACAGCAAGCTTGCTTATCTACACAGTAATTCGCTTCGCGCGCATCCCGACCCCAAGCCAACGATCTTCACGGAGCAGGAGATCAATAGCTTTATTGCCGGGGGAGGGCTCACGCTCCCTGCGGGCGTGAAGTCCGTGCGCTTTGAGGGACAGCCCGGAGTCATCACCGCTTACGCCAAGGTTGATTTTGATCAGGTTCGGGCGGGCAGCCGCTCGATGAACCCGCTACTGTCTGTCTTCAGCGGGATCCACGATGTGGTTGTCGTGGCCCACGGCGAAGCTGAACATGGGGAGGCTATTGTCCATATCGACTCCGTTAGCCTGGATGGCGTGGAGGTGCCCAATTTTCTCTTGGCGCTGTTCGCACAGAAATTCATCGCTCCTAAGCACCCGAATTTAGGGGTTGATTCGCGTTTCGAGTTACCGGAGCGCATCGACTCTGCAACCGTTGGCGTGCATTTGCTTACGGTGCGGCAGAAGTAGTCGGCGGTGCGTACCCTGGGCCCCGCAGAACTTTGCCCGGCAGGGCGCCTGTCATTTTGCCTTCTTCAATGACGGGCACTCCGTTCACCAGGACAAAACGCATGCCTTCCGACAACTGGTTGGGCTGGTCGAATGTGGCCAGGTCGCGGACGGTGGCGGGATCGAAGACGACCACATCCGCCCACATGCCTGCTTTCAGCACGCCGCGGTCGGTGAGCCGGACACGCTGGGCGGCGAGCGCGGACATTTTCCGGATTGCATCTTCTAGAGTTAATTTCTTTTCTTCGTGGACATATTTTCGCAGGATACGCGGGAATGTTCCGTAAGCACGCGGGTGCGGGTGATCCATCCCTAGAATTCCTTCCGGCGAGGTGCCTGAGGAATCGTTGTCGAAGGCAACCCAGGGCTGCTGCAGGGCCAGGGAAACATCGGGTTCCGACATGGCGAAGACGGCAACTTCGGTGAAGGCATCGTCCTCAATGAGGAAATCGAAGAGAGTATCGATTGCGTCGGCCTGGGGGCGGTCTTTCGCGGGAGAGTCTTTCCTCCAAAGATCGGCAATCTGCGCCAGCGTCTTGCCTTGCAGTGGACGCAGCTTGGGATTCTGCACGACGCCGATCAGGACCGACTCCGGGCCGGGGATCTCCTGCCACTCGTTATCCCAGGGATGCTTGGGCGCCAGCATGTCCTCGCGAATGCGCTTGCGCATTGCCGGGTCTTTGAGGCGCTCGATCAATTTGTCTTTGCCGCCATCGTGTGCCCAGGGCGGAATGAAGGCGGAAAAATCGTTGAACCATGCCGTGTACGCATAGGTGTCGGCGGCAATGTCCACGCCCGCCGCGCGAGCTTCATTGATCCTGGCAATCGCCTCCGGCATGCGGCCCCAGTTCTTCTTGCCGCCCACCTTGAAGTGCCAGATCTCCACCGGAATGTGCGCTTCGCGACCGATGCGGATGGCTTCGTCGAGCGATTCCAGAACGCCGTCGCCTTCGCTGCGAATGTGGCTGGCGTAAATGCCGCCGAACTTCGATGCTTCACCC
>WNFL01116830.1_pt4 | contig 23049 bp, 16 predicted proteins | sample 5400361 | NCBI WGS metagenome assembly WNFL01 (sample SAMN13153351, study PRJNA577476) | soil metagenome | isolation source: 40 cm soil on Douglas fir-dominated hillslope | place: USA:California | collected 2013-09-17
GCCGTGGTCTCGGTGCTCCTGACCGGCATCGAAACCTTCGCGCGCGCGCGCCGCGTGCACGTGGGATTTGCCAAAGAGATGGTGCAATCCGCCGTCGCCCAATTCCTACCCGCCGTGATGGTCGGGTTTCTGCTGACGGTGGTGATGATGCGGACGGCGGCGCAAGAATGTTGGATGTTGCCCGGGCTGTGGGAGTTGATCTTCAGTTTGGGGGTATTCGCCTCGTGCCGATTTCTTCCGCGGCTAATGTTCGCCGTCGGCGTATGGTATTTGACGGCCGGACTTTTCTGCCTGGCCGCGGCAAGCGCCACTCGGACTCTTTCACCCTGGTTGATGGGTGTTCCCTTCGGCGTCAGCCAACTGCTGGTTGCAGCCGTGCTGCAGTTTGGATATGGAAAGCCTCTTGAGTAGGCGGGGCGGCAGGAAGAGCGCCGTTCCCCGGTTCGCATACGACGGGTTGGACCGCGTCATTCACGAACGCGCCCGCTTGAGCGTGCTGACATCGCTCGTGACCCATTCAAAGGGATTGTTGTTCGGCGACCTGAAACGGATGTGCGCCCTGACTGATGGCAATCTCAACCGGCATTTGCAGGTGCTCGAGGACGCAAGGCTCATCACCATCGCGAAAAGCGTCCAAAACAGCCGACCGCAGACGTTTTGCCGCATCACCGCCCTGGGGCGCAAGCGCTATATCGAGTACCTCGCGGTGCTCGAGCAGGTGCTATTGGATGCGGCAAGCGCCGTCAAATCGGAATGGACCCCGAAAGAAGTGACTTGAGTCGACGAGCGTCGCGGGCTCGTTCCCCATGCAAAAGTATTTGATCGTCACCGCCGATGACTTTGGATTGCACCCGGCCGTCAATGAGGCCGTCGAGCGGGCAAGCCGCGCCGGGGTCCTGACGGCGGCGAGCCTGATGGTGGCGGCCCCGGCCGCCGCCGACGCGATTCGGCGTGCGCGGGAGTTGCCGGGCTTGCGCGTGGGATTGCATGTCGTCCTCGCCGACGGCCGCGCAATGCTGGCGCCCGAGCTCATTCCGGATGTCGCCGACCGGGCCGGCCGCATGAATAGCCGGATGTTCGTCAACGGCCTGCGTTTCTTCGCGTTTCCAGGGATTCGCAGACAACTCGAGGCGGAGATCCGCGCGCAGTTTGCGGCGTTCGCGCGCACCGGTCTCGCGCTCGATCACGTCAACGTACACAAGCATTTCCATCTGCACCCGACCCTGTTGGAGATGTTGCTGCGAATCGGCCGGGATTACGGCGTGCCCGCGGTCCGCGTGCCGGATGAACCTTTCTGGTTCGCGGCGCGCAGCGGCAGCTGGTTCACTGGCGCCGGCGCCGGCGCCGGCGCTGCGTTGCTCGCACCGTGGATAGCGCTCATGAAGCGCCGATTGCGCAATGCGCACATTCCGCACAACGATCGGCTATTCGGCATCGCCGCGAGCGGCGCAATGGACGAGTCGAAGCTGCTGGCGATTCTCGAACGGCTGCCGCCCGGCGTCACGGAGATCTATCTGCATCCCGCCACCGAGTCGGGACGCGAAATCGCCGCGTCGATGAGTCAGTATCGTCACGCCGATGAGCTTGCCGCACTGCTGAGCCCGCGTGTCCGGGCGGCCATTGCGGCGGGCGGCGCGTACCGCGGCGGCTATGCAGACGTCATGCGCGCGCGTACGGCCCTAGGGAGCGGTACCCGCTCGCTCGAGGAATCGACTTAGCGCACTGCGCCCGTCTTCCCAGATTGCAAACGGCGTATCGAGCGACTCTTGGGGCATGCGCACGACGAGTTCTCGGCTCGCCGCGATGAAGCGCAGGGTCGCCACATCGATCGGGTAGGCGTGGGCGACGACGTCTCCGTGCTCCGGCATGTGAAGTTCTCGGCGCCGCGACAGACCTACCGGCACATTTTCCAGCGGCTTCAGATCGATCGCCCGGCCGTCCGCCAGGATCCTGAGTTCTCCCTCCTGCGGATCCGGCGGCGGCGACATGCGGCGGTCGACCGTGGACCAACGGTACAGCAGCAAATAGTCGTTGTACTTTCCGGATTGATCGATTTCCACCGCGACCAGCGTCGCGTAATCGCGCTCATGGGCCGCCACGTCGGTGCGTTCACGCGCGAACACCAGCGGTTTGGGAACGACCAACAAGGTGTTGCCGGTCTGCTCGTCGAAGATCTCGTCCGAGTCCCGCGGCTTGTGGTCCGAGGCGCGCGCCGACAGGCCGGCACATGCCGACAGCGCGGTCAGCGCCAGGATCAAGCCTAACCGCATACGCATCCGTCCTTAAAACCGCAACCGATATGCCGCCGAAATATATAGGGAACGCTGATTCAATGCACCCGTCTGCTGTCCGTTCAGCAGCACCGCCTGCTGTTGCTGTACTTGGTAGCCGCCGATCAATTCGAATATCGATCGTCTGCCCGTCCAGTCGCCGCGCACCTGCGGCAGGTACAGCCATTGCTTGCCGCCGAGCGTGGGATCGTTCAGCTGCTCGACACTGAATCGCGGCCCCAGGCGCCAGGCGCCGGGCAGGACGAAGCGCGCGTCCCATGACAGCGTGGTGCTGCGCGCAGTCGGCGAATCGTCGAAACGCACGCCGAAGATGTGCAAATCGCCCGCCTGCAGAAGGCTCGAGCCGGACGTCTGCACGTCGATGTTCTTGTCGAGTCCGGTCGACGGAGTCGCGGAGACGGCGGGCGTCGTTGCCGTGGCGGGGGAGGCCGGGGTGGCGCTGAGCTGCAGGGCCGCGATGTCCACCATGAACTGCCAGCGTTCACCGAGCGGGCGGCTGGCGGAAATGACGAAGGTCTCGCTGGTGGAGGTGCGATCCAGAGCGAGCTGTCTGATTTGCGACGGCGTGAGCTGGGTCGCCAACGTCTGCAGATCCGGCGCGGTTTGACCGATCAATGCATTGGTGAGCTGCAGCAGGGGACTGCGGCGATAGTCGGCGTCGAAACCGAGAATCCAGGACTGTCCCACTTTGAGGTTGCCGATCAAGGTGATCGAATTGAGATCCTTGAAAGCGATGTCGTAGTCGGCCAGAATTACCGCGGTGCGGCCCGCTTCCGAATAGCGGGTTTGGAAACCGACGGAACGCCGCTCCGTCGCGCCGGCTGCCGTCTCATCGAACAAGTAGGCGTCGAACACCCAGGCTTGGCGATAAGGACCATATTCGACCGTCACGGTGCCGAATTTCTCCTGGGTCGAGACTGACGAATAACTCGTATACGCCGGCAGGCCGGCGGCGGCGCTGACCGAGAATTTCGAGTTCACCTGGTAGCCGACAAACAACCCGTCGAAAAGACCGATGACCCCGAGGCTGGCGAGGGATTGGCGTCCCGCCCGGCCGGTCAGGCCCCAGTTGCGATCGGTGAGCTCGACGTAGGCTGCGGTCGTGCGGTCTTGGTTGCCGCCGAAGGTCGTCACCAGATTCTTGGTGTAGCCTGCGTCCACCCGGGCGGTGAAATCATAGCGCTCGCCGCGATCGCGCACCAGAAAGTCGCCATAAACCAGGGCCGCATTGACCGACGTGGTGGTGGTGGTGGTACCCGCCGCCACCGTCTGATCCTTGCCGTATTGATAGGTGACCGCCGCGCTGCCGACCATGTTCCAGCCGGTGTTGGCGCGCGTCCCGAACTCGCCCGTTGATTTCGGTGCCAGAGACGCCGCGGCAAGGGTTTGCAATCGGCCGCGAACGCGCTCGGCCCCGGGCCGGTCGGAATAGCGGCGCAGGTAGGCCTCGTATTCGGCCTTGGCCTGCGCCAGTTGGCCGGCCCGCTCACGGACCAGGCCGAGCAGCTCCTGCGCATCGGCACGCCCGGGATATTCCGGCTGGCGCAGCAGGCGGCTCAGCAGATCGACCGCCTCCGGATACTGACGCTTCTCGAGCGCGGTGCGCGCGTCGTGCAGCAACTGGGCGCGCTGGTCGTCCGGAAGTGCAGGGTCGGTTGGGGCGCTCTCGGCCGCCGATAGCGCTCCGGCGCGTTCAATGATGGTGAGATCGGTCTGTTCGTCGTTGACGGCAAGCCAGGCGCGCGGGTAGTTGCCCAGCGCGATTTGCAGCACTCTTTCGGCTTCCGCGCGCGTGCTGAACGGCCCGACGCGCAGCCGGTACCAGTGCGTATCCTCGATGTCGGTCTCGGACACGTAGGCCTGCGTTTTGAAACTCGCCGCCGCGGCCTCGACCGCGGCTTGCTCGAACTTGGTCTCGGAGGAATCGAGGTTGACGGCATAGCCCTGGGGCGCTTCGATGTCGGACAGCAAGACAGTGGCCTTGCGGCGGCTGGTGCCGATCAACCGCACGCGGAGGCCGAGCCCGGTGGCGGTCGGCGCCATGACGAAATCCAGATCCCGCGACCAGGTGAGTTCCAGCGTCACCTCCCCGGGCACCACCGATTCGATTCGAGCCCCGGTTACCAGCCGACCGCCGCCGCCGACCAACGGCAGTTCCGCCGGAAGCAACGAATAGGCCAGAGCGCCGCAATCCGGTCCCAACCGGAGCCTGATCGTGGTCTTGCTGCCGTGGCTGATGGGCATGTTGCTGAGATAGCGCACGGAGCAGGAAAATTGAACCGAGATATCGGCGTGATCCTCACGCTCGTCGGTATCGATGAACTGCACCAGCGGTCCGTTCGGCATGGCCGACGGAATTGCAGCTTGCGAATTGCCGTGCAGAGCCACCAAGAAGAACAGTAATGCGAGCGCACGCAGCGTCAACGCCGCACGCAGCGGCGGCGCCTGCAGCAGCAGACTTGTGGACTTCACCGCACCGATCACCTGGCCGGACCGCCGGTCGGGCCACGCGGGATCGGTGTTGTTACGGGCCGCGGCTGCTTCGGCGCGCTCGGCTTGGCCGGCGCACTCACGATCGTCCAATTCAAAGTATTGTGGCAGCTGCTGCAATCGAGCGTCGTGCGCACGTGCTGAACCTGCTTACCCGTCGCGCTGATGCCGTTGTGGCAGCTCTGGCAGGTGGCGTTGATGCCGACATGGCTGAACATGACCGCTGTCCACGTCATCGTTCCGTGACAGGCGGCGCAGTCCTGATTCGTCTGCAGGTGCAGCGTCGGCTTGCCGAGCGCCACCACACCGTTGTGACAGCTCACGCATCTTGCGGTGACGCCCTGGTGATCAAAGCGCGCCGGCAGCCAGGCGATGGTGGTGTGGCAGTTCTGACAGCTGTTGTTGCTGGCAATGTGGGCCGCACTCTTGCCGGCCGCGAGCACGCCGTTGTGGCAGCTGGCACAGTTGCTGGTCACGCCGGCGTGGGAGACGCTGTGGTTGACCGCGCCGAGTGCGATTCCCGACTGAACCGCGCCGAGTGCGATTCCCGACTGAGCCAGGCCGGGTCGATCCCGGAGATCCCCGAGGACGCGCCCTGAACCAGGACCTTGGAAGGCTGAAGCCGGCCGCGCCGCGGGGGCGCCGACCACGGTGCTGATCGTGCTGTTTGCCGGCGTCTTCGCCGCCGCGACCGTCCTCTTCTGCGCGTTGCCGTTCCAGTTGTTGGGACTGTGGCAGCCGTTGCAATCCCGCCCCCCACCGTGGTTCGCGCCCGGCCGCGTGGTCAAGTTGGTCACGCCGTAGAATTTCAACGTCGAGAGGCCGTGGCACTGATCGCAGGTGCCGCCGGTATCCGCGAGCAACAAAGTGTGCTTGGCCGCGGACATCGTCGTGCCGCTGAAGGCGGTAAATACAGCGGCGGTGTGGCAACTCTCGCAAGGAGTTGAGGCGCTCGGGATGTGCGGTGGCGCCAGGCCGGAGGCGGCCTTGGGCGAGAAGTTCAGATAGAACACCGGCTTGGTTGCGTTGGGTGCGCCGTGACAGGTGATGCAGCCGCTGGCGATGCCGGTGTGCAAGACCGCATTCGACGCCAGGGTGGTGTAGTTCGCGGGCGCCGCCGTGTGGCAGACGTTGCAACCCTGATTGGCCGGATTGGGCATGTGGCCTGCCGGCAGCGAGCCGCTGTTCCAGTTCGCGGTGGTGTGGCAGGCACCGCAGTTGCCGGTCAGCATGGTGCCGGAGGTGTGATCGGCGGGGCGCAGCTGCAGCGCCGGATTCGCCGCGCCCATGTAGAAGCTCTTGCCCTTCTCGTGGCAGGTCACGCAGGTGGTGGTGACGAAGGCGTGCTTGGCCTGGGTCATGTTCATCGGCCCGAAGGTGCCCGCCGCGTACGTGCTCGAGGTATGGCAGGAGCTGCAGTCAGTGCCCGAGAGGTACGGGATATGCGCGGGCGTGAGCACCGCATCCTTCGGCGTGAAGTTGTTGAACCAGGTGAGCGCGGTGGTAGCGCCGTGGCACTGCGTGCAGCTGCTTTTGATGCCGGTGTGCAGGACCGAATTCGCGGCCAGCGTGGTGTAATTCGTCGGCGCGGCCGTATGGCAGACGGTGCAGGCCTGATTGGCCGGATTCGGCATGTGGCCCGCCGGCATGGTCGTGCTGTTCCAGTTCGCCGTGGTGTGGCAGACGCTGCAGTCGCTGGTCAGCATGGTGCCCGACGTGTGATCGGCGGGGCGCAGCTGCAGCGCCGGATTCGCCGTCCCCATGTAGAAGCTCTTGCCCTTCTCGTGGCACGTGACGCAGCTGGTCGTGACGAACGAGTGCTTGGCCTGGGTCATGTTCATCGGCCCGAAAGTGCCCACGGCGTACGTGGCCGAGGTATGGCAAGAGGCGCAATCGGTGCCGGATAGATACGGGATGTGCGACGGCGCCAGCACCGCATCTTTGGGCGTGAAGTTGTTGTACCAAGTCAGCGCCGTGGTGCCGCCGTGGCACAGTCCGCAGTTGCTCTTGATGCCGGTGTGCAGCACGGAATTCGCCGCCAGACCGACGAAGCTGGTGGGCGCGTTGATGTGGCAGGTGTTGCAGGCCGTATTGGCCGGGTTCGGCATGTGGTTCGCCGGCAGCATCGTGCTGTTCCAATTCGCCGTGGTGTGGCAGGTGACACAGTCGTTCGGCGCCACCATCTGGCCCAGCGTATGGTCGACCGGGCGCCCCTGCAGGCCGGGGTTGGCGGCGCCCATGTAGAACGTGAGACCGGCCTCATGGCAGGTCCTGCAGGCCATGGTCGCCACGTTGGCATGCGTGGCCTGGGTCATGTTCATGGGCCCGAATCCGCCGGCGACATAGTTCGCCTTATGACAGGCGCTGCAGTCGTTGTTGGTGAACGACGGAATGTGGTTGACGGGAGCCGCCTTCGGATTGTCGTTGTTGTTGTAGAAAGTGAGCGGTTTCACGCCGCCGTGGCATTGCGCGCAGCCGGTGGTGATGCCGGTATGCAGGATCGGGATGCTCGCCATGGTCGCGTAACTGTTGGGGTCGGCCGTGAGTGTTCCGAGATGGCATACGCTGCAGGTCTGCGTGCCGGGAATGGGCATATGCCCGTTCGGTAGCGACGTCGGAGTGGTCCACACCGTCGTGTTGTGGCATAGCGAGCAATCGCCCGCCGCCATCTGACTGCCCGGGGCCGGCGCCGAGACGTGAGTCGGCGGCCGTGTCTGCAAGTTCAAGCCTGCGCCCGGATAGAAATTCTTGCCGGTGTCATGGCAGGTGTCGCAGGTCGTGGGCACGAAGGCATGCTTGGCGGCGCTCATGGTGGTGCCGGAGAATCCGCCGGTGACGAACTTCGACGTATGGCAGGAACTGCAGTCGGTGCCCGTCAGGTACGGAATATGTGCCGGCGTGAGGATGGCATCCTTCGGCGTGTAATTGTTGTACCAGGTGAGCGCCGCAGTGTAGCTGCCGTGGCACTGCGAGCAATTCGCGGTGATGCCGGTATGCAGTACCGCGACGCTTGCCAGCGTGGCATAACTCGCCGCGGTGCTGCCGATCGCCGTGTGACAGACCGAACAGGTCTGGGTGCCGGGCGTCGGCATGTGATTGGGCGGCTTGGCCGTGGTGGTCCAGTCCGTCGTGTTGTGACAGCCCGAGCAGTCGCCGGTAACTTCCTGAGGATTGCCGCTGGAAATGTGGCTCGCGGGCCGGCCCTGCAAAGCAGGCGTCGACGCGCCCATGTAGAAGGTCTTTCCGGCTTCATGGCAGCTCGCGCAGGCGGTGGGCACGAAAGCATGCTTGGCGGCGCTCATGGTCGTCGGGCCGAAGCCGCCGGTCACATAGTTGGCTGCATGGCAGGAACTGCAGTCCGACCCGGAGATGTATGGGATATGCGCGGGCGCGAGCACCGCATCCTTCGGCGTGTAGTTGTTGTACCAGGTCAGGGCCGCGACGGTCGCTCCATGGCACTGCCCGCAGTTGCCGCTGACGCCCGTGTGCAGCACTGCGACGCTCGCCAGCGTGGCATAGCTGGCCTCGGTAGCGCCGATCGCCGTGTGGCACACGGAGCAGGTTTTGGTACCGGGAGTCGGCATGTGACCGGACGGCATCGCGGTGCTGGTCCAGTCGGTGGTGTTGTGACATCCCGAGCAGTCGCCGGATACCTCTTGCGGGTTGCCGCTGGTGAGATGGCTCGCCGGCCGACCCTGCAGCGGCGGCGTGGACGCCCCCAGGTAGAAACTCAACCCTGCTTCGTGGCAGCTGTCGCAGGTCGTGGGTACGAACGCGTGCTTGGCCGCGGTCATGTTCGTGGGTCCGAAGCCGCCCGCGACGTAGTTCGCCGCGTGGCAGGAACTGCAATCGGCTCCGGAGGTATACGGAATGTGCGACGGCGTGAGAATTGCCGCCTTCGGATTGTCGTTGTTGTTGTAGAACGTCAGTTGCGTCGTGTTGCCGTGGCATAGCCCGCAGTTTCCGGCGATGCCCGTGTGCAATACCGCGATGCTCGCCAGGGTGGCGTAACTGGCCGTGGTGGTGCCGATGGCGGTATGGCATACCGAGCAACCCTGGTTGCCAGGGTTCGGCATGTGACCGGCCGGAAGGATCGTGCTGTTCCAATTCGCCGTGGTATGGCACTTGCTGCAGTCGTTCGGCGCCGCCTGGTCGGCGGTGGTGTGATCGGCCGGGCGCCCTTGCAGCTTGGGGCTCGCCGCGCCCATATAGAAACTCAAACCCGCTTCGTGGCAGGTGTTGCAGGCCGTGGGCACGAACGAGTGCTTGGCCTGCGTCATGTTCATGGGCCCGAACGTACCGGCCGCGTAGGTGGTCGATGTGTGGCAGGAACTGCAGTCGGTTCCCGAGAGATACGGGATGTGCGACGGCGTGAGCATCGCGTCCTTGGGCGTGTAATTGTTGGCCCAGGTCAGCGCCGTGACGGTGTCGCCATGGCAGAGGCCGCAATTGCCGCTGATGCCCGTGTGCAGCTTCGAGTTCGCCGCCAATGTGGCCGGCGAGTAGTCGTTCGGGGCGGAGGCGTGGCAGGTTGCACACGGCAGATTGCTCGGATTCGGCATGTGCCCGACCGGCATGGTCTTGCTGGTCCAGTCGGTGGTGTTGTGGCAACTCGAGCAGTCGCCCTTGGCCATGCCCGGGTCGGTACTGTTGACGTGGTTGGCGGGACGCAGCTGCAGCGGCGTTCCGCTGCCCACATAGAAGCTCTTGCCGGTATCGTGGCAGGTGTCGCAGGTCGGGGATACGAAGGTGTGCGTCTTCGCGCTCATCGCCGTCGCCGGGCCGAAGCCGCCGGCCTGGTAGGCCGCGCCGTGGCAGGCGCTGCAATCGGCGCCCGTCAGAACCGGAATGTGTGGCGGCGCGAGCGGGGCTTTCTTGGTCGGCGACACGCCGGACATCGACATCGGAATGTATGGCGCGGGCACGGCTGCGAAGGTTTGCCCACCGTGGCACAGCACACAGTTCTTGGTATCGAGACCCTTATGCAGGGTTGCAATGCTGCCGGCAAGAACGGTCCAGGTCTCCGCCGTCGGCGTGTTGCCGTGGCAGACGGAACAATCGCCGGCCCCGGCAACGGTGGGAACGTGATTGGTCGGCTTCCCGGAGACGAAACCCGTGGTAATTTTCACGGTGCCGCTGTGACAGGTCTCGCAGGTAGTGACCGTCATCTGGGTGTGATCGAACTTCGAGGGCACCCAGCTCGGAGATTTGGTGCCGATTCCGGTCGTGTGGCAGCTCTCGCAAAGATTGGTCGTGGGCATGTGATTGCCCTGTTTGCCCACCGCCTTGGTGCCGTTGTGACAGCTCGCGCAGCCGGTGGTGATTCCCGTGTGATCGAAATTGGCTCCCAGCCAAGTCGTCGTCAGATGGCAATCACCGCACTCGAGCGACGTGGCGATGTGACCCGGATTCTTGCCGCTGGCGTCCTTGCCGTTGTGACAAATGATGCAAAAGCCGGCGACCGCCAACGGGATCTGGGTGTGATCGACCATCGACGGTGGATTCCAGCTGATCACCGTGTGGCAGGCCGCGCAATTCTGGTTGGTGCGCGGATGCGGCGGGATCGTCATGCCGGTGGCTATGACGCCGTTGTGACAACTGACGCAGCTGCCCATCACTTCGGCGTGGCTGAAGTGCATGTCGGGGCGGAACGAGATGGTGTTGTGGCAGGCCGCGCAATTGTTGGTGCTCGGAACGTGCGTCGTGTTCTTCGGCGTCGCATTGAACAGCGAGCCCTTGATGTGGCACGTGCCGCAGTACCGCGGCGTACCGCGGAAGACCGCATTCAGGTGGCACGACTCGCACGGCAGGTCGCGGTGCACGCCGTCGAGCTCGAATCCGGTCGTCAGGTGATCGAACGGCACCGTGATCGGCGCCGCGCCGGCCGCGGCAACCGGTGTTGCCGGGACGAGCGCCACCACGGCCGCCGCGAACAACGCCAGTGCGAGCGGTGCGATCCATCCCAATGTGTGGCGAAGTCTCATGTGGCAACCTATTGCATCCGCGCGCCTTTCCAGGAATAGGTCGTATGGCAGCGGTCACATTGCGCGCCGTACTGACCCAGGTGCCGGTCATCTTTGATGTGACAGGTTCCGCACTGCTGCGACATCTTCACCGTGCCGGGCGGCTCGGTGTGGCATTCGGCGCACTGCAACTTGCTGTGCGCCCCCAGCAGAGCAAAATGCGCCTGCTTGGCATGATCAAAGACCCAGAGCGGCCAGCCGTTGGGCGAATGGCAGCTCTCGCATTTCTTGCCCAGGCCGCCTTTGTGCACGTCATCGTGCGAATGGCAGTCCACGCATACCGCCGGCGCCCGGCCATAGGCCAGCGTCGTGTGGCACTGCGCGCAGCTGACGACGCGGTGCAGCCCCTGCAGCGGGAATTTCGTCAGGTCATGATCGAATGTCAGGTCGGCGCGCCACGACACCTCGCCATGGCAGGATTCGCATCCGCCGTGCACCTTGCCGCCATGCGGGTCTTCGCTGCGATGGCAGCCGACGCAGTCCTTGGCGAGTTTCTGAGAGTCCACCGATGCGGTGTGGCAGACGTGACAGTCGATCTTGGCGTGCGCGCCCGCCAGTGCGTACTTGGTTTTCGCGGTGTGATCATAGGTCACCGGGTGCCACTGGTCGTTGTCGTGGCAGTCGTCGCACTTGGCGCCGAAACGGAAGGCATGAGCATCATCCGCCTTGTGGCAGCCGTTGCAGTCCTTGGGGATCTTGTCCTTGTAATTGCCGCTGCGGTGGCAGGCGAGGCAGTCGACATCCGCGTGCGCGCCCAGCAGCGCGTAGCCGGTTTCCTTGAGGTGGTCGTACTTCGCCGTTTTCCAATCCTTCGTGGTATGACACTTGGCGCAGTCCTCGCCGCGCGCGCCGCGGTGCTCATCGTCGGTCGCGTGGCAGCCGACGCAGCTCTTCGGCGTCGGCTTGTAGCGGCCCGCGACGTGGCATGCATTGCAAGTCACCGTCGCATGGCTGCCCGTCAGCTTGAACTCGGTCTTGTCGTGATCGAACTTTCCGCCGGCCCAGCTCACGGAGCTGTGGCACTCGCCGCACCCTTTCGTGAACTGGCCGCGATGCACATCATCGGCCTTATGGCAGCCGAGGCAGGTTGCCGGCGCCTTGCGCCAGGGTTCGTTCGGTTTGTGGCAACTCTCGCAAGTCAGCGCAGAATGCGCGCCCTCGAGCGCGAAGTCGGTCAGGTGATGATCGAATTGAGCGCGGCTCAGCTGCACGATATCGGACCCCCGGCCCTTGTGTTCAGTGTGGCAAGCGCGGCATTCGCCGGTCCCGGCATTCGCCATGCGGCCGTGATAATTCTTGTGCTCGCGCACGTCGGCGGCGATATCCTTGTGACAGTCGAGGCATAGCGATGTCTGGGTGCGGACGTTGGAGCGGTCGTGGCAGTTTGCACAGTCCTGTTCCTGTTTTTCGTGGGGCCGCGTCACCTTGCCCGGCATGAGCAACGTCTCCACGTTTGCCGCAAAGGCGCCCGACACCACGGTCAAGGTGATCATCGTCATACACGCGACTCCAATCGCTTTAACAATTCCTCTCCCTCGCATGTAACGGATCAGTGATCAGTACACGTTGATCGCAATCACATGCACGACGCCGGCGATCAACAACATGAAAAACAGCGGAATGTGCAGCACGTGCCACAGGGAAAACAAACGCGCGTACATCTTGTATTCCGCCATGCGCCGTCCGGCCTCCAAGCGCCGATCCGAATAGCTGCGGGCGACTGAGGCAATGCGGAGCGCGTGCTTCGCGATCAACGCCGACTCTCTGTGCAGCGCAAGGTTCACGGCCCGGTCGATTTCCCGGCGCACGAGCCAGCGCGCGACGGCCATGCGCGGGCCGCCCGTGAGCAGGTGCAGAAACCGCATGAAGACGCCTTTCGGCGGCTCGATCAGGCGCTTCTCCGCACTGTCGATGGCATCCAACAAACCCGGCAGGAATGAGATCGAGGTCGTTTGCGTGCGGAGCCGATCGCCTACTGCCCGCAACTGTTCGAGCGTGTCTTCATGGCCGTCGAGGCGCGCATGCAGGCGGGTGTAGATGTAGCGGCCGATGACGCCGCTGCCGGCGACCACCAACATGCAAACCAGCGCGACGTTGCTGTTGGTCGCTCCGAAGCTGAAGTTGGAGTGAAACAGCACCAGGACCGGTCCCACGACACCGAGCACCATATGGAACTCGAACCAAGCCGGGACCCCGCCGAGCCAGCGCAGCCAGGAAAAGCGTTTGCGCGCCGAATACATCAACAACAGCACCATCATCGAGCCGCCGATGATCCCCAGCGCGTAGCCCAGGCCGCGCTGCGGAGAAATGTAGCGTTCGAGATGGGCATGGCCGCCCCACACCAGCACCGCCCCGATCACGATCGTCCAAATGATCGGCCAGCGCAGGCGCGGGACCCTGATCGAGGACGGAACTCTGTCGGCGGCGACGCTCATATGGTCCGGTCGATCAAAATCTTGAGAGGCCGGTGATCGGCGGGATTGATCGCGCCGCTCGAGCCCTGCAGATCACCGGCAGCGGGCAGGGGTTGACCGCTTTGGGAAATCCGCGCCTCGATGGTCACGCGGCCGGCGCTCGAGAGGTTGCGGCCGGGAAGCATCGACTGTGAATCATCCAAGGTAAATTTAACCGGCCAGGAGCCCACGCTGCCGCGAAACACGGCCACCGGAGCGCCCGGAGAATCGACGGATTTGGCCACGATGAACAGCGTGGCGCCGGCCGCGGCTTTGGCGGCCAAACCCGCAGCCAGCGACACTTCGCCGCTGACCGTGGTGCCGGAGCCGACGGCACCCGGCGACGGCGCCGCAGGGGAGCCCGCGGGAGCGGCGCGCACGGCCGCGCCGTCGGTATCCGGCGGCAAGGGAGGCAGCTGCCGGGCGCGAGCCTTGGCCGCATCTGCCGGCCGGCCCAGAAATTCATACGACTTCGCCAGCAGCTCCCAGTCATCGGCGCTGCCGCCGCCCTTGGCGAGACGGCCTTCCAGGGCGGCAATCGCATTCCCCATGGAACCCGCATTTCCTTTGGGCCCTGGGGCTGCCTTGGGCGCTGGGTTCGTCAGATTGCCGGATTGGCTCACGGCATCGGCGAATGCACTTCCGGCGCCCGCGGCATTCGACGCAGGCGGGGCAAAAGATTGACCCGCTGCGGTAGGCTGACCTGTCAAATCAGGGTGCCCGAGCCAACGCGTGAGACCGAGTGCCACCGCCATCAGCAGCACGGCGCCAACCCCCGCCTGCCAGGGAAGGGACGGCAGCGTGCCGAGGCGCGGAATCGTGCGCAGCCATGGCAACAACAAAATGAGGGTGGCCAGCGTGCACAGGATGCCGGCCAGAAACCAAAAAAACGCCAAGTGACAAACTCCTTGTAAATAAAAAGGCTTCGGGTCCGAATGACCAAGTCATCACATCGCAGTAAGCTTCTTTAAGTCTTTGCAGATCTTTGCAATGCAGAGTCTAATCACGCTTTCCGCTCCGGCGAAATGTGTTCGAAAGGCGACACTGCAAATGCCCCCCGGCTACAGTATTGTGGGTATTGACACGTTTTTCTGCATCGCGGCTTGTATTCAAAATGCGACACCGTCGCCGTATGTCGACAGGTCGCGGTGTGTCGATGGTTGGGTACTATTGACGCCTGATGCGATTCACATGCTTCTGGCACGTATGATGCTTACCGTCCCCGAACCCAAATCTGAAACGCCATGAATTCGCAAAGCATGGATGTTTGGCTGGTCTACGGGGTGCTGCTGCTGACGATCGTCGCCCTCTACGTTCGGCGCCAGCGGCGCATCCACGCCCGACATCTACGTACGCAGGAGGAGTTCATTGCGGCCGGCATGACCGAGCCGGCCTCGTTGCATCCGATCATCGACGATGCGCTTTGTCTCGGCTGCGGAGCGTGCGTCAAGGCGTGCCCGGAGCAGCCGCATCACGAGGTGCTGGGTCTCATTAACGGCAAGGCGGCGCTGGTCGGCCCAACCGATTGTATCGGGCACGGGGCGTGCAAGACCGTCTGTCCTTTCGATGCGATTACGCTGGTATTCGGCACCGAGCGGCGAGGCCTGGATATTCCGGTGCTCAAGCCGACTTTCGAGTCCAATGTGCCGGGTGTTTACGTGGCCGGCGAGCTCGGCGGCATGGGGTTGATCAAGAACGCGCTCACGCAGGGTCAGCAGGCCCTCGAGGCCATCGCGAAGGCGGGCGTGAAGCGCCCCGGTGCGCTCGACGTGCTGATCGTCGGCGCCGGACCCGCGGGCCTCGCCGCGTCGCTGGCCGCAAAGAAGATGGGACTCGACTACCAGACCGTCGAGCAGGACTCGTTAGGCGGTGCGGTGTTCCAGTATCCGCGCGGCAAGCTGGTGATGACCGCGCCGGTGGAATTGCCGATCGTGGGCAAGGTGCAGTTTCGCAATACCTCCAAGGAAGAACTGCTGAAATTCTGGACTAAGGCATGCGACGGCAACGGGTTGAAGATCAGTTACAAGGAACGTGTGGAAAGCATAGAAAACAAGGACGGCGCGTTTCACGTAAAAACCAGCACACAGCAGTACGTCGCGTCGGCAGTACTGCTTGGGATCGGTCGGCGCGGCACACCGCGCAAACTCGGCGTGCCGGGCGAAGAGCTGCCCAAAGTCGTTTATCGACTGATCGACCCCGAACAATACCGTGGTCAGCAGGTCATAGTCGTGGGGGGCGGCGACAGCGCGCTCGAGGCAGCGGCCAGCATTGCCGAACTGGGCGATACCACAGTGATACTTTCGTACCGCGGTGAAGCCTTCCAGCGCGCCAAACAGAAGAACCGTCAGCGCGTCGATGCAGCGAGCGCCAAGGGGCAGCTCAAAGTGCTCCTCAATTCCCAGATCCGCGAGATTCGACCTGACGAAGTCCTGATGAAGCAATCCGGGCAGGAGCTGAAGGTGAACAACGACGCGGTGATCGTGAGCGCCGGCGGCATCTTGCCGAATGATTTCCTGCGTTCGATCGGGATCAGGGTCGAAACCAAGTACGGGACTGCGTGATGCAGGCGCGCCGAAGACTTCGCTGTTCGTTCGCCGCACTATGCTGCGTCATCGGCCTCACGGCGGCGGCGGCACCCGCCAAGCAGAGCAAGCCGAAGGATCCTCTGGAGCCGGCTCGCGCGGCGCTGCGTACGCTGCGATTCAACAAGGCGATCGAGCTGCTCAGCAGCGCCGGCAACGCGGGCAACGCCGACGCGCAGTACTTGCTCGGGCTCATGTACTTGAACGGCGTGGGCATTGCGTCCGATCCCACGCGCGGACGCGCGCTGCTGCAGTCGGCCGCCGAGCACGGCCAGGCCGCCGCCGCCTATGTATTGGCCGGTGAATTTGCGCGCGAGCCGGATGCTCCGCCAACGTTGGCGCGCGAGTGGCTGGAGCGCTCGGCCAAGCTGGGTTACGTGCGCGCGGCCGAGGTCATTCAATCGGGCCGGCCCTTGCTCGATCGGGAGTCGGTCGGCGCCGCGAATCCGACGCTGCTGACGGCGTGGGTGATCGATTGCACGCGCAAGAATGATGCGGCCGAGCTGCGCCGGCTGGGTGCCGCAAGCGCCGGCGTGCGCGACGAATTCGGGCGCGGCGCGCTGTCGTATGCGGCCGAGGCCGGCACCGTTGCCGCCGCCACGGCTCTGCTGGATTTGGGCGCCGACATTCGCGCGGTCGACCAGGCGGGAACGACCCCGCTGATGATCGCGGCCGAGCAGCCCAATACGGAGATGACCGAGCTGCTGCTGCAACACGGTGCCGATGCGCGGACTGCCGATGCCGAGAAGCGCACGGCGCTTTTCTACGCCGCGCGCGCCAATCGCGCCGCAAATGTAAGAGCGCTGCAGCAAGCCGGCGCGCTTCTCGATGTGCAGGATAGCCGCGGCTATAACGCCCTCGACGATGCCATCGCCGTGGACGCCGATGACGCCGCCACGGAACTGCGCTCACTGGGGATGCGTGCCAATCTGGCCACGGGCAATCCGGCGCGCCGGACCGGCAAGTTCGATCCGGCACACCCGGGGGAAATCTACCGCGGTTGGGCGCCGCTTGCGCTGGCCGTGTCGCGCAACGACTCGGCCAGCGTGCAGCAGTTGCTGAGCGCGGGGGGCGATGCCAATCTGCGGCCGCCGCAGGGCGATCCGTTGCTGCAAGTCGCCGCCGATGCGCACGCCATGGAAAGCTTCCAAGTGCTGCTGGCGCACGGAGCCATCGCGGCGGCCACCGATCATGCCGGCCACACCGCGCTGTGGCTTGCCGCGTCCCGCAACGATCTCGCCGTCATCAAGGCGCTGCTCGGTGCGGGCGTTCGACCCGACGCGCACGCCACCTCCGAAACGACGGCGCTGCTGGCGGCGCTCAACGCGGCGCATTCGGCGGATGTGGTTCGGGTGTTGCTGGACGCCGGCGCCAGCACCGAATCCCCGGATGCTCAAGGTCACACGCCGTTGATGCTCGCGTCCGCGGTCGGCGCGGCTCCGCTCGTCGATATGCTGCTCGCCCATCACGCCCGGATCGACGCGGAGGACCATGAGCGGCGCACGGCCCTGTGGTTCGCGGCCGCTTTCGGCTCGCACGAGGTGGTCGTCGCGCTGCTTGCCGCCGGCGCGACTCCGGAGACGGCGGATTCTCGCGGCCTCGCGGTCCTGCATGCGGCGGCAGCCCAAAAGAGGCCCGCCGTCCTTGCCCCTCTGCTGGCAGCTCATGCTCGAGTCAATGCGCGCAGCGACGGCGGCGACACTGCGCTGCTGATCGCCGCCGCCACGGGTCATGCCGAGGTGGTGCAAGCTCTCCTTGCAGAAAAGCCCGAACTCGACGTGCAAAACAAGGCCGGCGACACCGCGTTGATGGCCGCCAGCCGCGGGGGCTACATGGCCGTCTGCCAAATGCTGCTCGCGGCCGGCGCCAACAAGTCGCTGCGCAATACCGCCGGTGTGACGGCGAGCGACATTGCCTCGGGTCGAGGATTCGTGCCGATTGCCAAGGAACTCGGCGGCAAGGGCTGAGAAAACCGCGCTTCGCTTGATTTCAGTGGGCGCGGGTCAGTAGGCGTAGTAAGGACCGGTATAGGCGCCCGTCGTCCGCTGGTCGATGCCGACGTAGATCTTGCGGCCGTAGAAAAACGGCATGCCCCAAGCGAAGTGGGTAGAACCGCGACCGCCCGCAAGATCGATGAAGGCGGACGCCGTGGTCACGAAAGTAGCACTCGGGTCGGCGATCGCAAAATCCACCCTGTTGGTGGCGTTGTTCACGCCGACCCCCGTGTTGACCGCATACACGCTGAGCGGAGCCACCGTCGGACAGTAGTAGCCGCCGAGGAATATGAGGTTCCCCGTCGTGCACACGGGGATGGCCGGATCATCGAACGCGTACGAGTCGGTCCCCGAATCGATCAATGCCGGCAGCACGGTGGCGCTGCCGTTGAAGGTCGCGGTGAAGTCCCCATTCGCGTCCGTGCCGAGCACCGTGAGTCCGGTCGCGGGCAGCGCATTGTCCGCCTGCGTCTCGATCCCGAATATCAACTCGCCCTGGACCGACGCATCGCCATTGGCGTTTTGCAGTTTGGGCAGGTTGATGATGACGCCGGTGTTGTCCGCGGCAAACATCGCCACCGGATTCGCGACCTGAACGGTGAGGGCGGCGTTCTCGGCCGTGCAGATCCCGGCGGCGGTGCAGCCGTAGTAGAGCGGCAATGGCGTGCTTGCATTGACGCACGCCGACCCGCAGTCCTGGGCAAAGACGCCGAGGCCGAGCAGTCCATTGCCGCCGAAGCTGGAAACGCCGTTGATCAGCGTGCCATTGGCGCCGCAGGTGGCCGGCGGCGGCGCACCGGCGCCGGTGTCGTCCAAGATCTGGATCGGCAATTTGGCCGCGCTCTCCCCAGCCAGCGTGACATCGGCCAGCGCGACCGGTCCCCAGGTTTGACCGCCGCCGAAGCTGACGCATTCTTCGATCGCGAGCCCCTGGCTGTCGGTTTGGGCGTTCAAGGTCACGCCGCCGGCGGCCAGTACGGATCGCACCAGCCGCAAGCCGACCGAACCGGTATCGAGCAATATATGGTCGACGGTCGCGCACTGCGTCTGGCTGCCGGGAGCGCAGACCTTCACCGTCACATACCCATGATTGATCTGACCGGTTGCGGCGGCCGGTCCCGAATCGACGGTGAGCGCCAGCGTGTTGAGCGTCGGCGGCGGCGGGGCCGATGCCGTCGTGCCTTTGCCGCCGATGCAGGCGGAGAGCACGGCCGCCGTCAGCATGGCCGCAATGTGTGCCATCGAGCGCATGTGGGTTCTGGTACGGACTCGGCTCAACTTGGTAAGAGCGCGGCTCAACGTAGATCCGCCGTCGATATCCCAGCCGGAACCCGCGTGGGCAAATAGGCGCGGCCGGCATAGGCACGCAGGTGCCCACCCGATTCGACCACCAGCTCGGACGTCTCGATCCGCAGCGAGCGGTGCAGGCCGGGGCGAGTCAGCGCGGCCAACGCCGTCGTGTATTCGACATAATGCGCGCCCAGCAACCGTTGTAGATCCGGCAACGCGGGACCGCTCCAGCTCACGGCAAACACCACTCCGTCCCGACCCAGGTACTCGCGCACGCGCATCCCGGTGTCGGTGGTGATTTCATCAATCTCATATTGCGGCAGGCTGGTGGAGTTCAGGGCACCGTGCAATTCGGCCTCGTCGGCGGCCACGCCCGCCGCGTCGCCGCCGAGACCGGCGCACGCCGGCCCGGCCCACAACGCGCTCATGGCGGCAAGCGCGAGCACTTTGTTTGCGAGCACCTTGTTGAAGGAGCGATGGATCATGCTCGAATATTGCAACAGAACCGAGCGGTTAGTCACTGTCGTTTGTGTGCGACAATCCTAGAATACCGCCGGGCTCGAGCGCGACGGACACATAAGAACGCACCGGATGCATACACCGGGGCAGGGATTTTGGCATGCCAAACTCATTCTCGCGACTATCAATCGCATTCGTATTGTTGACATTGTTTTCGGCGAACCGGGCCTCGGCCGACCATGAGCACGCGTCGAACGAATTCGAGGTATTCCTGGCCGGAGAGGCCTTCCACGGATCCGGGCGGGAGCGCGCGGGGGACGACGATACCTGGTTCGATGCCGATGTCGTCTTCGGCCTCACGCAGCACAAATTTCGCGTATTCGGCGAGTATTACATCACGCCGGACGAACATGATCTCGAACGCCTGCAATTCGGCTACGAGTTCGTTCCCGAGACCGTGCTGTGGCTCGGCCGCTTCCATCAGCCGGCGAGCGCCTGGGACACCGAGCACCATCACGGGCGCTACCTGCAGACCGCCATCACGCGCCCCTTCATCGAGCGTTGGGAAGACGAGCAGGGGCTGATACCGCAGCACATTACCGGCGCCCTGTTCGAATCCCGCCGCCCGGTGGGCGCAGACGGAGCAGTCCAGCTGTCGGGCGGCGCCGGAGCCGGACCTGCTTTGCGGAACGGCCAATACGACCCCATCGATCTCGTCGACCACAATCCCGGCAGGCATCGGCTGTCCCTGACCGGCCGCGTTGCGTACCTGCCCGAATATACCGGCGCGAGCAGCTTCGGCCTGTTGTACGGGCACGATCAAATCAGCACGGGTTCGCGGCTGGTCGTGTCTGCCCTGAATTCACACCAGGCAGTTCTCAGCATTTACGGCGCCTACGGCGATTGGAACAGCGAGCCGTGGCGTGTCATCGGCGCGAACTACTACGTCGACGTCGCGCTCGATCAACGGACGCACGATGAGAGCTTCATGTCGGGGTACTTGCAGGTCGAGCGCCAGCTGCCCGACAAGCTCACGGTCTTCGGGCGCATCGAAGAATCGGCGCGTATGCAGCAATCGACCTTCGTGGCGTTGTTCGACGACCACGACGGCGACATCGAAATTGCCTTGCGCCGCCAGGCGCTGGGACTGCGGTGGGACTACGTGAGACGGCAGGCATTGACGATCGAGTTGTCCCACGTAGTTTCCCTGAAACAGCGGGCGGATGAAGTGCGTCTGCAATGGAGCGCGGTCGTTCCGTGAAAAAAATCGCGGTGACGTGGCTGTTCGTGGCGCTGGCCAGCGCCGCGTTGACCATGCCGGCGTCGGCGGATGAGACCCTGGTGCTCATCGTCAGCGCCGACAGCAAAGTGGATCAGCTCGATTCTCTCGAGGTCAGGAAACTGTTTCTCGGCATGACGGTCGTACACAATGGCGATCGGCTGAGGCCGCTGCTGAACGAAGCCGAACCCAGACTCAAAGATGTATTTTTGCAGAATGTCGTCTCGATGACGGATATGACATACGATCGCCGCATACTGCGGCTGGCGCTGCAGGGAGGCCGCTCGCTGCCGGCGGTTTATGCGGACAAGGTCATGTTGATCAATACCGTTGCCGCCGATCCGACTGCCGTGAGCTTTGCGTGGGCCAGCGATGTCCAGCACGACAAGCGCATCAAGATCCTGCGGGTCCTATGGCACGATTGAGAAAATCATTCGCGAACGTCGTCGCCGCCTGCGTGGTCGCGCTGCACCTCATTCTCCTGCCCGCGCTGTATTACGGGTTGGGCTACGTGGTGCGCAAGAGTCATGAGAATCTGTTCATCGAGCATGCGCGCATATTTGCACGGGTGCTCGCGGACGAATTCGAGCTCGGCGTCGCATTGGAATCGGATTCACGAACCGAAGATTTGCTCGATCTTGCCATCGTGCACGGAGACGGCCGGTATGCGGAGCTGACCGACGGCGCGCGCAGCGTGCGCAGCAAGCTCGGATCGCCCAACATCAAAGCGCCGCGCCGCACCGATTTGACCTTCGCCCAAGGCGGCGATGACATCTACTTCGTGGTGCTGCCGATCATTCATGCCGGCCGAAACGCGGAACTGCGGCTGGGATTCGACGAACAGCCCACATTGGAGCGCATACACCTCGCGCTCAACCGCATGCTCGTGGTGCTGGCGGTGTATTTCGGGGTGGCGATGGTCATTGCGATCATTCTGAGCCGTCGACTGTCCCGCCCGATCCATCGCCTGCAGGACGTGTCGCGTTCGATCGCGTCCGGCGACTACGCGCAGGCGCTGAAGATCAGCACGGGAATTCGCGAGCTTCACGAACTCGCCGCGGACTTGGAAAACATGCGCCGCGAACTGGTCGGCGTGAACGATCGCCTGCAGGCAAAAATCAAAGAAAAGGAAATCTCGGAGATCCAGCGCGAAGTATTGCAGAAGCAGCTGAGGCACCGACAGCGTCTGGAGACGGTAGGTACGCTCGCCGGCGGCATCGCTCATGAGTTCAACAACGTGCTCGTCCCCATCATTCTCTTTACCGAGATGGCGCTGCAGGATCTGCCGGGTTCGAGCGCATCACGGTCGGACCTCGAGCGCGTCTTGGCGTCTGCGCAGCGCGCAAAGGACGTGGTCAAGAAGATACTGACCTTCAGCCGCGAACTGGGCGATGTGAACCTCGCGCCCATCGATCTGCGGACCGTGATAACCGACGGCCTTCATCTCTTCTCCGCGCTCGCGCCGCCGAGCATCGAGATTCGCACGGAGATCGGCGATGACATCGCTCCGGTGCGCGCCGATGCAACCCTCGCGGTCCACTTGGTGATCAATTTGTGCACCAACGCATATCAGGCCATGCAGGGAACACAGGGTGTATTGACGATCGGACTTCGGAATCACGGCGCTCCACAGGCGGCGGGGGGTACGGGCGCACGCGTCGAATTCTGGGTGAGCGATACCGGGCACGGCATGGATCCGGCGACCGCCGAACGAATATTCGAGCCGTTCTTCACCACACGTTCCGTCGGTGTCGGCACGGGGCTCGGGCTGTCGGTCGTTCATGGCATCGTCGAAAGCTTCGGTGCTAACATCGTGGTCGAGACCGAACCGGGCAAGGGGTCGACGTTCAGAATTTATTTCCCGGCAGTCCAAGAAGATCGGCCGGTGGAGCCCATCGAGCCGGTCGCGTGAGGCGAAAATGCAAAGCGTTCTTGTCGTCGATGATGAACTAGATGTGCGCGATGCCATAGAGCGCGTGCTCACGCGCGCGGGATACTCCGTACGCACGGCGGGCGATGCCACCGATGCACTGGCGGAACTCAGACGCTGCCACGCAGACGTCGTGATCACCGACATCATCATGCCGAAGATCAACGGGGTCGAAGGGATCGAATGCATCCGCAAGGAGTTTCCGGCGGTGAGAATCATTGCGATTTCCGGCGGCGGTAACTTCGGCATCACCGCCTA
>WNFL01047476.1_pt1 | contig 23042 bp, 26 predicted proteins | sample 5400361 | NCBI WGS metagenome assembly WNFL01 (sample SAMN13153351, study PRJNA577476) | soil metagenome | isolation source: 40 cm soil on Douglas fir-dominated hillslope | place: USA:California | collected 2013-09-17
CGAATTCTTTGCAGGGAAGACGAACGCATTGAAGATTCAGTTTTTCGCTCAGTCGATCGGAGACGAAGCCCGGGCCAAGCTGCTGAAAAACGACTATCGAGAAATAGGCAAGGGCGGCTCCGCCGTGCTTGTGTTGTTCCTGGATGAGCGGAATCGGATTTGGCAGGCGAACCTGACTTATGTGATTCCCGGCACCACGGTCGTAAGGACGGTGGCATCCAATCCCGACGAACTGAAGAGATATTTTTCTGTTTATAACTTCGATCGCAATCGCCTGCGCCTGAAAAGCAAGGGGAACTACAGCACACCGGAGGATTCAAAGGTGGAGGTATTTACTCTGTCCTGGGACGTGGATCTAAATATTCCAGTTTTCGACCAAACTAGGAAATGAGCTGCGCAAGCCGATAGAGTAAAATAAGAGGCGGCTCCTCAAGCGGAAGTTTTTTCCGCCAACTCCCTGCCCGCCAGCTCTTCTATCAGCGTCACCAGCGCCGCGTGGTCGAGGTCGCCGCGGCCGGTGGCTTTCATCGCGGTCATCATCTGCGCCACGACGCTCGTCGCCACGAGCGGCACGCCGTATTCGGAGCCGGAGTCGAGCGCGATCTTTAAATCCTTCTCGTGGAGCCGGACGCGAAAGCCGGGCTTGAAATTGCGCTCGAGCATCTTCTGCCCGTGCGCCTCGAGGACTTTCGACTGGGCGAAGCCGCCGAGCAGTACCTGGCGCACCTTGGCGGGATCGACTCCCGCCTTGGCGGCGAGCACCAGGGCCTCGGCGACCGCCGCGATCGTCACGCCGACGACGATCTGGTTCGCGGCCTTGGCGACCTGGCCCGCGCCGGCCGCGCCGACGTGGACGATGTTCTTCCCCAGGGTTTTAAATACCGGCATCGCCCGCTCGACCGCCGGCTCCGCGCCGCCGATCATGATGGAGAGAGTCGCGCCGACCGCGCCCGCCTCGCCGCCGGAGACCGGCGCGTCCAGCATCTCGAAGCCGCGCCTTTCGGCTTCGGCCGCGAGCTTTCGCGCGACCACGGGAGAGATCGTCGACATGTCGATCAAAAGCGCGCCCGGGCGGGCGCCGGAAAAGACGCCGTCCGGGCCGGCATAGACCTGCTCGACGTCCGGAGAGTCGGGCAGCATGGTGATGACAACGTCAGCGCGCGCGGCGGCCTCGCGCGGACTTTCGACGGCGGCCGCGCCTTCCGCCGCCAGCTCGTCGATCGGCGGGCGGCTCCGGCTGTGGACGGCGAGCGAATAGCCCGCCTTCAGGAGATTCCGCGCCATGGGCTTCCCCATGATGCCGAGGCCGATGAAGCCGATCGTCCTGTCGCTCATGACCGCCTCCTCTATTTTATTATAGCGGTGTTTATTTCGGAGCGATGCGGGCGGCGAGCTCGGCCGGGCCGGCGACGCAGACGTCGAGGTCGCGGAGCAGGCCGTCCTCGAGGCTGTAGATCCAGCCGTGGACCGCGAGCGACTGCCCGCGGCTCCACGCGCTTTGCACGACGGTCGTCTGGCAGACGTGGAGCGCCTGCTCGACGACGTTCAGCTCGCACAGGCGCTGGTGGCGCTCGACTTCGCCCTCCAAGGATTCGACCTGCCGGCGATGCTTCTCGCCCACGTCCTGAACGTGGCGGAGCCAGTTGTCGATGAGGCCCAGCTGCTGGCCCTGCAGCGCGGCGAGCACGCCGCCGCAGCCGTAATGGCCGCAGACGATGATGTGCTGCACGTGGAGCGCCTCGACCGCGTACTGAATGACCGACAGGCAGTTGAGATCGGTGTGCACGACGACGTTCGCCACGTTGCGGTGCACGAACAGCTCGCCGGGCAGCAGGCCGACGATCTCGTTCGCGGGCACGCGGCTGTCCGAGCAGCCGATCCAGAGGTACTGCGGGCTCTGCTGGTGCGACAGCCGCTTGAAGAAGTTCGGGTCGCGCCGGCTGATCGCCGCCGCCCATTGTTTATTATTATCGAAAAGATGGCCGAGGAAGCGCATGGTAAACCTCTCCACGTCGAATTTGGAAACGAGACCGGCTTATCCCGCCGCCGGGGCGAATTCAAGGGCGGGTCGTTTCGCTTAGAATGGCCGGGCCCACATGCTCGGGGCGGACGCCGACGCCGACGAGCCGGGCGGGAATGCGGCGGAGCGGCGGGAACTTCGCCAGCAGGCGCAGCAGGAGCGGCGGCTTGAGCGGCTGCGTGGCGTCGAGAGCGCGCGCGATAACCCTCTTCTGGACCGCGACCTGCAGCGACTGGGTCACGCGGGTGGGAAACTCGCGCCGCCGCTGCACCCGGCGGAGATCTTCCGCGGCCGCCCGGCGCGCGCCGAGCGGCCCGGCGAGAATATTGGCCGCGGCCACCGCGTCCTGGATCGCCAGGTTGATGCCGACGCCGCCCACCGGCGACATCGCGTGCGCGGCGTCGCCAATGCAAAGGAGACCGGGGCGAAACCACTCGATCAACCGGTCGACGCGGACCGTCAAGAGCTTTACATCGTCCCAGGTGCGGAGCTCTGCGACGCGGTCCCGCGCGTAGGGCGCGAGCTCCGCCACCTTTTCGCGGAAAGCTTCCAGTCCCTGCCGGCGGACTTCCTCGAACCGGCCCTTGGGAATCACGAAGCCGCACTGCCAGGAGTCGCCCCGGTTGATCGTGACGAAGATCCTGCCGACGTCGAAGCGGCCCATCGTCTGCGCGGGATCGTCCGGCTTGCGCGAGAGGCGGAACCAGAGCACGTCCATCGGCGCGCCCAGGTCCTTCACGCTGAGGCCGGCTTTTTCGCGCAAAATGGATCCGCGCCCGTCGGCCGCGACGACGAGATCCGCGCGCACTTCGAGCGGCCCGTCTTTCCCGCGCGCCCGGACCCCGGACACGCGTCCGGCTTCTTCGACGGGATCGGTCGCCTCGGTTTCCATCAGGAGCTTGAACGCCGGATAGCGCGCCGCCCGCGCGGCGAGGAAATTGAGGAAGTCCCACTGCGGCATCATGGCGATGAACTTGCAGCGCGTCGGCAGGCGGGTGAAATCCGCCAGCGTGACCGTCGCGTCGCCGAATTGCGCGTTCAGCTGCCGGACCTCCTGGTGCGGCAGCTTCAAGAGCGCGTCCAGCAGTCCCAGCTCGTGCACCACTTCGAGCGTCGAGGGATGGATCGTGTCGCCGCGGAAGTCGCGCAAAAAGTCGGCGTGCTTTTCCAGCACGGCGACCCGCACGCCGGCGCGCGCCAGCAGATAGCCGAGCATCATGCCGGCCGGCCCGCCGCCCGCGATGCAGCAGGTTACGGTGAGAGCATCGTTCGCCATAACGAGGCCGCCTCTTAGGGAACGCGCCTCAGGCGGGAATTTCCACGGCCACGTCGCCCTGGATTTTGGCGGCGCAGGCAAGGCGCTCGTCCGGCCCGGCGTTCATCATCCCCAGCGTAAGCTCCTCGTTGTCGAGCTTTTCGCTCAAGTTGCCGCCGCCGGTCAAAATTTTCACCCGGTCGGTGCCGCAGACCGCCTCGGTGCAGTCGTGTTGCAGGTGCACGCCGTTGCGGACCGCCGCCGTCAGAATGGTGGTTCCGTCCGGGACGTCGAACGTCAGTCGGTTGGGCAGGAAAGTGATTCTGGGCATAAAGAGCTAAGCCGCCAGCGAGCGGATCCGCTCGACCGCTTCGTCCATCATCCAGGGCGGAGTCTCGTTCGCGCCGATGATGCCGACTTTTTCCTTGCCCCGGAACCATTCGGATTGGAGATCCCCGACCTTCTCGATTTTGTGGACGTCGGGGTTGAAGGCGCGGGCCACTTCGACCATCCGGGTGGTCATCCCCTCGGTCCAGCCGAAAATCACGACGGCGTCCACCCGGCGCGCGAGCTTCTCCACTTCCGGCAGCCGCTGCAGGGAGTCGATGCAGGCGGTGTTGCGCACGGTCACGTTGGCGAAGCGCTCCAGGATTCTGGACATGATTTTCTTGTACGCCTCGATCCAGAAGGTGGTCTGCACGATCACGCCGACGGGCTCGAAGCGCGTCAGCCGGATCGCTTCCACGTCGTCCTCTTTCTCCACGATGAAGACTTCGCGCCCTTTCTCTTTGGCGATCCCCGAGAGGCGCGGGATGCCGTGATGCGTCCGGCTGCTGAGCACGATCAGGTGGCACCCCCGGTCGAGCAGCTCCAGCTCCGCTTCCTCCTGCTGCGTGACGAAAGGGCAGGTGGCGTCGGCCAACAGCTCGAGGCCCTGGTCGCGCGCCCGCTGGCGGATCTCGGGCGGCGCGCCGCGCACGCCGTAAATCAATTTTTCTCCGGCGATCGATTCGATATCGTCGGTCGAGCGGATGCCCTTGTCGCCCAGCCCGTCTTTTTTAAACGCGATGAAATCCAGGTCGGGCCGGAGCGACCACACGGCCAGGCCGTCGCCGTGTTTCTGCACCATTTTCTGGTGGATCGCGCCGGCGCGGTGGACGCCGACGCAGAGCCCGCTCGGCGGGATGCCTTTGGTCTGGCTGAAATCGGCCCGGATGATTTCCATGCCGTCCTCCAGGATGGTAATTGGGCGCGCGCAAGTCCCGTCGATCGAAGTCGCGGCGCGGCCGCCGACGGTGGATGGCCGCGCCGCAAGGTCTTGACGAGGCATATATCTTGAGCCGTAATTCTTCAAGCCGCCGCACGGGAGCCCGGTCCCGCCGCTCATGCGATTTCGGCTCGTCCGCGCCGGGAAGAAAAAACCCATGCGGGCTCCTGGGGGAGCGCTTTCTAGTCATGATTATCTTGAATTTCAGGTAGTTGTCGAGCTTTCTTCAAGCAACGGTTCTCTCGTGAGAACGCTCCACCGCCGGCCTTTGGCCCGCAATGTTTGATTGACAGGGGTGGTTTCTTTTCGTATACAGAAACGTCATGCTTCCGGTCGCAAAAACCGCCCGCAGGACCTGGCCCGAGCGCCTGATTTTCTCGGCGCTTGTCCTGGCCATTTTTTCGCTCTCCCTGCAGGACGATTGGGACATCGAGATCGCGGTCTCGCAGCCGAGCCATGGCTTCATCTCCAAGGTCAGCAAAGACAGGGAAAGCGCCGACGGGCAGCGCGGCGCGGCAATAACGGCGGCCGCGCTTCCCTGGGCGCCGTCGTTCAACGGCCGCGCCCTCGCCATCCCCCGTCAGCAAAACTTTCCGGCCCTGGTCCTGTTCCAGAACGTCGCCATCCGCGCCCCTCCGGCAGCCTCTTCCGTTTAGTTTTTCTCTTCACGGCCAAAATGCAACGCCCGCCGCCCGCCTTTGCGCGCTGGCGTTTCGATCGATCCGTGCAGAGCGGATGCCCAAGCCCGCAAACGGAGGTGTTTTTAAATGAGTTACGGAACCAGGTTGACGGTGGACGACAAGATCAGGTCGCTGTTTCAGCTCGACCCGGTCTTGCCCCAACAATACCAGAACACGTTTCAAAGGAGATTTCCTCTAGCGCCGGAAAAGACGCTCATGATGGCGGTCATGGAAGACGCGATCGGCTGCGTGCAGAAATACGCGCGGTCGCGGAACCCTAAAAGCGCACAGATGTTCCGCGACGCGGAGGAGTGGATCCTCGAAAAAGACAGCGAATGGCTCTTCTCGTTCGACCAGATCTGCTCGTCGCTCGGCTGGAACCCGTCCTACGTGCGCCGCGGCCTGATCGAAGAGATGGCGCGGCTGGCGGCGGCGCGCGGCCAACCCAAAAACCGCCTGGACGGCGGCGGCGCGTCGAAAAAGGGCTGCAAGGGAAAGCGGGCGAGGCTGGCGGCTTGACCAACGAGCGGTGGCGGTCATTGCACCGCCACCGCCTCGCCCTTGTTGATCTCGACCGAGCGGATTTTGGCCGGCAGGTTAAACGGCGCCTCGAGATTGAATCCTCCGGGATTTTCCCGGGTGCGGGTAAAAAAGCCGACCAGCTCCTGCACGATCTCCCTCGGCAGCGCGATGCCCAGCAGCTCGGCGGACGCGAGATGAAACTGCCCCCTGCCTTCGCGCGTGCGGAGCACACCGCGCGCGGTGACCGGCACCTGGCCGGAGATATAGCTCAGCGGGTCCATAAATCCCTGGGTGCCGCGGCCGCGCTTGAACTCGTCGATATCCACCATCACGCGGCCGGCGAGCGAGCCGTTGCCCAAAATCGTGATCTCCGGATTGGCCAGTCCCCGAGGAATCTTTTCCCTGAGGTTGAAGGTGAGGTAGGAATCGACCTCGCTTTCCGAGGCCGGCGTCCTCTTCGGCCGGACGGGCTCGGCCGCGGCGTTCTGGACCAATGCGTCCAGCTTCTGCTGCAGCCGATCGCCTTCTTCCCGGGAGCGGGACGTCGCCGCCGCGAGCGAGCCGGCCGCCGCCAGGGCGGCAAGTGCCAAAACCACGCGCGGGCCAAGTCCTCTGCGAAACATATTTTCCTACGATAGGACCTCGGCGGCGCTCCTGCAAGAGCGGGCCGTCTTCCACCTGTACTTGCAAAAACCGACCCGCCATAGTTAAAGTTAGGATCTATCCATTCCAGCCGAGCTAGGAGCAGCATTATATGGCCGAGGATTTAAAGAAGCGCAGCCGTGTCATCACCGAGGGGCCCGACCGGGCGCCCTCGCGGGCGATGCTCAAGGCGGTGGGTTTTACCGATAAGGATCTCGCCCGCCCCATCGTGGGCGTCGCCAATACCTGGATCGAGATCGGCCCGTGCAACTTCCACCTGCGCCGGCTCGCGGCCAAGGTCAAAGAGGGCATCCGCGCGGCGGGCGGCACGCCGATGGAGTTCAACACCGTGTCGATCTCCGACGGCATCAGCATGGGCGCGGAGGGGATGAAATGCTCGCTCGTCAGCCGCGAGGTGATCGCCGACTCGATCGAGCTGGTGGCGCGCGGCAACCATTTCGACGGGCTCGTGTGCATCTCGGGCTGCGATAAGACCAACCCCGGCGTGGTCATGGCGCTGGCCCGGCCCGACATCCCCGGCCTCGCGCTCTACGGCGGCTCGATCGCCCCCGGCAACTTGGGCGGGCGCGATCTGACGATTCAGGACGTGTTCGAGGCCGTGGGCGCCTACGCCGGCGGCAAGATCGGCGCCGAGGAGCTCAAGGCGATCGAGGACAGCGCCTGCCCCGGCGCGGGCGCCTGCGGCGGGCAGTTCACGGCCAACACGATGTCCACGGTGATGGAATTTCTCGGCATCTCGCCGCTCGGCAGCAACGGGATTCCCGCGACGGCGGACGAAAAGGACGAAGCGGCGTTCAACGCCGGCAAGCTCGTCATGGATTTATTGCGCAGCGACTTGCGGCCGTCCAAGATCATCACCCGGAACGCGATCGAGAACGCCATCGCCGGAGTCGCGGCGACCGGCGGCTCGACCAACGCGGTGCTCCACCTGCTGGCGATCGCCCGCGAGGCCGGCGTCGAGCTCAAGATCGACGACTTCGACCTCATCAGCTCGCGCACGCCGCTGATCGCCGATTTAAAGCCGGGCGGGCGCTTCGTGGCGAACGATCTCTACCGGGCGGGCGGCATTCAGCTGCTCGCCAAGCGGCTGGCGGACGCCGGGCTGCTCCACGGCGAGGCGCTCACGGTCACGGGCAAGACGCTCGCCGAGGCGGCCCGGACCGCGACGGAGTCCGGCGGCCAGGAGGTTTTGCGCCCGCTATCCAATCCGCTAAAAGAGACCGGCGGCCTGGTGATCCTGCACGGCAATCTGGCGCCCGAAGGCTGCGTCGTCAAGGTCGCCGGGCACGAGCGCATGCTGCACCGCGGGCCCGCGCGCGTCTTCGACCGCGAAGAGGACGCCTTTCAGGCCGTGCAAAAACAACAGATCAAAGCGAACGACGTCGTCGTGATCCGCTACGAAGGGCCCAAAGGCGGTCCGGGTATGCGCGAGATGCTCGCCGTCACCGCGGCGCTCGTGGGCGCGGGACTGGGCGATTCGGTCGCGCTTTTGACCGACGGGCGCTTTTCCGGCGCCACGCACGGTCTCATGGCCGGCCACGTCGCGCCGGAGGCGGCCGCCGGCGGGCCGATCGCCGCGGTGCGCGACGGCGACTCGATCGTGTTCGACATAAACAAGCGCCGCCTCGACGTGGAAATCTCCGGAGAAGAGATGGCCGCGCGCTTGAAAAACTGGTCGCCGCCCGCGCCGCGCTATAAGACCGGCGTGATGGCGAAATACGCCAAGCTCGTGTCGTCGGCGTCGGAAGGGGCGGTGACGAGGTAGGAATCGAGTGACCATTCGGCAATACACGACCAAATCTTTCCGCCGGTTTATTCTTTTAACGTATGGCGGCATGTTTTTAGCGTTCATTCGCGTTTGCGATGAACATGAGTCTTTCGAGCCCTAATGAGCCCCCAATATGGGGATTCGTTCCTGTTGTTTTTATAGCAGCGTGCTGGATGTACTGGATGATCAAGGGAGTAAGCTGTCCGAAATGCGGCGCGAACATCATGGGATTATTTTGCACTCCCCGGTGGAAGCCTTTTTCCATTCCCAAGTATCTTCATTACTGCCCGGGTTGCGGGGTTTCTCTGGATAGCGAAACTGCGGCTACCGTTCCCGGTAGGTGATTTTCGCCGCTGTGGAAGCGAACGGCGGCAAGGTCCTGCAAGCCAAGCATCAGATCGGCCCTTACGGCCGGCGGGCGATCGTCCTCGCGCTGCGCTCGGATTAAGCGTCTTTCACGTCTTGTCGAAAGCGGATTTCCCGCGTCAAACCTTCCGCTTTTGCGCCTTCTTTCAGTGATTTTTCCCCTCTGAAACCGGGTCTTTACCTCATTGTTGTTTCGCCCCCCGTGTCATAAACCCGTATAAGGGCGATGGCTACCTTTTTTTTCAACCGGTTTGTCGGGGCGTGGCGTTCGGAAATAGCCGGCGAGCTTCGTCAAGCGGTGGTGGGCGGTCTGTGCGCGTGGGCGATGGCGGCCGCGATCTTCGTCGCGGCGATGCGGGTGCTGTGATGCTGTGGATCGTGATCCTGGGGATCGTGGCGGCGGCTCTTCTCTTTGTCTTCGTCTTTGGCTCCGTGGACAGAGAGATGGATCTGTAGAGCGGCCGCGGCGTCCGTTACAGAGGGAGCATTCATGCAGGGGACATTAGCGCAAATCAGCCTGACCGATGTGCTTCAGCTATGCATCCTGGCGAAAAAATCGGGGCTCTTGAAGCTGACCCGGGGCAAGGAGACGGTCGAAATCTATTTCGACCAGGGCGAAGTCGTGCATGCGGTCTCGCCTCTGGGCGAAGGGGAGAAGGCCTTTTTCCATCCGCTCACCTGGACGGAAGGAAGCTTCGCGATGGTCGCCAACGGCGCCGTTCCGACCAAGACCGTGACCCGTCCGACGGCGGATCTTTTGGCCTCCTTGTTGGGTCTGTCCCGCGAGATGGAGCAGATCCAGCAGGTGGTGCCGTCGGAGAGCGCGGTGTTCCGCATCGCCGAGGCGGACGACGGCCGCTCCGCGCCCGTCACGCTGACGCCGGACCAATGGAGAGTGCTGAGCCGCGTCAACGGCGCGCGGAGCGTCAAGGCGATCGCCGAGGCGGTCCGGCTGCCTTACATGGAAACCGCCAAGATCATCTGCGCGCTGCATAAGGAAACGCTGCTCGCCGCGGCGTCCGGCGGCCCCGCGCCGAAGTCGGTTTCGGAGTTCGTGCCGCGGGCGGTTTTGGACCCCGTGCCGCCGGGATTTTTCGACCGCATGGTGCATGGGCTCGCCGAGGTTTCCGGTCCGATCGCTTCCGTGGTCGTCCGCGACCAGATCGCCGCTCTCGGGGTGAGCGAGGAAGCCTTCCCCAAGAGCCGCATCCCCGAGCTGATCGAGTCCGTGAGCCAGGTCATCCCGGACAAAAAGCTGAAGGCGCGTTTTCAGCAGAAGATGAGCGAGGAGATCGGCGCGCTCAAGGCCCCGGCGCAGAAATTCACCATGTAGCGAGGGCAAGAGATGGCCGAAGCGCCCGCCGAGCTCCAAGAACGGCAACCGATGAACGGCAACCCATTCCTCTCGCTGGCTTCCCGCTGGCAGGCGAGCCTGAAGTGGCGCATCGCGTACGCCTACGGCGCTCTCATCCTCGTTCTCGGGCTGGTCGTCGCCGGGATGGCCTATCAATCCGTCGACCGGGTGGTCCGGGGCCAGATCGATCAGAGAGTTTCGTTGATGGCGGGCGACTTGGCCGATGTGGCGGCGGGATTTCTCTCCGCCCGGCCGCCCCTGGACCTGAGCCCCGTCGTCGCGCGGCAGAGCCGCTTCGACGGCGTGGCGTATGTGTTTATAGAGGACCGCAAGGGCGACGTGCCGGTCCACAGCCTCAAATCCTTTCCGCTCGACCTCCTCGAGCCGCTTTCCTCCCAGCAGCGCCGACAGACCCATCATGTAACGCGCAAGTACCAGGGCAAGGCCGTGGTCGAAACCCGGGCGCCGATCCTCAACGGACAGTTGGGCACCGTCCACGTGGGAATCTGGCGCGATGCGGTGGACGCGCAGGCGAAGCGGGCGGCGCTGCCCGTCGTCGGGCTCATCGCGGCCGCGGTCGGCGCCGGCCTGGCGCTCGTCTTTCTCATCGCGCACCGGATCATGCACCCCATCCGCCGGCTGACCCAGGTCGCGGGAAAAATCAGCACCGGCGATTTGGAGACGCCGGTGGTCGCGGAATCCGACGACGAGATCGGCGAGCTGGCCCGCTCGCTCGAGCGGATGCGCGCCAGCCTGAAGGCGGCCATCCGGCGCATCGGCCGGACGCAGGAAAAAGAGACGCAGGCGGCCCTGTGAGCCGGTGCGAGACTCGATTTTTCGCTCCGCGAAAAAGTTAGCCAGCATTCGTTAAGAACGGTCCGGCGCTCCCCCTGGAGGTGCTCTATGGACGTTACCAGGCGCAATTTTCTCCGTCTCTCCGTCGCCGCCGCCGGCGGGACGGCGCTCTCCGGCCTGGTCGGCTCCGGAGTCAACCTGGGGCCGCTGATGGCCCGCGCCCAGGAGCTCCGGATAAAAGACGCCAAGGTGACGCCCAGCGTCTGCCCTTACTGCTCGGTCGGATGCGCCACGCTGGTGCACACGATCAACGGCCAGATCGTCAACATCGAAGGCGACCCGCGGAGCCCCCATAACGAAGGCACTCTCTGTCCCAAGGGCGCCGCCATCTTCCAGCTCCACGTCAACCCCAACCGCCCGACCCAGGTCCTCCACCGCGCCCCGGGCGCGTCGAACTGGGAGGTATGGGACATCGAGCGGGCGATGACCCGGATCGCCGAGCTGGCAAAAAAGAGCCGCGACGAGACCTTCATCGAGAAGCTGCCGAGCGACAAGCTCGTCAACATGACGTCCGCCATCTTCGCTCTCGGCGGCGCCACTCTCGAGATCGAGTTCAATCACCTTTGCCAGAAGCTCATGCGCGGCCTCGGCGTCGTCGCGATCGAGAATCAGGCGCGAATATGACACAGCTCCAGCGTCCCCGGTCTGGGGACACGATTCGGACGCGGCGCCGCCACCCTCTATCCCCGGAGCATGGCCGACTCCGACTGTATCGTCGTCATGGGCTCCAACATGGCGGAGAACCACCCCGTCGCCTTCCGCTGGCCCATGAAAGCCAAGGTCGAGCACGGCGCCAAGATCATCCACATCGATCCGCGCTTCACCCGCACCAGCTCCGTGGCCGATCTTTACGCTCCAGTCCGGGCGGGGTCGGACATCGCCTTCCTGGGCGGCCTCATCAAATACGTCCTCGACAGCGAGAGGTGGAGCCAGGACCCGTTCTTTAAGACCTTCGTCGTGAACTACACGAACGCGGCGACGATCATCAGCGAGGACTTCAAGGACACCGAAGACTTAAATGGAGTCTTTTCGGGACTCCTCGAGTCCAAGGGCGGGGTCAACGAGTGGCCGTTCAACGGGTTTATCAACCAGTACGACGGCGCGACCTGGCAGTACGCGCGCACCAAGATCGGCGACCAGGGCCGATCCGCGGCGACGGCGCAGTCCGGCGAGGCGATGGTGTCGTCGGGTCCGACCGGCGCGAAGGCGCCGGCGACGCCCGCCGCCGGCGGGAAGCCGGCGCCGGCGGCGGGGTTCGCGCCGCTGGTTGCCTCCCTGGTGAAGCCCGCCCCGCTGCGGGACGAGACGCTCCAGAATCCGCGGACGGTTTTCCAGATCGTCAAGCGGCATTTCGCCCGCTACACGCCGGAGATGGTGGAGAAGGCCACCGGCTGCCCGCGGGAAATGTTTCTCAAAGTCGCCGAGACCATCCTGGCCAATTCGGGCGCGGATCGGACGACTTCCTTCGCCTATGCCGTCGCCTGGACGCAGCACACCTACGGAGTCCAGATCATCGGCGCCTGCGCGCTGCTTCAGCTTCTGCTCGGGAACATCGGCCGGCCGGGCGCGGGCGTGATGGCGCTGCGCGGCCACGCCTCCATCCAGGGCTCGACGGACATTCCCACGCTCTACCACTCGATCCAGGGTTATATGCCGGCGCCGACGGCGCTCAAGAAGCACGACACGCTGCAAGACTATCTCGCCGCCGAGACGCTGCCGACGGGCTACTGGGCGAACATGCCCAAATTCGTCGTTTCGTATCTGAAATCGGTGTACGGGGACGCCGCGACCCCGGAGAACCAGTACGGCTGGGACTGGCACCCGAAGATTCTCGGCGACCACTCGCACATGGCCATGTTCGTCGCGATGAACGCCGGCAAGGTGAAGGGGATGTTTTGCGTCGGGCAGAATCCCGCCACTTCGCTGAACGCCAAGCTGGAGCGGTCGGGCCTGAGAAAGCTCGAATGGCTGGTCGTGAAAGACAACTGGCTCACCGAGACCGCAATGTTCTGGAAGAATGCGCCCGAGGTCAAGAACGGCACGGTCAAGACCGCGGACATCAAGACCGAAGTCTTTTTCCTTCCCGCCACCCAGGTCGCCGAGGTCGACGGCACCTTCACCAACACGCAGCGCCTGCTGCAATTTCATCATAAAGCCGCCGAGGCGCCCGGCGATTGCCGGTCCGACACCTGGTTCTACTACGATCTCGGCAAGCGCTTGAAGAAGCTCTACGCGCAATCGACGGCGCCGCGCGACGAAGGGTTCAAAAACCTCGTCTGGGACTACGAGCACGAGAACGAAAGCGAGCGCAAGAAAGGCGAGCCTTCGGCGGCGCGGATCCTAAAAGAGATCAACGGCTTTTTCACCGCGGAGCCCGAGCGCCACTGCGCCGGCTTCGGCGACCTGAAGGACGACGGCTCGACGACCTGCGCGTCGTGGATCTACTCGGGGGTTATGCCGGCGGCGGACAAGAACCTGGCCGATAGACGCACCCCCGACCCGCCCGGCCAGCCCGGCGCCGAGCTCAACTGGGGTTGGGCGTGGCCGGCGAACCGGCGCATCATGTACAATCGCGCCTCGGCCGACCCCTCGGGGAAGCCGTGGAGCGAAAGGAAGAAGTGGGTTTGGTGGGACGCGGAGCAGAAAAAATGGGCCGGCTACGACGTGCCGGATTACATCGCGACCAAACCGCCGACCGACAAGGCGAAGCCGGGCGCCGCGGGCATGGATGCGCTTCCCGGAACTGCGCCTTTCATCATGCGGCCGGACGGCCTGGGCTGGCTCTTCGTTCCGGCGGGCCTCGTGGACGGCCCGCTGCCCACGCACTACGAGCCGGTCGAGTCGCCGGTCGCCAATGCATTCTACAAGCAGCAGTCGAGCCCGGTGTACAAATACTGGAAGGACCCCGGCAACCCGCTGGCGAAGCTGGGCGACCCCAAGTTCCCTCATGTGATCACGACGTACCGGCTGACCGAGCACTACCTGGCGGGCGGCATGAGCCGGTGGCTGCCGTGGCTCGCCGAGCTGCAGCCCGAGCTGTTCATCGAGATCAGCCCCGAGCTGGCCGAGGAGAAAGGCATCAAGAATCTCGACTGGTGCAAAATAACGAGCCCGCGCACCGAGATCCGCGCCAAGGCCCTGGTCACGCGCCGGATGCGCCCGTTCAAGATCGAAGGCAAAGTCGTGCACCAGGTGGGCATGCCCTGGCACTGGGGCTACGAAGGTCTGACCACGGGAGACGTCGTGAACGAGCTGACGTCCCTCATAGCCGATCCGAACGTTTCGATGCACGAAGGCAAGGCGTTTGTGTGCAACGTGGAGAAAGCGTGAGAAGCCGTCAGCGATCAGCGATCAGCTTCGGATCGGAAATGATCTCGCTGAGCGCTGAAAGCTGAGTGCTGAAAGCCGAGGTCTTTATGGCTGAGCCCATGGGATTCTACACCGATACGACCGTCTGTATCGGCTGCAAGGCGTGCGAGGTCGCCTGCAAGGAGTGGAACCAGCTGCCGAGCACCAACGGCGGGCTGAACACCCTGTCCGGGGACAGCTACGACAACACGCGCCGCCTCGACGGGGAGCACTGGCGCCACGTCAAGTTCATCGAGCAGTTGACGTGTGCAAGCATTGCGTCGAGGCGCCGTGCCTGGAGGTCTGCCCGACCGGCGCGATCATCCGCACCGAGTTCGACACCGTCGTCATCCAGTCCGACGTCTGCAACGGCTGCCGCGACTGCATCTCGGCGTGCCCGTTCGGCGTGATCGACACCAACCCGGCCTCCGGCACGGCGCAGAAATGCACGCTCTGCTACGACCGGCTGCAGGCCGGCATGGAGCCCGCCTGCTCGAAGGCCTGCCCGACCGCTTCGATTCAGTTCGGCACCATCAGAGAGCTGAAGGACAGGGCGCAGAAGCGCGTGGGCCAGCTCCAGCAGACGGGCGAGAAGCGCGCCTACCTTTACGGCGCGGACGAAAAAATACTCGGCGGGCTCAACTCGTTTTACCTGCTCGTCGACAAACCCGAAGTCTACGGCCTGCCGCCCGACCCCAAGATGCCCTCGCGCAACCTGAAGCCCGCGTCGATCTTCTCGGCCCTGGGCGCGATTCTCGTGGGCCTCATGGGCGTCATCAGCTTCCGCAACCGCGGCATGGGCGACGGGGCCGGGGAGGAGCGAAGATGATAACGCCTCCGTCCAGCACGTTCTTCAGCGCCCCGCCGCACTGGCAATGGCTGATCGTGCTTTACTTTTTCATCGGCGGACTGGCCGGCGGCTGTTATTTTCTCGCCGTCCTGATCGATCTCTTCGGCCGGGCCGAAGACCGGCCGCTGGCGCGCCTGGGCTATTACGTCGCCTTTCCCGCGATCGCCCTGAGCGGTCTGCTCCTCACGCTCGATCTCACCCGGCCCGAGCGCTTCTGGCACATGCTCGTCGAAGCGAAAACTTTGCGGCCGATGTTCAAGCCCTGGTCGCCGATGTCGGTCGGCTCCTGGGCGCTTACGATATTCGGCATCTTCGCCTTTCTTTCGTTCATCGCCGCGCTGGTCGAGTCCGGCCGGCTCCGCTGGCCGCCGGGCGTCCGGTTCCGCCCGCCCGACCCGATCGGCACCGCGCTGGCGGTCATCGGCGGCCTCTTCGGCTTTTACGTCGCCGGCTACACCGGCGTGCTGCTCGCCGTTACCAACCGGCCGATCTGGTCCGACACGCCGCTCCTCGGCATGCTGTTCGTGGTGTCGGCGGCGTCGATCTCGGCGGCGCTGATGATCCTCTTCGCGGAAAGGTCCCGCTGGACCATGCCCGGCCTGGCCGCGCTGCACCGCCTGGACGGCTGGGTGGTGGCGCTGGAGCTCATCGTGCTGATCGCCGTTATCATTTCCCTCGGGCCGGTCGCGCGCGCGTGGCTCAGCGCCTGGGGCGCGCTGCTGTTTTTCGGCGTGATCCTGCTCGGCATGGTTGCGCCGCTCGCGCTCCACTGGCGGCGCGACCTCCTGGGAGAATCCAACATCGCCGCGGCGGCGCTGCTGGTCATCGTCGGCGGTTTTCTGCTCCGCTTCGTCATCGTGTTTTCGGCCCAGAGGATATGATGACGGCGCGGGCGCTCATTCTCGTTCTCCTCGCCGCGGCGCTCGTCGCCTGCTCGAGCCCGGAAGCGCGCCGCACCCGCGGCGGCGGGCCGGGCGCCGACGTGGGCAACCGGGGGAGGGTGGTCTTGATGCACGAAGGCTCGCGGCCGTTCGAGAAGACGCCCCGGATCATCCCGACGCCGTTCGTCGCGCTCGCGCCGGCGGACCAGGCGGACCGGCTCAGCCGAAAATGAACCAACTCGAGAATACGAGCTTGCAGAGGCTGGGCCGCGACTTCCCCGAGTGGCGGCCGTGGCTCGCCGTCGTCGAAGCGGTGCTGGCCGAATCGGAAGATTCCAAATGGGCGGAGCTCGCTCCCGCCGCGCCTCCGGCGCGGGAAAAGATCTCGATCTCGCCGGCTCATGGGTGGAGCGGCTGATCGCGACCGCCTGCCGGAGCGGCGCGCCCAACATGGCGGCGCTCGCGCCGGCGGCGCGGGCAGACGGGGGCGACGTCGCCGCGCTCTTTCAGGCTGCGCTCTGCCAGGACGGCGTCCGGCTGGAAAAAATCGCCTGCGATCTCGCCGTCGATCCGGCGGCTTTCCGCGCCGTCGCGGAGCTGGTCCCGGTTCCCTTCCTGCAGGCCTGCGGCCGCCGGGCCGCGACGCCGAGAACATGGGCCGAAGGGTACTGTCCGATCTGCGGCGCCTGGCCGGCGTTCGCCGAGATGCGCGGGATCGAGCGGGGGCGCTATCTGCGCTGCGGCCGGTGCGGCGGCGAGTGGCCGTTCCACCCGCTCGTCTGTTCCTACTGCGGCATGACGGACCACGGGCAGCTCGCGTCGCTGGTGCCGGAAAACGGCGCCGCGACGCGGAAGGTAGACGCCTGCAAGCGCTGCCTCGGCTATGTGAAGAGCTTTGCCGTTTTGCAGGCCGCGCCGGCCGCCAGGGTCATGATCGAGGACCTCGCGAGCGTCGAACTCGACGTCGCGGCCATGAGCGAGGGATACCGCCGCGCCGAGGGGCCCGGCTTCTCGCTCGACGCCGCGGTCGCGGTGAGAAAAAGCGCGCTGAAAAAAATATTTTCCTGGTGCTTATGATCTCGACCGAGCAGAATTCCGTCTCCATCCGTCCCGCCGAGGTCTGCCGGGCGCTCCTCGCCGCGCTCGACGCCGCCGACGGGCAGCGGCGCAAACGCAAGCGCGATCAGCGCCCGGACGCGATCGGCCTGGCGCTCAAGCGGGAGATCCTCGAACGCGCCGTGGAAGAAGACCCCGAGCCCGGGCGCTTCGAAGCCTGGCTGCTCGACCGGGTCTCGGCGAGCGCTCCGGGGTCGGCGGGCGCGGTGACCGCCATGGCGCGGGCGGTTTTGGAGGAATGGCGCCTGGCGCATACGCTGGGCGAATTTAAACATTGGCTCGACCGGGGCGCGCCTTCCGACGACGCCCGCGGCGGGCGGGAGCACCCGGCCGGCTCGGACTCGGACGCGGCGTGCGCGCCGCGCTACAACGAGCCGGAGTAGGCGGCCATGCGCGGGTATTTCACAGACGGGAGCGCGGTGGTCCTGTGCGGCGGCAAAAGCTCGCGCATGGGCCGGCCCAAGGCGCTGCTGCCGTTCGACGGCGAGCCGCTCGTCGCTCATATCGCGCGGGCGCTCGGCCGCCTTTTCCCTGAAGTCGTCGTCGTCGCGGCGCCGGGAGAAGAGTTTGTTGGGTTATTGGGTTTGTTGGGTTCTCAACCAGACGATACCAACGAACCCGATCAACCCAATGAACGCAAAAACCCCAATCAACTCAATCAACCCGAAATAAGGGTCGTCGTCGACGAAGTCGCCCATCAAGGCCCGGTGGGCGGCATTTACTACGGCCTCGGCGCGGCGGGCGGCGATTTTTCTTTTGTGACCTCCTGCGACGCGGCGTTTCTCAACTCCGCGCTGATCGAATTCCACGCGGTGTACCGGAAGAGCGTGCGGCCGCTTCTCAAAGACCAGCTCGAGCGCGGCGAGCTGAGGCCGATCTATCTTTACGACAAGGTGCCGACGCGCAAGGTCGCCGAGGATGAAATCCGCAGCCTCGATCCCGAGGGATGGAGTTTTTTCAACATGAACAGCCCGGAGGATTACCGGGCGGCGTTGAGGCGCTGGGAGGCGAAGACCGTCCCGCCTCGCCCTGTCCCTGTCGCCGTGACCGTCGAGCTTTTCGGCGTGCCGCGGCTCCTGGCGAAGCGGAAGGAAGTCCCGCTGTCGCTGCCTGAAGCGGCGACGCTCGCGGACGTCTTTTCCGCCCTGGCCGAAAGCGTGCCGGTCCTGGCGGGCCGGGTCGTCGCCGGCGGCGGCGCGCTTGCGCGCGGCTACGCCTGCAACGTGAATGGCCTCGACTTCGTCCGGAGTCCGGCCGCCCGGGTCCATGCCGGCGACAGGATCTTCATCCTCGCCGCCGACGCCGGAGGATAGCCATGCACGGCTTTCACGGCAGGCTCGTCCACATCGATTTAAATTCCGGCAGGTCCTCCGAGCGCGCGCTCGACGCGGCGCGGCTCCGCGCGGTTCTCGGCGGCGTCGGCCTCGGCGCGAGCCTGCTCTACGAGTGGGCGCCGCTGGGGGTCGAGCCTTTCGCGCCGGACAATCCGCTCATCTTCGCCAGCGCGCCGCTCGTCGGCACCGGGCTCACGACCACGGCCAAATTCGCCGTCGTCACCAAATCGCCGCTCACCGGCTTCATCGCCGACTCGCTCTCTTCGAGCCGCTTCGCGCTCGAGCTGAAGGGCGCCGGCCTCGACGCCCTGGTGGTCACCGGGCGGGCGCCGGCGCCGGTCTATCTTTTCATCGACGACGGTGGCGTCGAGATCCGCGACGCGGCCCATCTCCGGGGAAAAAGCCCGGCCGAGACCGAAGCGCTGGTCCAATCGGAGCTCGGCGCTCCGGCGCCGGTCGCGGCGATCGGGAGGGCGGGCGAGAGCCTGGTGCGCTTCGCCACCATCAGCAACGAAGGGCGCCACGCCGGGCGCGGCGGCGTCGGCGCGGTCATGGGCGCGAAAAACTTGAAGGCGATCGCGCTCCGCGGCGGCCGCGGCACCGGCGTCGCCGATCCGGCCGGCCTCGAAGCGCTGGCCGACGCGCTCCGGCGCGCGAGCGTCGGCGCGCTGACGGAAAAATATCGCGGCATCGGCACGGTCGCCAACCTGGCGGTGTTCGACCGCCTCGGCAGCCTGCCGGCGCGGAATTTCCGCGAGTCCACCTTCGACGGCGCCGAGGCGCTGTCGGGTGAGAACTTGACGGAAAATCATTTCAGCCGGAGAAACGGCTGCGCCGCGTGCACGATCCGCTGCGAGCGGTTGTTCAAATCGCTCGCCGGAGAAGAGCAGCGGCTCGAATACGAGACGCTGTTCGCGCTCGGGCCGCTCTGCGGCGTCCAAGAGCCCGCGGCGGTGCTCGAGGCGGCGCGGCTCTGCGATCACTACGGCATCGACAGCATCAGCGCCGGCGGCACGCTCGCGTGGGCGATGGAGTGCGGCGAGCGGGGATTGCTGCCGCGGGCGGATGCCGGCCTGCGGTTCGGCGCGCCCGACGCCCTGCTCGCGGCTCTGCGCTCCATCGCGCTCCGCGAGGGGCTGGGCGATCTGCTCGCCGAGGGCTCGATGCGCGCGGCGCGCGCGCTCGGGGGCGAGAGCGCCTATTGGGCGATGCACGTCAAGGGGCTGGAGATGCCGGGCTACGAGCCGCGCAGCCTGAAGACGATGGCGCTGGGCCTCGCCGTGAGCCCGCGCGGCGCCTGCCACAACCGCTCCGGCGCCTACGAGGCCGATTTTTCCGGCGCGGTGGACCGGCTCCGCGCCGATTCCCGGAGAGGCGCGCTGGTCGCGGCGTCGGAGGATTTTTCCGCCGTGATGGATTCGCTCATCGTCTGCAAGTTTCTCCGCAAGTGCTTCGGCGATTTTTACGCCGAGGCGGCGGAGCTGCTCGCCAAAGTCACCGGCTGGGATTACAGCGCCGCGGAGTTGAGGCGCGCCGGCGAGCGCATCCACACGCTCAAAAAACTCTTCAACGTGCGCGAGGGCTGGCGGCCGGAGGACGACTGGCTGCCCGAGCGGCTGCTCTCGGAGACGCTGCCGACCGGCGTGGCGCGCGGCGTCGGCTTGACGGCCGAAGAGCTCCGCGGGATGATCGAGAGCTACTACCGGGCGCGCGGCTGGGACGAGGGCGGGCTGGTGCCGGAAAGTAAATTGCTCGAGCTCGGGATTCTTCGGGATAACAAAAAAGTTTCGAATTCCGAGTTCCGGGTTTCGAGTTAAGAGAGATCCTTCGCAGAGTTTACCCTGAGTGTAGCCGAAGGGCTCAGGATGATAAGGGAGTGAAGCTTTCCGAAAAGACTCGCAACCCGAAACCCGTAACCCGCAACTATTTTTTATGCCCTCCGACGAGACCCGCCGCCTATTGAAGACCTTCGGCGTCGCGATGACCGAATTCGAGGACGCGGTCCATAAAAACGCGCCCGCCGAAGAGGTGAAGCAAGCCGAGGACGAGGTGCGCGCCCGCCTCGAAGAGATCGCCGCTCTGATCGAGCGGCTCCGCGCCCGGACAATGTGATGACGGTTCGCTTCGGCTTTCTCCTTTCGTTCTTGATTTTTTTTCCGGCTCTCGCCGCCGATTCGACCGCCGCCGCGCCGGCGGACCGGAGCGTCGTTCTGGCCACGACGACCAGCACGCAGGACTCGGGGCTGCTCGACATCCTGGCTCCGCGGTTCGAGAAAAAGAGCGGCTATAGCCTCAAGACGGTTTCCGTCGGCACCGGGCAGGCGCTCGCGCTGGCGGCCAGGGGCGAGGCGGACGTGGCGCTCGTGCACGCGCCCGAGCTGGAAAAAAAATACGTCGCCGACGGCAAGCTCTTGAACCGCCGCCTCGTCATGTACAACGATTTCGTGATCCTCGGCCCGCCGGGCGATCCGGCCGGAATCAAATCGACGAAGGACAGCGTCGAGGCGATGCAGCGGATCGCCGCCGGCCGGGCGAGATTCGTCTCGCGCGGCGACGACTCGGGCACGCACAATCTGGAAAAGTCGCTGTGGAAAAAAGCCGGCGTCGCGCCCGCGGGCGGGTGGTACGTCGAGGCGGGGCAGGGCATGGGGGCGACGCTCGGCATCGCGAGCGAGCGCGACGCCTATACGATTTCCGACCGCGCCACCTATCTCGCTTTGCAAAAACGGCTGGCCCTGGTAGTGCTTCCTCCTCAACGTCTATTCCGTCATGGAAGTGAACCCGGCCAACGGGCCGAGAATCAACACGGCCGGCGGCAAGGCGTTCGCCGATTTCATGCTCGCGCCGGAAACCCAGGCGGCGATCAGGAATTTCGGCGTGGAAAAATACGGCCGGCCGCTGTTCGCGCCGCTCGCCGGGAAGCGCGAAGAGGAGATCGGGGGCTGAATGGAGCTCATCGGGGAGGGCGTCCGAAAAGCGATCTGGCTGATCTTTTCCGCCGACGCGGAAGTCCTCGGCATCACCTGGCTGTCGCTCCAGATATCCGGCGCCGCCACGCTGCTGTCGCTCGTCGTCGGGGTTCCCGCGGGCGTCGGCGTCGCCCTGGCCCGCTTCCCGGGCCGGGGCCTGATCGTCGCCCTCATCAACACGGGCATGGGGCTGCCGCCGGTCGTGGTCGGGCTGTTCGTCTCGATTTTTCTCTGGCGCAGCGGGCCGCTGGGATTTTTGCAAATGCTTTACACCCCCGGCGCCATGGTCCTCGCCCAGGTGATCATCGCGGCGCCGATCGTCGCCGGCCTCACCCTGGCGGCTTTTCAGTCGCTGAACCCGAACCTGGCGCTCCAGCTCCAGGCGATCGGCGCCTCGCGGCCGCAGCTCCTCTGGCTCCTGTGCCGGGAGTCGCGGCTGCCGCTGCTCGCGGCGGTCATGGCGGGCTTCGGCGGCGTCATCTCGGAAGTCGGCGCCTCGATGATGGTGGGCGGCAACATCCGCGGCCAGACGCGCGTGCTCACGACCGCGACCGTGCTGGAAGCCGGGCGCGGCAATTTCGACGCGGCGATCGCGCTGGGGCTGATCCTCCTCGCGCTCAGCTTCGCGGTCAACCTCCTTCTCACCCGCATCCAGCAAAAAGAGCAGATCCGATGGCCCAAGCCCTCATGACGCTCTTAAAGCTCGACGGCATTCTCGTTCGCTACGGCGACAGGACGATCCTGGAAGTCCGCTCGCTCGATATAGCGCCCGGCGAGATCCTGGCCGTCCTCGGCCCCAACGGCGCGGGGAAATCGACCCTGCTGCGCGTCATGGGGCTGCTCGAGCGTCCGGCGGAAGGTAAAGTTTTTTTTCGCGGCGTGGAGCCCGCGCCGCGGGAGCGGCTCGCGGTCCGGCGCCGCATGGCCACGGTTTTTCAGGAGCCGCTGCTGCTCGGCGCGTCCGTTTACGCCAACGTGGCGCTGGGCCTCAAGCTCCGCGGTCTGGACCGGACCTCGATCGCGGCGCGGGTCGGGCCGTGGCTCGAGCGCCTCGGCATCGGACACCTGGCGGCGCGCTCGGTCCGCACGCTCTCGGGCGGCGAGGCGCAGCGGGCGAGCCTCGCCCGCGCGCTCGTCCTCGAGCCCGAGCTGCTGCTCCTCGACGAGCCTTTTTCCTCGCTGGACGGGCCGACGCGCGAGGAGCTCCTGGCGGACCTGAGCGCGATTCTCCGCGACGGCGGCATGACGACGGTGTTCGTCACGCACGACCGTAACGAGGCGGCGGTCTTGGCGGACCGCGTCGGCGTGCTGATCGGCGGCCGGCTGCTCCAGCTCGGGCCGACCGCCGAGGTCTTCGCCCGCCCCAAAAACGAGGCGGTGGCGCGTTTTGTCGGGCGCGAGAAATTCCGCGGGCGTTTTACGGTCGTGAAATAATTGGCCGGGCGCGGCGCTAAACCCCCGCCAGATTCAATTCCAATTTGACGTAGCCGTTCTCCTGCGCCCAGAGGTCGAGGGCGGGCGTGGCGAGCTCGTCCACGAGCGGCACCGCCAGGCCGTCTTTGGTGAGATCGACGCCTTTCAAATAGCGCTTGCAGCTGTCGCACGCCTCGACGCGGACCGTCGGAATCTGCTCGGATTGATAGTAGGGAAGCTTTTTCGGATCGACCTCGCGGCAGTGCGGGCAGGAGACCCGGTTGACCGCCCATTCGGTAAAGCAGAGCGAGCAGAGGAGGCGGCGCTTCGCCCCTTCGGAGCCCGCGCCGGTGACCGACGGCGGGCTCTGGAGATAGGACA
>WNFL01289555.1_pt1 | contig 23038 bp, 18 predicted proteins | sample 5400361 | NCBI WGS metagenome assembly WNFL01 (sample SAMN13153351, study PRJNA577476) | soil metagenome | isolation source: 40 cm soil on Douglas fir-dominated hillslope | place: USA:California | collected 2013-09-17
TAGCAGCCAACAGCCGTCCCCAGCCTCGCTGTCCGGCCATCAGGCCACAGCTGTCACCGAGCTGCCTGACTCTTGTCCGCGGGTGATTAGCTCCAAGTAAATGTATGTGCACTGGCGAGCCCAGATGTAGTAATGTACCGCTATCTCACATGGCTTCGATCTTTTCTGTTCACATGCAGTCCAGTAATTACCCTATATAGAAAAGTTTACTACTAAATTGTAGTACGTCTCAGACTCATCTGGCTATTTTGGCTGAGTCTGGAGCTTAATCGCCCCGTTCATTGCCTAGTTTCTTGTGTCTGAATCTTTTTGGAAGTGGGTTGACTTGAGGTCCTTTCCAATACAATCTGAGTTTGCTGTTGCGTACAGAGTCTCGCATTTACCTTGTACGTTTTTAACAGCCTCAAGTATGACGACAACCAGAACAGTATGCTCAACCAGAACAGTATGCTCTTCCAATCAGCCAATGTAGCAGGTTTGATTTCGAGGACGCGGTCCAAGTAAAAACCCACCCGTATTCAAGGGGCTTCAGTCAAAGTCAAAAGCGACTCTGACTTCCTCTAGTGGTGCTAAAATCAAACCATGGCCGCGGCGCTCGCATTCAATCGAGCTAGTCTTGTACGCAGGTGAGTCGAGGTAGCTCCTGAATGATTCACAGACACGGCATCCTGCATGTCCCAGTAGTCTTCTAGCTGGCTTTCCCCTGCAATCGGAATCGGGACGAGTGCCAACGGACCAACCTGGTTGGTAAAGTAGCCTTTTACATCCGTGCGACACCCTTTACGCTCCTACTTTGCAAACAAGGGAATTCATCGACCTACCACCGATGCATGCATGACAGGGGCACCGTAGCCAAACTTCCTCAGCTGAAAACGAGTTCCCGTGGCAAGCCCACTCAAACAGTACACTTCGAGAGCCCCAAGTGGCGATTGAGAAGAGACTATGGTCCCTTTTCCTTCTCCAGACTCTACTGACTCGTGATCCTTCGAGACAACAAACCTCCGCATGGTTCTTCGCAATTGGACTTATGTAACTACAGGAACTGATTATTCGGCTTCCCCTTCAGGTGGAGGGGTCGATCCCTAAAGCTCCGATTATATCAGACGACAGGCCAGCCATTTCATTTGTTAAAGTTGCACCGATCTGTGCACTGTCGTCGAGTATCACATGCATCAGGTCATGTATATAAGAGCGTAGATCGTAGACTTTGTATCTACACGGGGTTTTGCACGGTGTTTTTTTGTCATCATTGAAGCTCAGCAAGGCCCTTCCCGACCTCCCATGCAATCATGGATACCCAATCAGCAGGATCGTGGTTCAGCCTCCTTTGGGTGGATTATGTACAGATTCGGGCATTCGCGCCAGCGGAAAGGTCGCAGAGCTGGGCATCTAAATGATTGTCGTCAGGAGCAAAGGTGGGACCTTTGCTACATCCATTTACTCTCCATTATCCTGCGGCGTTGGTGGTGTTTGTTGTACGCAGGTGATGTGCAACCCCACTTAGGAGCTCGATCGACATAGCTTCGCCGAGTGCGACTTGCAATACGTGGAGGCTTCAAAGTTTTGCCTCTCGGTCTGGTCTCAACGTCTTTATGATCAACCTAACTGAAGAGCTACATGGTCCGGAATAGGTCCTTCTGCCATTTAGATATGACGAATCAGCGCAAATATGCTTCCGTGTTAGACCCTTTTTATACCAAATCTTCCTCCCCTCGCGAATGTGAATATTCCGCGAAGAATATGGCTCAAAAGAGATCAAGGACAGTTGCTGGCGGACTTGTATCGAGCCTAGGGTTGACGGAGGACCGACGATGATGGCTGGTGTGGTCACTTCAATACGCCCTCCTGCACTATGCTGACGCTCTTGGCACCCTGCGGAGCTTGAAACTCGGTCTACTATATAGGGCTTCGATGGCACCTCGTACAAGTAACTAAATAGCATTTGTCAGGTGATACCGTAATGTATTGCCACATCCCTTACTCACCCACTTGCTCTGGTTAGACGAATTACATAGGCTATGCTTAACCGAGGCGACGAATTGGCACTTGTGCTGACTCTGTTCTCAAGGTTCGGCAACCTCATCAATCCTATCAGTCATGGGAATGATACGTCGCTGGATCCACGCCTCATGAACGCGACGGAAGGTGAGGCGATAATTCGAAGGACACCACAAGGGACTACAGCCCTGTTTTTGACTGGAAGGAGAGGCTTATTTACATGTTGACGAAATACAAAAACGAATGTCCTAATTTTCCAACACGAGGGATCTCCCCCTACCACAACATCGGAGAGGTGGTCAAAGCAAGCCCGAATTTTTTCGACCCCCAATCTTTGGAGCAATTTGGATTCTTTGATGGACGCAGATCTGCATATCTGGTTTGGCTTAGTCTTTCCCACAAATCGCAGTAAAGACGATAATTGGCGATGTTGCAAACATTCATACACCTTCGCTTCGGTGGATTAAATGTACAAAAATGAAACGCAGCAGCTCCATGCGTGATGCACTGCTGTGTATGCACAACCTGACTTTCATTTGACGATTTGCAGGCCTTCGGCGTCCTTCGGGTTTCCCCTCGCATAGCAGTCTCTTTCGTTACCAACTAAATTGCCGGAGTCAGTGGACAGGAACGGTCCAACGTCTCGCACAGCCTTGTGTGGGTGCGCAGCCCGCCTTTCCACTGCGGCCGCGGCAGGCGCCTATCAGCCTTTCTTCGATCCGAACCCTAATAAGAAGAACCAACGATTGGAGGTGTTGACAAGTGATACCCTTGCACAAACATGGTACTGGCAAACGATTTCTCTGGCGACGAGAAATCGGATCCTGGAACAAGCCAGTCGAAAAAATCTCGGCTCCAGCAACCCTCCATCCAAACTGACTTCGACCAGTCGGCAATACTTGCTTCCTCATATGGTGACTCTGAGACTTATACTGATACATTGCATGGTACGGTGTGCTGGGATGATGATGAGCCGTCTATTGACGATACTTACAGAGGATAGGCCACCAGGTTTGCTCAAACGTATTTCAGCAATAATCTGGCTTCTGAGACTTCGTACCAGATTACTCTACCCTGACTGAGGCAGGCAAAGGCCTTTCGTCCGTCACCCGATTCACCTCTGATGGTCGACTGGCCGTCTCATTAAGATTCAAGCAGACACTTCCCGATCTTCCAAAGGACTATGCTGCTCCTATCGACGAGTTTGCCGTGGATCCTACCCTGAGTGAACCTAGCGCGGGAAATGGGTTCCGAGCTGGCGGGAGGGTTCCGCATCTAAACATTGTGATGATGCTAGTTGGGAGTCATGGTACGCGGTAAAAATGCAGTGGAAGTTGAATTACCTACTGACTTGCAATATCATCACAGGAGATGTAGAACCGCACTTAGCTCTAGGACAGGAACTATCTAGGCATGGACACCGCGTTCGTATTGCGACACATAGTGCATTTCAAGGGATTGTCTCTCATACCAGTCTCGAGTTCTTTGATATTGGTGGGAACCCCAATGATCTGATGGGCCATATGATGCGGAGTAAGCGATGCACACGAATCGAACATCAAAGTCTGACATATTGATCTGCTCTGCAGGCCCTGGCCTAGTGTCAGGATTTGTGTCTCTCAATCGAGGACATAATCGTCGAAGTATGAAAGAAACCCTTGACGGGTGCTGGCGAGCATGTACCCAGGATGCAAATCCCGTAGAACGACCTTTCATTGCCGATGCAATAATCGCGAACCCGCCGTCCTTTGCTCACGTTCACTGCGCCGAAGCCCTTGGAATTCCAGTTCATATAACATCCAGTGAGCTCACTAACGTTTTTCAAACCCAATCTCTTGTGAACCTGACCGTGCTGTGATATAGCCATTCCGTGGTCTCCTACTACCGCATTTCCTCACCCCCTCGTCAACATCTCTAATTCGAATGGTGAACCTCGATTGACCAACTACCTGAGCTACGCCCTCGCTGAGTTGATGATTTGGCAAGGGTATATCTTTCCTTCCCTCTGCTACTCACCCTCTCACGCTTTCGTGTAGGCTCGGCGATATTATCAACAACTTCCGCCGAAACACTCTCGGCCTCAAGAGACTGAATATGCGTACCGGAGCAGGAATGCTGGACAAACTCAAGATCCCGTGCACGTATGTCTTCAGTGAAAGTCTCGTTCCCAAGCCAGAGGATTGGAGGAATCACATTGGTACGCACTTCAATCCCCTTTTCACACCCACACGTTCTATATTGATTGTTGTGCAGATGTCGCAGGTTTTTTCTGTCAGGAGCAGGATATTCTTGAAACACTATCTCCCGAGCTAATTGCGTTCATCTCGGAGGGCCCACCGCCAATCTATGTCAAGTACGTCCCTCCATCATGCCACTTTACTTACACTTAAACCCTACCTAATTAGCTTCGGCTCAGCCCCAATCCCCGATCCAGTGGCCCTCACTCGCACAGTAATCGAGTCCACTCGCATTGCAGGCACCCGTGTCCTCCTCGCGCCACTGTCGCCACTGTCGTCTATCCCGGCATTCCCCTATTCGTCCATCCCACCACACGCATTCCTTCTCCCGCCCGGCATCCCAGTGTCCGCGCTCCTCCCATACACGCGTGCAGCCCTCCATACGGGCGAGGCACGGCTTACAGCAGCCGTCCTGCGTGCAGGTAAGGCGAGCGTCGTCGTACCGTGCGTAGGGGACCAGGCATTTTGGGCGTGGACACTACATCGCGCGGGTGTGGCCGCCCGACCGGTTGAGAAGGGATTGTTGTGGGAAGGTGGGAAGGCAACGGATATGACCAAGGGTGTGTTGGCCTTGAAGGGTGCGATTGAGGTCGCTTTGAGTCAGCAGGTTATAGAGAATGCGACGATGATTGGGGACAAGATTGGACGTGAGGTCAGTGCCCTCTTGTCTCTAGTCAGGCGTACAGTCCTGACATTGGTACTGCTTCGGTTGTGTAGAGTGGGATAGCGGCTGGTGTTCATTCCTTCCATCGACATCTACCCTTGTTACATATGAGGTGTGATCTGTTTCCGGAGCGACTAGCCGTTTGGTGGAGTCCGAAACACGTACGTCGTATCTCTTGTATCTTCTTGTTCTTACCGATTGCCACAGTATCTAAGGCTCAGCGCCTTCGCCGCCCACATTCTCGCCGAAGTCGGGCTGTTGGATATCCAAGACCTCCGTTTACACCGTACGCTCTGCCTGCCCCCAGTTTCTATCCTATGCTTCTCCTAAAAAATCCGCGCAGGTGCGAAAGAGTACATCCACGACCCAAACTTTGCCGATCCTATCTCTGGAGGTGTTGTGGAAGTTTTCCGCTCCATAGTGGACTTTCATGTCGGACTCGCGCAAATATTTAGGTATGTCATTTCCCTCTTGCAGCATTTTCTCGCCGAGGGTCGCCAGCTACTGATACCCGGACACGAACAGTAGGGAGCCGGTGCAAGGTTTGATTAATACGGGTGTTGCACTCCCTCGAGGTGCGTTCCCGCGTAATCTGAGTCAAGGTAGAGACAAATTGAAATTTTTCTTGCTCCTCTAGGCGTGTTCTATTCGATCGACTCTATCCAAGAAGGGATCCACCATACGCCTCGCCTGTGGGGCTCCAAGACGCGGGTTGAAAAACCCATCACGGATTGGAAGGGTGGAATGGCGGAAGGCGGGAAGGTGCGTCATCCACGCGCCTGTGGATTTGGCTGACTGGTGGTGGTGAATTCTAGGCCTTGTTCCATGGGGTTGTGGATGGTATCGCCGGGCTGGTTACTGAACCTATCGACGGTTATAAGAACGAGGTAAGCACCCTCAAAGTTGCCGATTGCACGCGACGCTGGACCATCTATTCAGGGCACAATTGGAGCACTCAAAGGCACAGGAAGGGGACGTGAGTACAGCGCTGCCTAGCTCTTCACAGCACTGACGGTTCACGGTTCTCAGTGCTCAATGTCGGTCTCCGCCCTGCAGCTGGCTCTCTCGCGCTCGTCACCAAGCCCGTCAAGGGGGCATTCTTCTCCATCATGTCGTCCTTTACACCGTCGACCAATACAATCGCGCGGCTTCGTTCCGCTCGTATCGTCCAGGGAATAGAACACTCGGCACTCGCGAGCGACACTGAGAAGCTGGAGGTGGTGAGGCGGTGGCAAAGCGAGGCACTCAAAGTTCGTCTCAAAGAGCGGAGGAAGCATTGGAGGAAAGCAAAGGAAGAGGAGCAAGATGGGTGGATTTTGCGTTCCGAGCATACGACTGGTGGAAGTGGAGGGATTGTTGGGAGGGAGTATACGGCCGAGGGGTCTTTGATTGCGGCTCATGGACATGAGCATGGACATGAGCATGGACATGAGCATGGACATGGGCACGCAAGGTCATACTCTGGGTCTAGTTCCACGGGTGTGTTGGTGGGCGAGTGGGGACCAGTTCCTCGGTCGCCAATGGAGCCCCCAGCATATGAGGGCGTGCGAGAGTACGCCGGGGAGAAGGTGGACGCTGAGAGGCAGAGAATCATGGAGATTGAGAAGGCGATTTCCGAGGCTGAGCGGAGAGGCTATGAGCGCGGATTGGAGGAGGCTGCTGCGAAGAATAAGGGCAAGCACAAAGCATCTTTACAATAATGAAAAACATCTTGCATCTCCATAATTATTCAGTCCAATGTCCTCCGATATCCGATCGAATATCGAATATCCGCACGGGCCGGACGGACCAGACGGACAAGCGGACAAGACGGACCAGACTGACCGGACATATCATAACCGGCCAGCCTCATTACAGCACATCTTTGCCCCGACCACAACCGACCCCTACAGCTATTCGAGATGCCTGCTGGACCACTGGTCATTGACCTCACTCACCGTGACGCGCCCATTGAAATTTCCGACGGCTCAGAAAGCGACGACCCCGAACTGCCCGTGGCCATCGAGCCCCCTCAGCCAGTCTCATCGGTCGTCCGCCAGCGCAACGTCGACGAACGACGTGCCAGACTCCTTCAGCGCGGCATTGACGAAGAGGCGGAGGAACGCGCACGACAGCGGCAAATTGCAAGAGACGAACAGATTGCCCGCCGCCTTCAGGCAATGGGCGGCGAGGGGGATATAGACGTCATCCAAATCAGCTCAGGAGAGGATAGCGACGACGACAGCGATGGCCGCTATGGGCGCTCATCGTCCCCCGAAGACATCCACGCTCCTCGTCGCCGCCTGGCACGACGGGTAAGAGAGTGGCAGGAGTTCCGTGATTCTCCTCCAAGACGACGCTATCCTCGTAAGTTGTTACTCCAGTCTCTGTTCCGATTGTCGCGTTAGTCCCGGTGATCCTCCTTCCGATTCCAAGTTTCTTCGCCTCCTATATCTTCAGGATGTGCTATCAGAGTGCGGGCTGCGTACGTGCGCACATCTTGTTGTCTGCGCGAGGCCTTGATGGTCCCAGCCCTTCACTGCACATCTCAGCTCGCCCCGCTGTGACCCCCCTGCCTGTTGCATACGAGAATAAACGCTTTCCCATTGATCACCTATGCAACATAGAGGGTATCCTACGCTCACCCCCGCTGCCTTCTCACTTATGGTCTTTTTCTGGCCCGACCTCGCCCACGCTCCACAAAGCCCTCATGTAACCTACTTTGCATTTCCATTGGCTGGCCGTGTCCACCCGTCACGCGGCGAAGCGTCCGTTACGCCGCCGTACATTTCAAAAGCCCAAGTGCTCGACTATTTGTATGTGCCGCAGCTAACCCAAACCACCACTAGAACTCGCTGGTCCATCCTATGTGAACGACAACAACCCCCAGGCTGGCCCCTCGAACGCCCCTCAGCATCCAATTCCAATCCCAGATTATATTCCAAACGTCCCAACACCTTCAATCGTCCGCCGCATATCGCGACCTCTATCCCGCCCCCAGTTCCATGCTCAGAACCACCCTCCCCCCCTTCCAACAGCGGACGAACTCATCGGTCGTGGGCGCTTTCAGTCTCCTGTACCAAGGCTAGGGCTCGGTGGTGGCGGCATCTTCTCCAACCGCCACCAGCGCGCCGGTATGTCTATACACCAGCGAAGCGTTGCACGTGAACGGGCGATCATGTCCCTTGCACGAGATGGGTTGGGTGGGTTCCTTCGCGGCTGGGGTGAAGGACGAGGTAACAACAGAGAGGAGCAAGATAGAAGAGGCGAGCTAGAGGGCTTGATAGAACATGCCGATAATCCACCTGAGGTTCCTCCCCCACTAGAGGGGGACCCGTGGCGCGTCACCCTTGGGAATTTACTCCACATGCGGTTCGATCCACCCCGCCCCCATCAACCATTCGTCTACGGTGGAGAGCCACCCGCGCCTGAGCTACCTGACGCACCTGAATACCGCCCCGAATTTACGCATCCAAAGGGCTTCGTCAAGCCTGGGTTTAGCGCCGACTTTGAGCGGAGAGCGGAGCAGGAAGTTATAGACCTTGACGATGAGTATGGAAGTCGGGGTCGCAGAGGAAAGGGCAAGGCCAAAGCTGTCACTCCTCCGCCTCCAAAGTCATTCAAGCTGGTATGCGCGAGTTGTAAGAGCGGGTTGAAGGTTAACGGCGAGAATGGGGAGAAAGTGTATGGTTTGAGATGCGGGCATGTGCTGGATGGTGCATGTGTTGCGGGGATGGCGTTCCCGCCTGATGTAGCCCCTCTCCTTCCGCCCCCTATCGACGAGGATACGAAGGGGAAGGAAAAGGCTACGTACGAAGAAGTCAACTCGCACGATCTGAATCAGGATCAGCAACATCAGGAGGAAACGGGGATTACGACGCGTGGACGGTCGCGCTCTGCTCGCGGACGTGGACGGGGGCGAGGACGTGGACGTGGACGTGGACGCGGTCGAGGAGGGAAAGGAAGGGCAAACGCAACAGTCAATGCGACCCCCCAGTTTGAACACCACGAGTGGAAGTGCCCCGTTGCTGGGTGTGAGCGGGCGCATGTCAGTGTCCGGGCTGTTGTCACTGGTGCACCTTGGAAACACGATGCGTTGCGCGGAGCAGTTGGGGTGTTCGTTTAGATTTCATCGGTTATTCGTTCGATTGAAACCGTTGTTCTGCGTGGGCCGATTAGGTTCAGTGGAATTTTGTTTTGCCAGTGCTTTTAAGTGGCACTGGATATCTTATCTTCATTCTCCGTTTAGTGACGCGCTCGGATGATTATATCTGTTTCCCCCGCATTATCGGCGGTGCCAAATCTTAGACAACCCCAACTACGATATCTTGGTGGATCGTGGATGGTAAGTTCCGATTGCCAACAAGCCAAAAAAATTGCAACGCCTAGCAGGGCTGAGTAACAACCCAAGAGTTGGAGTGGATTAGCAACAGGGGCGGATTTGGATGGCAAAACACGAACCGAGTGGACCCCTGACAGAGTGAAAGGAGAGCGAAATAGTACTTCGTTCAGTGTCTTGGGGATGTTACATTTGATCAATTTGTGCGAGGATTGGATGTCTGGAGGTGTTGGAATCAGGATTATTACATATTTTATGCAAGCTGTGCTGGCAGGCGAAGGATGATGAAACAACCTCTCAGAATTTCGTTTTTGTTGGTTGTAAAATTATACACATGATAAAGTGAGATTCGGAGCGCGGCTTCCGTTTCGCGGTGAGGAAGAGCTAGTGAAGGTACCGATTGACGAAGTGGTTGCTTCGTGGGTATGGAGTCATATCAAGTAGGCGTCGATTAAAATTGATGGCGTGGAGTGTTGTTCAACTACATCCACAACTCAAATTCCACGACCTCCGCTCATTGTTACTTGGTTGTTATTTGAAAGGATGCCATAATTCGCCTGAGTAGTTACCGAATCAACACTGACGCACTCTTGAAGGTGAAGAGGATGCTTAAGCTCCTGCGGCACGAAGATCGAAGAATCCAGGAATCAGGGGGCAGAGCTCCATTATTATTGTCTTTCAAGCAAGATGTCAAATTCCGGCCAGTATACCACATGCGTGTGCAACGCGTTACAACCCAAATATTTACCAAATTTCATTTCTGAAAACAAATTTGGGACTACGTGAAGTGGCTAAAGCTCCCAACGAAAGAGCAACTTTCTATGCCTATATCTTGTCAACACCCTCAAGCCCCTAACATAGGTCTCTGTTGAACTAGTGACTGCGCGTCGGCTAAGGAGAAAGCGTAAGGGATCTCCTAGGCTCGCGCACTCATTTTACATGCGATCTATTATAGCAAGATGTGGGAGACGACCGAGCAATACGCAGTAATACTGAGTGGGAAATGGTACAGGTGAACATGCGTAAGAGGAAATATGGTGACTAGGAGGTATGGCCTGTTGGCCATTCGGGTATCACACCGTCGTGTACAATCGTCAACAGCAGATTAGCAGGCGGTTGCAAAGTATGTTGGGGAGCTAGACATAGCCTATTTACATTCACTTAAAACAGTTTGGACACGCCGGATCGCAACATAAGGCAGCAATGGATGTTCAATGATTTCTGGAAATTTACAAAACGAGGGAGGCAGTGATTTTGCCCCCTGGCAGACTCTGAAGCATACATAAGTAACGCGGGCTGATTACATAATATAAACCATATGAACCAGGTCCTTACAATAACCAGATGAAGCGCACAGTTAGATATTTCCTGGCCCACTTGTGGAGTATATGATGAAGAAGTATCAACACACAACACGACGGCTGGAGGTAACTATTCCGGGGGGAAATAAATTGGGAATAGCCTGCGAAAAGACCATCTCCACTATTGGCTACATACCACCTTTTCCATACCTTTTCAACAAAGGAACAACGCCACACTATTCCTCACCTATTCCAACAAAGAAAAAGACAGAAAGTTTCTTCGTTGGAATAGGTGAGGAATAGTGTGGTGTTGTTCCTTTGTTGAAAAGGTATGGATAAGGTGGTATGTAGCCAATAGTGGAGATGGTCTGTTCGCAGGCTATTCCCAATTTATTCCCCCCCGGAATAGTTACCTCCAGCCGTCGTGCAAGGTATCACACCAGCCAATCTGAGCTGATACCTCAAATAATCAAGATAATGGTGCTTCTATGGCTGTTTGTTCTCGTCAATGTTGTGCAACTGTTTTTGGACTTTCCAAAACGTGGGTTTGGGACCAATTCCGCTTGTCAACTCTATTGTTTTCCATGTCTGTGTTCCCTTAGATAGACCTAAGCACGCATATAGCCCGTTAGATAGCTCGTATCATATATATGTTAGAGTTATAGAGCAATTAGTGAAGGTAGTGTCCTCCGTGAGACCCAATAAACCTTGCATTTGTCCTTGATCATACCTCCATGCATGAGTACGATCCTTAACTGTTGACGAAGAAGGACATATAGGAAAATCATGTACCTTTTACCTGATACATAGAAGAGATCTCGTTCCATGCCAAGTTGTGACAAAGTGATCAGATCAAGGAGGAACGTATTGGATATACAAATGAAAGAGCCACTAATAGATCAAACAAAAGCACAGAATCAGGAGGAGAGGCTAAGGTTTTCCGCTGTTGAGAATTCGGGTCCAAGAGGTTCCAAAGGCAAAGTCCTCAAAATCAAGAGAAACAGATTGAATATGAGACTCCAGAGAGATCGTAAGGAGAGCAGGTGAATGTAAGTCTGAACGGCAGTCTGGGGGCACCCAATATAGTAGACTGCCGTCTGAGTCCCTGACCCACCCATCCGAGTCTGGCGGAGTACAAAATTGGATATGCAATGGGTCACAAGCGAGAAGTTGGGTGGGAGTATGTGAAAATGAGCCCCACACACGGATGGTGTTGTCATTAGATCCAGAGGCAATGAATTGCCCATTGGGAGAGTAAGAAACAGACCATACCAGGTCAGAGTGGCCCTTTAGGGACATGCCGACTACAGTGCCAGTCTGGGCATCCCAGATTCGAATGGCCCTGTCCGCAGATCCGGATATGATGTGCTGCCCATCGGGAGAGCAAGCAACTGACAGAACCTCACCAGCGTGTCCCTCTAGTGGCTCGCGGACGTCAGCACCAGTCTTAGCATCCCAAACTCGAATGGTTCCGTCACCGGACACAGAAATAATATACTGTCCATCATGAGAGTAGACAACTGACCACACAGGGCCGGTGTGCCCCTTCAGAGGCTGACCGACACTAGTCCCAGTCTCAGCATCCCAGATTCTAATTTTTTTGTCTCCTGATCCGGAGATGATCCCACGTCCATCAGGAGAGTAAGCAACTGACAGCACTCCCTCAGTATGCCCCAGTAGAGGCTTGCCAACTGCAGCACCATTCCGGGGATCCCAGATTCGAATGGTATGGTCACTAGATCCGGAGACGATGTACCGCCCATCGAGAGAGTACGTAACAGCATATACACTCCCGGTGTGCCCCACTAGAGGATTGCCGATTGCAGCTCCGGTCTCTGCGTCCCAGATTCGAATGGTCCTGTCTCTGGAACCGGAGATGATATGCTGCCCATCAGGAGAGCAAGAAACCGAATATATGGTTTTAGAGTGCCCTGTTAGGGGCTTGCCAACTACAGCACCAGTCTTCGCGTCCCAAATACGAATGGTTGCGTCAGTGGACCCAGAGATGATATTCCGCCCACTGGGAGAGTAGGCAACACACCGCACCTTGCCCTCAGACTCCTCTAGAGAGTTGCCTACTGCAGCACCAGTCTCAGCATCCCACATTCGAATAGTTCTGTCAAAGGATCCAGAGATGATGTGGCGCCCATCGGGAGAGTAAGCAGCAGACACAACTTCATTAACGTGCCCTTTTAGCGGCTTGCCAACTGAAGCGCCAGTTCCTGCATCCCAGATTCGGATGGTCGAGTCACATGATCCAGAGATGATGTGGCGCCCATCGGGAGAGTAGGCAACGGACCACACTATTGCTGTATGTCCTTTGAGAGGTATACCCATTGAAGCACCAGTCTCGGCATCCCATATTCTGATGGTCTTGTCAATGGATCCGGAGATGATATGGCACCCATCGGGAGAGTAAGCAACGGATTTCACATGACCAGTATGCCCCTCTAGAATCCTACCAACAGCAGCGGCAGTCCTGGCACCCCATATCCGAATGGTCCGGTCTCGGGATCCAGAGATGATGTGTTGCCCATCAGGAGAGTAGGCAACTGACAGCACATTGGCAGTGTGGCCCTTTAGAGGCCCACGTACCACAGCGCCAGTCTCGGCATCCCAGATTCGAATGGTATTGTCATAGGATCCGGAGGCGATATTCCAACCATCGGGAGAGTATGCGACAGACCGCACATCGCTGGTGTGCCCCGTCATAGGCTTGCCAACCGCAGCTCCAGTGTTGGCATCCCAAATTCGAATGACTTTGTCAGCTGATCCGGAGATAATGTTCTGCCCATTAGGAGAGTAAGCAATGGACCACACCATCCCAGTATGGCCCGTCATAGGCTCGCCAACTGTAGTACCAGTCTCGACATCCCAGATTCGAATGGTCCTGTCAAAGGACCCAGAAGCGATGTGCCGACCGTCAGGAGAATAACTCATGCAAGTGATAACGTTGGTGTGTCCTTTCCATGCCAATGGGGGCGCCGGCCATGACAATAATTTCCCGCTTTGCACCTTAATATCCTTAATAAACCCTGTGCTAAAGATTGTTGACAAACGCGACTGTAAGGGTAAGAATGGTCGCGTCGAAATATAGAGGTGTGGAGTGCTAATTGAGATGGGGTTGTGGAAAGTAATGATGAAACGGCAGATGTCCTCAATGCTCTTTGGAAGTGTCGAGTTGGCGTCCTACCACAAATTAGGATTATTTAGAAGCAAAATAAGCACATTTGGGCTGTACCCACCATGACCCAGGAAATCACTCTTCGAAGGCTTGGAACACCAATCGGGACCATTCCCGTAATGCTCAATACCTCAATCCAAAATAACAGGTACACTCCTTCAAAGAATTCCTTCAATATTTCCCACATGCGCACATCGCCATTGTCCGGAGTGGAGCAAAGATGATTTGACCAAAAGACAGAACTATATTGCAGAGCGCCGGAAATATTCCTTTCGATTCGGGATTGGAGATTCTTAACGTCTGCATTAGCGAGCCGGGAATCTTCGAGCTCGCAGATATTGAAACGGAGCTGGTGAATCATCGTCTGGATACAAGAAATGCCCAACTCCATGTTTGCGTCTCGGAGATTGACTTGGTAATCGGAGTGACAGCTCTCGCTAAAAAAGAAATCGGAAATTGACAAATGTCGGACACGAATCCCCTTTTGTGCCTCATCGTCTCGATATAGCAAAGAACTGAGATCATCCACCCACTTTTTGACTACGTTGGGTTTCACTCTCGCCAATTCTGCAATCGCGTCTTCGCGTAATGCGCGGTACGGAGCAGTTGCAAGCAGCACTCCGATCACCCGCTGAAATTCAGCATCACCGGGCCTTATTCGTGCCCTTAGGATACTGGAGTACAGACTATAAAGGGAATCCGGGCGAGTACCAGCTGAGTCTTGCAAGGTTTCCTTCAGAGATTCTGTGGGGTCATTGCAATGCTCAAGGGCAAGAACAATGGTTTGTACGAAGATGAAAAGACCGTTGGCCCGAGTGATGACTCTGTCGAAGAGCGATTCCTCCGGCCAAGGGGTGGGGAGATACCATCTTGAGGCCACAAAATCGAACTTGCTTTTGGCGAAGGTTCGTAAATCAGCACTGGCTTCTTGGTCTGTGGCCAAGTCATATCGCAAATGCGACGACCGGTTGGGAGCATCAAAGAACCGTTCGATATCTATTTCGGGCCTGCTTGTGATGACCACCTTGAGCCACGGGGCTTGTGAAGCCGAATCAGTGAGAGCATTCAGTATGCCTGGACGGCTCTGATGGTCGCCGCATTCATCGAGTGCGTCGATGACAAAGACCAGCGTATCGTCTGGATCGCGAGGAAGTTTGCAGATGAAGTCAAGGAAGAGAGAGTGATTCATTGAGTTCGATGTCAGATTTGGGTCGGTGCGAAGCCGGTCTGCTACAATGCTTCGAAAACTGGGTAAGATTTCGGCAAGTGTGTTGATGAGTGTTGGAAGGACATTTTTGGGCTTGCTCAAATTTGGGTCATCCCTCCGACAGAAAAACCCCCCGGCAAGGTGCTTTTGATGGTGAAGCTTTTCACAGATTGAATGTGCTAACGACGATTTGCCGATACCGGGTGAACCGTAGAGCCAATAGGTCCGTGGTGCACCATTGCTTGCGTGTGTATTGGCTACCCAGTTCAGGACTTGATTAAGAATATACTGGCGGGTGCCTTCCATGCAGCGGCCGTCTATGTCATAGCCAGCCTCGACAGGTTTAAGCCGTCTAAGCAAAAGCTCTTGCTCTACTCGCTCTTGCTCTACTATCACTATGCGACATCACTGAAATTAAGCTATCATCAGATTGAGATAATGAGAGCTTACCGCTCTTTTTGGCGAAGCGGAGAGCCTCGACGTCCACTGTACGTGTGAAGTCTTCGATGACCTTGGCCAACTCTCCATCCATTTCCTCGATCGTCTCCAGGTAGGCTGGCCTACCGACCGTTCTCGCTGCGACGAATATCAACACTTGCCAAATCCAGAAGATAATCGCATACCATGTTTGACGTAGTCACACGAAAATTTTGCAACCCTGTACATCACTTGAAACATCCGTGGGATGATCTCTTCCAACATTTCCGTTTCCTTGCAGACGACCTCATCCGCGACCTTGTTTGCCAATGGCAAAATGCGCTGTAACCGATCCAACAAGACCGAAGGGACCTGGTCATATTTGTTTCGTTCCTTCAAGAGCTAAACTCTCCAGCGTTATCTCTGCTTCTGATACGCCAGTAGCAAGGACGAACCTCAAATGTGCCATTGGCAACACCAAAGATAGCTTTTGAAATAGGGTTCAACTGAAAGGTGTCATTGGCTTGCTGGTTTCCGCATGGGTGAACAGACCTCCGCGATTACGGTCCCGAGTGTTAAAACCATCTCCACAGCCTTCTCTGTCGTTGCACCCATCAACGGGGAGTATACCTTCAACAATCCTTCGAGTTCTTGGAGTGATAAGCGTAGAGATTCCGACTATGCGGACACTATCAGGTGGCTTGGATTGGCAGGCATAGCAAGAAACAAACCGTAGTGTTCGCAGAGAATCTTAATTCTAGAGACCAACGGTGCTTTCCAATGTCAAGGACCTCTGCCCTTTCTTGTTAGATATGAGAGGACCGCTTCGTGATCACCACTGACTCGGTACCGTGAACTCGTGCTTGCTGGAGCTCCAATATTCATCAAAAAGCGCTTGAAGGTCGATCGCTTCGCTCTTCTGACGGCTCTTCGCCCAAAGTAAATAGCCGCTCTTCATCTCGATCTCCGCGCGCAGCTCGGATGCCGGAGAAACGTCTCTACACATATACATGGGGTTCAGTGAGTGTATGTGAAGGGAGAATAAGGGACATACGGGCGCTGGCTCGGTGTCCAGGTCCAGTTGTCCACCGTGTGTAATTCTTTTTCCACATTTTCTACAAACAACCTGAGCCTATACTCCCGGTTTAGGACACCTTGCAATGTAATATCTGTGAGTTCCCTGAAATTAGCGGTATGGTCCCAAATTATTGAAGTGAAGCGCCGAACGGTCCAGGTAGAGACTTGGTTCTATCATCAGCAACAATACCGCGCTACATAATACTCGAAGGTGCTTACAGGTTCTTTGTCTTGGGTTGTTGACTCGCCATGTCCGACTACTTTTGAGGTGACCCGAAATGTCGCGCAGCCGATTACGAGCAACTCTAGTATTTGTTTGGATGCGCCACAAACACTTGGGATAAAGACGCGCGAAGCGAGCCCATATATTCTACAGCGCTAACAGTCTCTGGGCTGTGCATTCCGCAGTACTGAGCGCTCGCATTCGTGCCTGTGATGTGCATCAGCTCGTTCAAGCGCCGAATAATTGCGCATCTCCCCATACCTATAGCCCTTTCCGGCCCATACTTATGGTGGCCAAGGTGCTTAATTGTTGATCAATATCTTGGTCAGCTGCGTTTTTAGAGTGCCGTGAATCTGCACATCGTTGGAAACCTCGAAGCAATCAATTGACCGCATACAATCAGAAATGGAGGTTGACACTATCATCGTGTTTCCTTGCACCCCTCAGGCCGGCTGGGCGCGGTAGATCAAGTTATTGTTATGAAAGAAATAGGCTGTGAGTGTCATCCACTCATTGCTACTAGGTTATTTTAAATAACAGAGGTAGTAATATCACAGATTAATGTCCCCTAGATCGCCAGAAGAATTGCTAAATCAACGCCGATTCATTGCTGAGGATGTGCCCGTTGCTGAGCTCCTGAGTGAGAAGACCAAAGACCGCTTGGCGGCTTCGTCATCTCCCCCCCCTCTGCCTCTCTAATAGCTATGCTTTTGGATCGGCGAGTTCTCCTCACTGATTCTCTCCACGCAGGAGAATCGAACAAGATTCCCTTGTCGTCTACAGTGTCGTATTTCGATGCCTCCAGGGGATATGCCCAGATACACCGTCGCTTTCTGGCGTTCAAGCGATGGGTATCGCGGCCATGCCGCCACGGGCCCTGAAGGTGTTGTTACCCCAAACGGCATCTTCTGCGCGTCGAAGAGTGCGACCGTGAGAGAGAGTTGCCTGTCAGGGAGGTGAAATCGGCGTCCGAATTCTGGTATGCTACGCCGTCCTAGGCCCAGAGGTGGCGAATCTCGGCGGCGTCGCCATCGGTCGTACAATTCGAGTTGATGAACTCGGTAACAACGGTGGCCTTCTTTCCCGTGTCCATTACCCTGGCCGTCCCGATGAAGGTTTACTCCTAGGTGGCGAGCGGGGATAGGTCGCCGCTTACAGAGTACCCACTTGCAGGACCCCAACTGTAACGAAGAAAGTGGCGGCAGTGATAACAGCTAAGGAGACGAACATGCTGAGTGGCTACAGGGGCGGCAACCATGTTAAGACTGGGTTTTGGGAGATGCCAAGGTGATGCGCTAACCCTTTCGACGAGGGGTATATGAAGGGGGTGTACACGGATATTAAGAGTGTCTGAACTGTCTTTTATAGATCGCGTACGGTGAAAGGTGCAGAGAGTGTTAAGGCAAGGGCACGTACGCACAGTGATACTGAGTGCAAGAGACAGTTCGGAGAACGTAGCCAATGTAGGGATCCCGTGTGCAACGTGTGCTGCCTCCAATGGGCAACCCGGTTGTCGGTACCGTCGATATATCCTGACAATAGAAGGTGGGACGGGGGAGTAATCTAGTGGGAGTTAGTATGACAGAGCTTAGAGTGGTGTTGTAGTCAGGGCGGTATGGGATGAGTGCAGTCGGATGTGGTCAGGTCCAACTAGGAACCACGTGTTGGCCCAAGTGGATATTTTCTGGCTATAGAAGCACAAGGGCGTTTCTTGCGGAAGTGCACCAATTATTGGTCCCTAATCATTCACAAATTCGACGATAGATAGCTCCTTCGATCCAGGAATATGTACAACTGATGCTCCATCTATAATGAGACAGATAGTCAACCACGCATCCCTGTCTAATAATTGAGGCAAGAACAGTGAGAACAAACACACGCGATAATCAGGATAAAGGTAGAAAACAGTGGATCTAACCAATCAGACAGACTTCCTTATGCATTCACTTTACTTCTTTCTCCATTTTTCCTTCATTTTACTGGGGTCTGATGTTTCCGAACCCTCGATGCCGAGTTTACTGGACATGAGTGAGCGGATCGATACAGAGCAATCCACCAGTGCCTGGACTCGCAGCCGAAATGTCGACCTCCGTCCAAGGGTACGCCCACCGACCGAGCCAGTCCTTGACTGCTCTAGAGAGCCGGTTCGGTGGTACATCATTCGTGATAGGGTCCTCCCCAAGTGCAGCATACGCTGTGAAAATACGAGCAGGTCAGCCTTCATCCGTTCTCTGGAAAGAGAAACGAAAACTCCGGCTCACCTAACCCAGCAAACCCATCCCGCTCAAGGATCATCAAATACTCCTCGAGGAGCTCAAGACCTTCATCAACAAACAGCCCCCTCAGGTCTATATAAACTTCGAGATCGCCACCTGGGGCTTGCCCAAGGCACACCCCTAAGCCATTCGCAACGGCCTCTCTCCGTTCGCATCCAACCGTATCACTGATGGGGGAGGATGCTTTCCTATGATCACTTGCAGCCACAGCATCGAATTCCTCCCGGAACCGCTGCACCCACTCGAGCACGGTCTTTCGCCCGCCGTCGCGGCCCTCAGAGCGCATTTTCGCGTTGAGCTCGTGCCCCTCCCGCGTGAACCGCTTCGCGAGCTGCACGTCCCCGCGGCGCCACGCATCCGCCGCCCGCGCGAGGCACGCATTGCGCGCCGCGGAGAGCTGGGTTGGCCGCTCGCGGTATGTCTGGTACGTCTTGCTGCTTGTGTTCTCCGTCGTTGGCAGGCTCGCGAGTGATGCGAGCGTGAGTTGTATGGGCGGGCGGAAGATAATGCGAGGTGATGGCCGGCCGTTGGGGTGCGTGGACGTCAAGGGCGGAGTTTGAAGCTGGGTTTCGACTACTTGTCGCGCGAAACGGTTTTTGCTGGGGTCGACGGTGAACGGTGGTTGATGCTGTTGCGGTTGGGCAGGTCTCGTGCTCCCGAGAGCGGGGAACTCTTCATCGTCCATCTCTCCCTGAGTCACGCCCGGTGCAGGGCTAGCACTCCGGCTGGCGAAGCTCGAATTCGGACCGCCTCCATATCCCCCTCCAGGCTGGAGATACCCATACCCAGGTGGTCCATCGCGGAACCCTGGTGCACCGGGAACAGCGCCACCTTCCAGCTGAATACCGTTAGGAAGTCGATGCATGAACTCGCATTGGTCACCCTTGGCACAAATCCCGCGCAACCAGAATCGGCATAGAGCACGGTCGAGATCGTGGCTAAATCTGCAGTCCGCCCTTCGGCACTCCCCAGCAAGGAAGTACCGGCATACACGCCCGCCCCGTACACCTGAACCGCCAAATTGCTGCTGACGCGGCATGGGTCCGCTGGGGAATCCAGGTCCTGGTCGGCCGCCTCGCATGAAGCCTATTTGTTCGCGTGGGACGACCATGACTTTATGTCCGTAGTTCCCAGGCGCTAGGCCTCCACGCCCAGGTCCAGCAGCATACGGGGCATTGTAGCCACCGGAAAGATGCTGTCCTTGGGATGGAGGAGGCGTAGGTAACGCCCCGTCTCCTCGCTGCTCTTGTCCACGCTGCTGACGATCAACCAAGTACTGCATTGTACCCTCAAAGTCCCACCCATTCCGTCCAAGAGCGTCCTCTAATTCCCCAGGTGCGAGCGAGTTTCCAAAGACTGAGTGGAGGACGTCAAACGGCGTCATTCCGTCTCGCCCGTCCATCAAGTCTCCACTTGCACCCAGGAATGGCGCCTGATCTTCCATTCCACCCAACAGGTGCTCAGGGTACGGGTAGGCGTAAGGCTCGGTTTCGTCCTCTGTCGAGCCAGCTCCACCGAAGGCAACCAAACCTGGTGGGGCATCAGCACCAGTGGAGCTCCCCTCCTCGCTTGTGGTCTTGTTACTGTTGGTTGCGGTCGCAGCAGCGGAAGGTTGGATATTGATCCGTTTGCCAAATGGCGAAAACTCGTCGTCGTCGTCGTCTTCAAACGGTGGCCGGCTTGGCGCGCCTAGTCGCGAGTTGGGCCGCGAGCCGAAGCTCATGCTCGCAACATTAGCACCAGGAGTGGGGGAACGTGAAGGGATGACGAGTGGCGCGGCGATTGCGAGGTTGGAGGATGTGCGGGTGAGCGCAGGCGCGGTAGGGTTGTGCGCCCAGAGATCGGGCGAGGGCGTGCCGCGGCCTTGGTCTGAGCTGACGGAGAGAGAGCGGGTCAGTGGCAGGGGGACAATGTGTTCTGCAGAGAGTGTACGGGTCAAGGGATGCATCTCGGACGAAGGGCGGGGCCTAAATTCCTTCGCATTGAGGAAGCGGGGAGAAGAGAGGGGCGAGGAGGTCGGACTAGTCCTTGCGAGACTTGCAATAGAAGCATGGATGATTGGTGGGGACGAAGCTGGGGAGACTGATACTATGGTTGCAGTTGTGGTTGCAGTTGTACTTCCAGTTGCAGTTGCAGTTGCGTTGATGTGGAGCGGCGACGAGGTGACTGGAGTGTGCGGTCTTCGAGCAGTAGATGCGTGTATAAACGAGATAGCTCTAGGTGAGCTCGCTGGTGAATTGGAATCGAGACGGAAGGAATGGGTCGATGCACGACTCGAAGGTCGCGAAGGCCGCTTGGGAGTGGAGGCCAATGCTGCAGTGAACGGGATGTGCTGCTGATCGTTCAGATGCCTGTGCATGATCTCGAGGATAGTGGACTCAATCTGCGCATTGTTTTGGTTTGAGAGCCCATTCGGTCAGCGTGATCTCTATCCTATATCCAGATTCAACCCACCAGATCATCTGGAATTTCCAGACGGTCCTTGAAGACCCCTTTTAGCTCCTCCTCGTTATCGTGCTGCAGGAGACCTATGACTTTCGGCAGCAACAAACTGGCGGTCAACCGCGGTTCTTTGGAGGGGCTGAGCTCGTCGTCGCTGAAGCTCGCAATCGTCGTGGGAGCGTAGAGAGACACAAGCTGCGATAGATACGAGTTTGTGTGGGGAAATTTGGAGGAGAGGGAGGAAGACATGGAACGAAGATGGGGCGGAGGCGAGAGGCGGTCCTCGTCATCGTCCGAGGTGGATATGACGATATGGGTGTTGTGCGGCCGAGTGGTAGTGATCACGGATGCCATCCCCCGCGGTCGATGTGATGTGGTTGTGGTTGTGGTCGGGGTTCAACTTCAACTCGACAAAGTTGGCGTTGGCCGCTCGCGACGACATGGACGTGGACAGCTGTCAATTAGGCGCCGCGCTTGTTCAAAGACCGGAAGAGGCGCCCTCATCATCATCAGCATCAGCCAACTCAGGACTCGGGAGATGCCCCCACAGTAGATTTTAATCTAAACGAGCACAGCCAACATAACGCTTGTAATGAAGCAGAGACACGGTAAGTAAAAAGGTTATCACTGGACACGACACGACACTACTCTAACGGCTAACGGGATATACCGCAAGCGTAGTCACATACGGCCGCCTGATCAACAGACGCTGGCAGTCAGTCCCATGTCAAAATATGGCCACTATGCATGACTACGTCTCCCGGGTTTGGCGACGTCACAGCGAGACTGATTATATCTTCTGGCTTGCTTGTCAATCTTCCGAGCCGCGTCGCGTGCGCCTTACCACCTCCGAGACAGAGGGGATCGCGTCTCCCAGTAACACAGGCCGGGCCGGATACTACCGGACACCGCGCATTAATCGCATTAATAATCTAACCAATTAATCATGGATGAAGAGGAGAGAACGGAGAAGAAATGCACTGGCATTTGCACCCCCCATCCGATAGGCCCGCCAGTTTAGACAAAACAAAACGCCATACTACCCACGACGTGGCTAATTGCGATGCGTCTTCGGTGCCTTCATTGTTCTTGATGACCCTCTGCCCGCTCGCAACGCTTAGGGTATCCGGGTGAACCGCTCAGGAAATAATGCTGGACACAAAGATATCGCGGGCTGGCACGAGACCTTGAGCCCATCGAGAGTCCGCACACCAGCTGTCGCCACGGGTAGTTGGGTCGCCGCAAGTACGAAAGTAGCATCCCCGAGCCCGGCGCCGTGCAAAAGCGGCTGTGCGACGGAGTCTGAGGGTCACAGAGCAGTGTGTGTGTGTCGATGTTCGCGTTGCCCAATGTTGTGGGGAGAGGCCGCAATTGTGCTCACGTTTCGGCTGAGCTAACACGGACATGCTGCCTACCTTTGCTGCCTTTGCGGGAATCCTCCTTCGGGTGGACGTAGACCGACGCCCTTGGTACGTTTTATACCGTGTTGTGTACTGTCATTCACCACTCCTTGGGACACCACCACTCCTAAGGACACTCCGCTTTGGCTCCCTTAATAGATAGGCTATAAATATAATAAATTCATATATGATGTGCATAAGTATTATCTTTGCAGGAGCAGAAGAGTGGCCCCATTGGCCCATTGACGGCGGAGAGATCCTTGAAATATATGTCTGGATCCGCTCTCGAAAGTG
>WNFL01286194.1_pt1 | contig 23030 bp, 24 predicted proteins | sample 5400361 | NCBI WGS metagenome assembly WNFL01 (sample SAMN13153351, study PRJNA577476) | soil metagenome | isolation source: 40 cm soil on Douglas fir-dominated hillslope | place: USA:California | collected 2013-09-17
CGACCATCTCAGGCCCGCGATCGGCACGTCCTTGTTCACCCGCTCGAAAATCGAGAGCAGCTGGCCAACTGACGCGTCGTTGTTCCAGTGCATCGTCAACGACAGGCCGCGCTCCGCCGCCCATTTCACGATCTGGTAGTACTGCTCTCTGTCGGCATCGGTCGGCCGGGGATTGTTGTTCATCGCGGCCGTGATGCGTTCGCCGAGGCCGTTGAACCGCAGCATGTCGTCGCCGAATCCCTGCGGCAGCAGCGCGACGAGGTTCTTCAGCTCGGCGAACTCCGCGCCCGGCGTCTGGCCGCACAGCGTGTAAGCGACGCGGACGGTCATCTGGCCGTCGCGCCATACCTTGAAGACCGCCTGATAATCTTCAGGCGCGAGGTTATTACCGCCAGGATCGACGACGCCTGTGAGGCCGAGACGATTGAGCTCTCGAAAAAACTTCTTCGTCCCGTCGACCTGCTGATCGAACGTCGGTTTCGGCAGCTTATCGAAGAGCGCGATGATCGCGCCCTGCCCGCCGCTGATCGCTCCACTCGGCTTTCCGCTCGCGTCTTTCTCGAGCCGACCGCCCGCGGGCACGTCGGCGTCGGCCGCGATGTTCAAGGCCCTCAACGCCGGCGGCGTCAGCATCGCCCACCCGTAACCGAGCTGCACGTACACCGGATTGTCGGGAGCCGCGGCGACAAGCTCGGCCTGAGTGGGCCGGCGGTTCTCCCTGAACTGCTGGACGTTCCAGCCGCCCGCGACGATGAGCCAGGCGCCTGGTCTCATGGTGTGAGCAGCATCGCGGATGCGGCCGAGCGCATCGACGAGCGTCGAGGCGCCGATCCAGTTCACTTCGGTCGCGAAGGTTTCAGCCGCGCGAATCGCGTGCAGATGCGAATCGATCAGGCCGGGAATCACCGTCCGGCCCTGCAGATCGATCACCCGTGACCGCGGTCCGGCCAGCTTGCGCATGTCGGCGGACGTACCGACCGCGAGAATTCTGCCGCCGCGGACTGCCAGCGCTTCGCGTGTCGAGAACTGCGCGTCGACGGTCAGAATCTTGCCGTTGACGAGCACCGCGTCCGGCGCCTGCGCCTCCGCGGGAGCCACGACCGCCAGCGCGACGAAACACACGAGGCCGCCGGCGACGACTCGCATCATGTTCACCGCCTATGTGCCGAGGTACTGTTGGAGTGCCACCCGTGTAATCCGATATGAGTCGCCGATCTTCTTCGAGGGCAACTCGCCCGACTCGATGATTTTCATCACGTCGGACTCCGGGACGCCGAGGGCCTTGGCCGCGTCCGCCGGCGACAAGAGTTCCGAAAGCGCCAGCCCGTCGGCGGAAGTGGGCCCGATCATCGAGCCGAAGCCGCCGGACTGCCGCAGCACCTGTTGCGCCACAGAGAGTCCCACGGCCAGTTCGGTCGCCATGCCTCCGGAGCTGCGGGCTCTTGCCATCCCTTGCGCCATCTGAAACTTGACGTAGTCGTTCATGTTGCCGATTTCGGTGATGCTATCGCGCTTGTCGATCGCGTCTTCCACCTCCGACGGCACCGAGATGCTCTGGACGGCGAAGCTCGTCACGCCGATGCCGTACTGCGACGTCATCACGTCGTTCACGACCGACAGCAGCGCCTCGCCAAGCTCGCGATAGCGGCTGGCGAGGTCTTCGATGCGCAGCCTGGTCGTGGCGAGGGCGTCAGCAAACAGGCTCACCAGCCTCGACTGCATCGTGGCCAGGAGCTCGTCGAGCCGAAAGTCGCGGTTCGAACCGGCGACTTCGCGCAGAAACACTTTCGCGTCGACGATCTTGAAATCGAACGTTCCGTACGCCCGCAGTCGGACGATTCCGAGCGCGTCGTCATGGACCATGATCGGATGCGTCGTGCCCCACTTGTTTCCGGTGAACAGGCGGACGTTGAGGAAGTACACGTCGGCCTTGAATGGCGATTCGAAGCCGTACTTCCAGGATGCGAGCTTGGTCAGCACCGGGACATTGTTCGTGACGAGCGAGTGCTTGCCCGGGCCGAACGTGTCGCCGAACTTCCCGAGATACACGAACTGCGCGAGCTGCGACTCTCGTACAATCAGCTGCGCCCCGTTCTTGATGGCCTTGTCGTTGTCCTCGAAGCGATGCGTCAGGGTGTCCCGGGCGTTGTCGGTCCACTCGATGACCTCGAGGAGTTCGCCCCTGAAGAAGTCGCCAACTCCCATGTCGCCGTCTCCTCTTGCGCGTTTGCGCGACCATTCTACAGGCTCATGGCTCGATGACCGGTGATCCTGTCGTAACGCTGCGCTGTCCGAACTGCGGCGCGCCGGCCGGGCCCGATTCGGCGCGCTGCGATTACTGCCACTCCCGGCTCGCGACTGTCTCCTGCCCGAAATGTCTGGGCGTGCTCTTCGCCGGTTCGCTGTTCTGCCCGCATTGCGGCGTGGCGCGCAGCCGGATCGAGGGGATGGCGCCCACTTCGTCGAAGTGCTCTGCCTGCAAGGGAATGATGTCGTGGGTGTCCATCGGCGCGCTCGACCTGCTGGAATGCGGCACGTGCGACGGCATCTGGATCGAGGCCGCAACGTTCGAGCGCTTGTGCGCCGACCGCGATGCCCAGTCGGCCATCATCCATACGAACCGAGCGCCAGCGGCACAGCCGTCGCTGAGGCTCGACCGTATCCACTACCGGCCCTGCCTGCGATGCGGCAAGCTGATGAACCGCGTGAACTTCGGCCTGGTGTCAGGCGCGATTGTTGATGTCTGCAAGGGCCACGGGACGTTTCTCGATCGCGGCGAGCTCCATCAGGTTGTGAGGTTCATTCTCGATGGCGGGCTGGATCGGATGCGTGAGAGAAAGCGCGAGTCGCTCGTCGAAGAGGAGCACCGGCTGCGCGATCTCGAGCGGACGCAGGGCGGAGCGACGGGCTCGACGTCGGCCCTGAGCGAGAGATCGTTCGAGCGTTTTCTGTCGGCGTTGACCCAGAAGTAGCGCGTAACTAATCCGGCCGCTCCGTCACCGGCCTGGTCGTCGCGACGGGAATCTTCGGGTCGTCGGGCCCGTGCGTGAATCGCCGAGTGAGCACCCACGCGTGCGGCCGGGCGACGTCGAAGAATGTCGTGCTCTGCTCGAACCAGTCGTCGGGCTTCTGCGCGAGGATGTCGACTCGCTCCGCAGACGCGCGCCCGTAGTGATCGATAAACGCCGCGCGTGTCTCCTGCGCGGGCAGGGCCTGTACGCCCGCGGCGATCACGAGCATGGTTCGCATCCAGGTATCTTCGCTGACGCACTGATGCACCATGTGCTCGAGCGGCGACCGCGCTCGCGGCTCTGGCCGGAACCGCATGCGGCTGTCGGGAATCTGCGACCAGACGCTCAAGGTCTTGAGCCGCTCAGTCCGGTAGGTCTCGACGAGAAAATCGAAACGCGACATGACTCCTATGGCCGGGCTAGTTCCCTGTGCAGGCGACGCGCCGATAGGGAAACTCCACGCGCCGCGGCTTGCCATTTGTCGTGCCTTCGACCCAGGCCAGCAGTGAATCGCCGTCGCGCTTGTAGCCGACACGCTGCGGAAAGTCGTGCGCGGGATTCTCGAACACCGCCGTTGAATCGTCGGCCGTCTGCGACAGGAAGACCGCTGATGTCTGCCCCGACGGATGCGCTTCGTACGCGAGCCGGCCGTCCTGTTCGCGAAGCACGACGGATTCGTACTCGACGAGCTTGCCGTTGCGAACCGTGCGGCCCATGCCGATCATGATGCCGCCGCCTGGCGCCATCCAGTGCTCTTCGACAACGCGGCCGCCCGACTCCAGCCTCCAGCAGCCCTGCAGCCAGCCCACTTGATCGACTTTCACCGGCGCAGCGGCTGCGGTCAGACCGGCCAGCAGCAGATGCATCGCCAACCAGGAAACATTCATCGTGCGGATCACACCGCGTTCACTTGCGCGAGATGGTGGCGAAGATGGACGACGTAGTCGTGCGCGAGGAACCCGAGCGTCACGGGTGAAGACGACTCGATCGTGCACGGCACCTGCCGCCGGGCTTCGGGAATGTGACCGATGACATGCGCGAGATGGAGGTTGTACGCGTGCCACAGCGCGAGGATGTCTTCCCACGGTCTTTCGTTGTAGTGCTGCAGCCCAACCCACATGTCCTGCGCGTATTTCGGGAAGCTCAGCTCGATCACCTGCTGCGCCCGCACGAATCGCTGATGGTTATTGGAGGCTGAATCGATGAGGTGTCCTATCACCTGCTTCGGCGACCATTTTCCCGGCGCACGCGGCTCTGTCGCCTGCTCCTCTGATATGCGGCGCAGCTTCGGCAGCGCCGCGTCGATCGTCTGGCGCAGCTCCGCGGCCACCGTCGGAAACGGGCTCCTATCCGACATGCTCACTCCGAATACATTCCGCGGACGATCGCGCCGGCGCGGTTGGTCGCCGTCCAGTCGGGATGCTGCTGCTGAAACTCCGCCGTCAACGTCTTCACGACGTCATCCACCGGCTGCCCCTGCGCCTTCAGCTCGCGCACGCGCGTCCGCAGGCCGGCAAACGCCGCGCGCTGCTCGGCCAGCATCGCGCCAGTTCCCGTGGGTCCGTGCGCGGGCACGATGACCGTGGCGCCAAGCGGCGTGAGCTGCGCGAACACGTCCTCCCACACCTTCGCGCTCGACGTCTGGCTGAACGCGACGGGCACACGCGGCATGACGACGTCGCCGGCGTAAAGCACCTTGTCCTGCTCCACGAAGACCATCGTGTCGCCACGCGTGTGCGTGGAGCCGAGCGCGAGCAGGCGCACGTTCACGCCGCCGAGATCGATCTTGTATTCGCGATCGAACAGGACGTCGGCGCGGCGCACCGGCGCGTCCTTCAGCAGGTCGGCCATGACGGGCGAGCCGCCGGCGAAGCGCTTCGTCAGATCCGCTCCGAGCTCGTCGAGATCCTGCTGCTGTACTCGCGAGATCACGTACTTGGTCCCGGCGGGAAACGCGGAGATGCCCGCCACGTGCTCCGCATGAAAATGCGTCGTCACCAGGTAAATCAGCGAGTTCTTGCTGACCTTCGCAACTTCTTTGACGACAACGGCGCCGTTTTTTGGACCCATGCCCGTGTCGACGACAAGCGTCGCCTTGCTGCCGACCACGATGCCGACGTTCGGGACGAGGACGACGCTGCCGTCGTCGATGACGTAGCTGTGCGGACCGATCTTGCGCGTCGCGTTCTCCTTCACCATCGGCGGCGGCAGGTTGTTGAACGAGAATCCGCCGCCCTGTTGACCCTGCTGCGCCTGGGGAGCGCGCGGCGCCGCAGGGGCGGCCGCCACGCTTTCGCGGGCCCGCGCCTGGAGCAGGCCTGCCTGGGCGCATTCGTCAGCGACCGTCAGATAACGCTCGACCGCCTCTTTGCCGATGACGTAAGGATGCGGGTCGCCGGCCTTTCGCGCGAGAACCGCCGGCAGCTTCGTCTTCGAGCCGTCGAAGTTGGTGTGGTTGGCGATGATGATGTCCGCGCCCGCCTTCGTGACGATGTCGCGAAAGCGTCGAGCCGACGCATCGTAAGTGCTGAACCAGAACGAATCGGGCCTCTCTGGCGTGATGTAGCCGTTGCGATTCGTCAGCCAGTTGAACGCCGTCCCGCCCCATTCCGCCGCCAGGTGCGACTGGCCACGATCCTTCACCGGGATCAGGGTTGAGATCGTTCCGTAGGTGTGCCCCGGCGTGAGGTACATCGTGATCGTCGTGTCGCCGAGTGTGAGCTTCTGGCCATCGGTGGCGACCATGTCGCGCTTCGGCTTCGTCCCGTTGCTGCGATCGAGCAGATCCCAGTCATCGGCGGAGAGAATAATCCGCGTGCCGAAATGATCCTGGAGGTACTTCGCGCCGCCGGAATGATCGCCGTGTCCATGGCTGACGATCGCGTACTTGATCGTCGCGGGATCGAGACCGAGCGTCCGCAGGCCGCCGACCACTTCGTCTTCGACCGAGTAGTCGTAGATCGTGTCGATGAGAATGATCCCCGCCGAAGTCGTCACCGCCCACGCGGAGTATTCCGTTTGTCCGACGAAATAGAGGTTGTCGAAGACCTGGCGCGCCGCGGTTCTCCCCCGGCGACAGAGAACCGCAGACCCGATCGAGCAGGCCGAGGTGATCCTGCCGGGCCGCGGCTCTGGCGGCAGCGATGTGGGCGTCCGGCGTGTTCGTCGTTTCCGTCTGGCCGCGGACAACGGCGCCGCCGACGGCCGCAGCCACGCCCGCGGAAACAAGCGCGTTCAAGATTGTGCGTCGCATGGCCGGAATCCTATCACTCCTTGCGAACGACCCATGTCGTCATCGACCGCTGATCCTGGACGACCGTGGTCTTGATGGGATCGAGAAACCTGCCGCCGAGCCTGCGAGTTATTTCGACGAGCAGCGCCGCGTCGACGAGATAGCGTTCGGAGCCGTCGGGCAGCAGACACCAGCGTCCGCGGATCGAGCGGACCTGGCCCTCGATGCCAATCGTTGACGCGAGCCTGCACCATAGCATCCCACCTGGCCTGAGCACTCGCCACATCCCGTCCACCATCGCGCGAAACCGATCGTCGTCTTGCGCGAAATGCAGCACGGCGCTGCTGAGGACGACGTCGGCGGACTCGTCGGGGAAGGTCGAGCGCTCGACGGGCTCGACGCGGAAGTTCGACGCCGGCAGCGCCGGGGCCAGCGTCGCCGCAAGATGCTGCACGTGCGCAATCGACGCCGGATCCTCATCGCTGGCGAAAACCTCGAAGCCGTTCCGCAGGAGGTAGACAAGGTTGCGGCCGTGGCCGCAGCCGGCGTCGAAGACGCGCATGCCTGGACGGATGCGTCCCTTCAGGAGCTGATCGAAGAGATAGATGTCGATCTGCCCGAAGTGCGACTCGAGATCCTGCATAGGTGTTACGTACTGTCCGACGTAGCGTCGGCGGCCTTCGGGCCGACAAGATCCTGCGCCTGTTCCCAGATCTCGCGAATCAGGTCGCCGGCGGGAACGGATCTCGCCATCGCGGCCGACTGCCCGGCCCAGAGTTGCATCCGATGGTAGTCGCCCGCGGCGGCGCCCGCTTCCTTCATCCGCGCGGTGAGGCCGCGCTGCACGGGATACGGTGCGGGTGGCGGCGCGGCCGACGATGCGGCGGCCTTCACGAAGTCGGTCGCGATCGCGCGTCCCAACCGCCCAGTGAGCGAGCGTGTCGGCATCGTGTGTTCAGGCTCGCGGCCGGCCAGCGCGTCCGCCCACGCACGATGCGTCCGGGCTTCCGGGCACCGCAGGAACGCGGTGCCGATCGCGATGGCGCTCGCGCCAAGCGTCAGCGCGGCCGCAACACCCCGGCCGTCGCCGACGCCTCCAGCGGCGATGATCGGAACACCGATGTGATCCGCGAGGCGAGGGAGGAGCGCGAACAGGCCGATGGCTTGCGCTTCGGCCGCGCGCTCGTCGAACGATCCTCGATGGCCGCCGGCCTCGAATCCCTGCGCGATGATGGCGTCAGCGCCGGCCTCCTCCGCCCGCTTCGCTTCCGCCAGCGTCGTCGCCGTCGCGAACCACGCGATGCCGCGCGACTTGAAGCGCTCGACAAACGGCGGCGCGAACAGACCCATGATTGACGAGACTGCCGTCGGGGCAGCCTCGAGAAACGCCTCGCATTGTTCATCGATGCCTGGACGGGTCACATCGCCGGCCGACGCCGGCACCTCCGGACCCCACTGCGACAGGAACGCGCGAACTCGGGCTTCCGCTTCCTCGTCTCGCCGCGGCTCGGCGTCCGGCAGCCAGGTGTTCAGCTGGAACGGCCCTTGGCTCGACGCGCGGAACTCGGCGGCCCACTCGAGAATGGCGGCCGGTGTGTTGAGCAGTGCGCCCATGGCGCCCATCCCGCCGGCATTGGCCACGGCTATCGACAGGCTCGCCGGGCACGCGCCGGCCATCGGCGCGAGGAGAATCGGCATCTGCAGTCCGAACCGCTCGCAAAAGGATCGAGCGCGATCGCGGGGGCGTGTGCTGTCTGATGTGATTGTCATGATGAGTTCGCCGCGCGATCGCAGTCGGCGTACAGCGCCTCGAGCGTGATCGCCAGATCCGGTTCGTCCAGCCGGTACGCTCGCGACGTCTCGAGCGGCAGGCGTGAATCGAGGTAGCCGACAAACGACAGGGTGTCCCGATCGATCTCAATCGTCGCCGGCGATCCCGCAGCAAGATCAGCGCGCATGGATTCCGCCGCCGCGTGGACGAGGCGCGTCTCGACGCGTTGCTGCTCGATCCGCCCAAGGACGACGAAGCAGTCGTTGTCGACCTCGTCGCCGGTCGTGTGCCATTTGTGCCTCACGCCAAGTCGTTCGAACGACCGACGGAGCCGGTCGAGCGAATCCGGGGCGCTCGTGTCGTCCATCGGCCAGCCGATCGCGACGGCGACGTCTCCCTGGATTGAAAACGACCGCAGGTGCGGATGCGCGTCTCGGCTCCGAAACGGGTAGGAGCCGCCGGCGTCGTATCCGCCGATGCGAATTCGGATCGGCGCGAACTCGCCTCCGCGGAGAAAGTCCACGAGACCGGAGAGGTCCATCGGCAGCCGGCTCCGCTTGCTGTGCACGCCACCATTCATCCGGCAACCCTCGAGGCCGACGATCGTGGCATGGACTTGATCGATCTCGTACGGCTGGAACGCGCCCCTGAGCGAGCGGCCCAGGTTGTCCTGAAGCCGGTGGACAAACGCCGCGAGACGCTCCGGCTTGGGGCCGTAATGTGCGACCAGCGTGACCTGCATCGAGATGGGTGCGAATAAGGCGCCCTATGCCAATTTCAACACTTGCTCCATCATCAGGCGCGGTCCGCGGTCGGGATCCGACTCGACGCGGCTGGTGTTGTTGAACAGCATCGTGTCTCGTGATGCCAAGGAGTATGCGGGCCATTTTGGAAGACTGGGCACATTCGGGCTGCCGGTTCGCGCGAAGGCCACCCAGGCGGCGCTGACTTTGGTGGCCAGCTCGTACGCTTCCGGCATCTTCGAGATAAGCGGGCCGGCGATCCTGATGTTGTTGAAGACAAACTGGATCTCGATGGTGTGCGGCGATCGCATGTGGCCCCCGCCCTCCGGCGTTTCCCAGTCGAAGCGATACAGATATGCCGGCGCTGAGGCCTGCGCCGCCTTGCGTTTCGCCGTTTCGCGTGCGTAGGTCCCTCGCGGGTGATCGGTGGCGATCAGGATCCAGAGATCCCACGGCGTGGCGTCGGCATGAGCCTTGCGAAACGCCGCGATCACGCGGTCGGGATCCTCGCCAAGCCGCGCGCGGGCGCGCAGTTTCAATCCGGCCTCGTCGAGCGCCAGCGTTTCTGGCGTCGGCCGGTCGTAGAGCGTCTCCTCCGTTCGCGCGTAGCCGATCATCAGTGGAATGCCGGCCGACAGTGCCGGCCCCGACGGATCCCAGGGATGGCCGGGGATCGCCTTGCCATCGACCGTCGGCGAATTGGCGGTCATGCCGGCCTCTCTCGGCGGCTGCTTGCCGGCAATCGCCGCATCGGCCGCGAGCAGCCGCGCCATCGGGACGTTCTGCAGCTCGCGAGCTCGATCCTTCGGCAATCCCAGCTCCGCGAGCAGCAGCTCGGTCGTCCGCGCCGCATCCTCCCTGGTCGTCAGCCGGAGCACGGCGCCACTCTCGATGACGGCGCGGTGGAACAAACCCTTTGCGCCGGGCATCGCCATCAGCGTCGCAACTTTCCGTCCGCCGCCCGACTGTCCGAAGATCGTCACGAGACTCGGGTCGCCGCCGAATCGATCGATGTTGTCGCGCACCCATTCCAGCGCCGCGACGATGTCGAGCATGCCGGCGGCGCCCGAAAGGGCGAAGTCGGATCCGCCGGCCTCGGCGAGATGCGTGTAGCCGAATACGTTGAGCCGGTGATTGATCGTCACGACCACCACGTCGCCGGTACGCGCGAGATTGCTGCCTTCGAGAATCGCGTCCGATCCGGCGCCGTACGAAAAACCGCCGCCGTGCAGCCACACCATCACCGGACGCCGCCGGCCGTTGCCGAGCGCCGGCGTGAAGACATTCAGGACCAGGCAGTCTTCACTCTCGGCGGGAACGTTCCGCCGCGCGCGGCCGATCGCCTGTGGAGCTGTCGGCCCGTAAGCCAGCGCGTCGCGGACTTCCGTCCAGGGCGCCGGCTTCGTCGGCGGCATGAACCGATTCTTGCCGGCTGTCGATCCGCCGTACGGGATCCCTTTGAAGACGTTGATGCCCTCCGTGACGCTGCCGCGGACCCGGCCAGACGAGGTCGCGGCAACGGCGCTGCCGGTGTCGGCCGACGCGTATTCCGGCGAGCAGAAGCGCCGACTGCCTGAAGAACGTTCTCCGGCTCGAGGACCCTGTCATCTCCAGCCTCCCGTCATCAACGTGACTGCCTGCCAGATATTATCGCGCCGGCCGCGGAAACAACCGCCACCAGCAGGAGCAACACGGGTGGAACGACGACGAACATGAACGCCGGCGGTGTGTGAGGCCGTGTGAGTTCGGCTCCATAGATGGCGAGCGAGACGACCGCGAGGACGAACATGACCGCGTGAACCATCAGTTGCGAGGCAGCCGACCAGCGCTTCGACATCGCGTCGACGAGCGAGACGGCGACAAACGGCACCAGCACCCAGATCGCGATCAGGAACAGAAGGACTCGCGGCGCGCTCCGGCCAGCGCGGATCGTGAACGCCGTCGAGCCCGAGGGCTCTCGCCATCAGCACACCGCGAGCGGCCGGGCGCAGAACGCCGGGACCCATTGCAGTTGGCCGCTTCAGCGCGTGCCGTGCGCTTTCGCCTGCTCGCGAAGCGTTGCGTAGTACGCGTCGAACGCCTTGATCTGCGCCATGTTTGGAAGAGGACGCGCTCCCGTTTGCGAATCCAGGATCATGGCGTTCTGCGCCGACGCGGAGAATGCCGGCCACGCGGGCAAACCGGCGCCGTTCGGATCGCCGTTCTTCGCAAAGTTCACCCAGTAGCTGCTCATGACGTCGGACATCTTGACGTCTTCGGGCCGCGGAGTCGCCGGACCTGGCTGACCGATGTCGGGCACGTTGAGATTCCTGAAGACGTAGGTGATCTCTGAGCCATGGTTGGCGCCGTTCGGCGACCGCGGCGTCCGATGATCGAAGTAGTAGACGAACGCCTTGCCCTTGCCTTTTTCGGATTGCAGCATTGCCCACGCCCAGGTGTGCCACGCGAACGTCGACTCGCGGAAGATGTCGTTGGTCGATCTTGCGGCCTGTGCGTCGGTCGCGTGCGGATACGCCGCGAGAATCGCGTCGGCGTGCTTGCCGAAGCCGTCGCGAACCAGCTTCTCGAACCGCGCCACCGTCATGCCCGGCTGGGCGAACAAGGCGCCTTCGTCGGAGTTCGTACCGATGAGGACTGGTGTGTCGTTGAAGCGCTTCGCCTGATAGAGCTCGTGCTGATCGCCTGGCAGCACGTCGCCGTCGAACACCGGCCAGAACGCATCGGTGGCCGAGAGCCCGGGACCTTGCGCGGCCTGCAGCTTGTTCGCGTCGATCTCGCGCGCGGCCCTGATGCTGGTGGCGCCCAGCTTTTCGAGGAACGTCTTGCCCTTGGTTTCGGCGACCTTCAGCGGCGCGACGTTCACGCCGCCTTCATTCGAGTACTTCGCGCTGCCGAAGCTGCCTCCGCTTTCAGAGATCGCTCGCTGGAACAATCCCTTCGCGGCCGGTGAGGCCGCGAGCATGCTGACCGCAATGCCGCCAGCCGACTCGCCGAAGATCGTCACGCGATTCGGATCGCCGCCGAACTTCGCGATGTTCGCCTTCACCCACTGCAGACCCGCGATCTGATCCTGCAGCCCGTAGTTGCCGGATCCCTTGCCGCTTTCGCGGCTCAGTTCGGGATGCGCGAGAAAACCGAACGCGCCTAACCGATACGCGACGCTGACCAGGACAACGCCTTTCTCAGCCAGGCGTGTTCCGTCGTAGGCGGGAACGCTCGTCTGCCCGCCGACGAAGCCGCCGCCATAGATCCAGACCATGACTGGAAGAGCATCGCCCGCGCTCTTCGCGGGCGTCCACACGTTGAGATACAGGCAGTCTTCGCTGATCTCAGGCGGCGCTCCGAACAGCCTCGCGAACATCGGGTCCTGCATGCAGCTCGCGCCAAAAGTCGACGCCTGCTTCACACCGGTCCACGGCTGGAGTGGCTGCGGCGCTTTCCAGCGCAGCGGCCCGACAGGCGGCGCAGCGAATGGAATCCCCTTGAACAAGACGATGCCGTTCGCGACGGCTCCCGCGACACGGCCTCCGGTGACATCGGCCTCGCGAACTTCGGCACGCGCGCCCGCCGCCACGAGAAGTGCTGCCGCACACCCGATCACGATCGACATCTTCTTCATACAGTCACCTTTCAGCTTTCGGCGAATCCACGGGGCGCGCACGTCGACGTCGAGGCGTAGTGTATGCCGTCCGGCGGTCCGGGCGCGTCTGCTGTTCCAGGAGATCGATGTAGGCGCCGGCGACGAGAGCACTCTCGGGTATCTCCAGCGATCTGAGCAGTTCACACGCTTCCTGGCGGCCGGCGTCAGACGATTCTTCCGCGGCCAGCACGACTTCGAGCTCGACGAACGATCCGAGGTTGTCGACGCGATCGAGGTGGATTCGCGTTCGTCCCACGAGGAACACCTCGCGGCGTTTGACGACGATTCCGCGACGCGGCAGCACACGGCCGAGCGCGTCGGCCATGGCTCGCGCATCCTGGCACGAGACGCGTGTGTACACGGACGTTTTCGGGCCATGGTCGTCGGCGCGCTCGTACGAGATCAACTCTCCTGAACCATCGGCAAACGCGCGCACCTTGAGCCGGCCCGTCGAAACGGCGAAAAACGTGTCGGTCTGATCGATGACCGTCGATGGATCCTTCGCGAGAGCCGCCGCCCTGGCGCGAACAGCATCGAGTTCGTGCACATGCGCCTTGAGTTCGATGTTTGCCGCCATCAGTCGACCGGCTTCTGCTCTTCGAGAACTTCCACCACGTAATAATCGCCAGGCTCCGGCTGCTCGGCTGCGAATCGATCGGCGCCGGCCACCGCGGCCTCGCGAGAATAGAACAGACAAGACTCGTTGACGGTGAATTCGGCCGCCATCGAGTTACAGGACAGCGGTGAACATTCGAAGCCGAGCACCGACGGCATCGACTTGCTGACGCCGTCGAAGCCCAGCGAACGGAATGCCGGCGGCAGCGGATCCGGATGCACGTCGGACGGTACGACGAGCGGTGCGCGCCCGTCGCGTTGAAATACCTCGGCGTGGAGTCGATACGCAAAGAGCCGGTACTCGACTCGCCGGTCTGCCGGCACGACGCTGCGGGCGTCGTCGACGCGGTTGAACCAGCCGAACCCGTTGTGCAGCCATCGTTGAATCCAGCCGTCCGGGTCTTTCGAAATGCAATGGCTGACACTGCAGACCTCGCGGACATCCGGCGCCTTCAGCCAGTCGGGCCTGGACACGATGCGTTTCATGAAATAGCCCGCGTCAATCAACCGATCAACCATGCGCCGTCAGCAGCAAGTCGAACCGCCAGAGGAGAAGACCCAGCACCACCGACGCCGCGCCAAGCATCACAGCAGTCCCCCGCTGCCATCGTCCTCTCGACGCGGACGAGTCACGTCCGCCGAGCGACCACAGATAAGCCGACATCGCGATCAGCGGCGCCGTGAGCACAAACGCAAAGACGATGAAGACCAAATGGATCCGTTGTGCCGAATGCCCGGAGTCGGCTCTCACCCAATTCATGAGTGCACTGCGATACCGCGCAAAGCCGGCGATCAGCAGGGCGCCGGCACACGCTCCCACGGCGAGCACGACGATCGTGAGCGGCGGGGACGGCCCAGCGTTGCGAACCTCCATCAGCAAAGGCAACGTCCGACGCAGAACCGGCCCGCCATCCCTTCAGGCGACGCCAGGTCGGACGCAAACGAGACGGCGATGCCGCCGAGGATCCACAGCCAGACCCAGGGATTGCGAAAGACCGCAGCGATTGAACCCTCGCGGTGCATCGCGACGGCCATGACGAGCCATTCGACGACGCGGAGCGGTGTGTAGACGTTGAAATAGAGGACGGTCACCGACTCTCGCGAGACGGAACCGAGCGCGATGCCGGCGGCGAGTCCAAACCCGAGGCCGAGCAGCCAGCGGAGAGCGCCGTATTTCAGCGCTCGTACGAGCGAGGCCTGCGCCGGCGCAAACGCCCGCAGCCCGGCCCAGCACCAGAGGGTATACACAACGTACTTCGCAACGGCGTAGAACAGCTCGGACATCGACGTGGAAACGGGCTCACCGCTTCGGAACGAAGGCTTGATCCAGCAGCGCCCTGTCGAATCCGTCGGGCGGGAGACCTTCGATCGCGTACCGGTAAAGCGACGCGACGTACACGCCCTGCAGGGCGGAGAAAAAGATCGCCAGCAGGATAGCGCCCGCGAAGAAGACCACAACCGCCGCCACTCCCACGACGTACGCGAGCAGCCCGGTGGCGGCGATGAGCGTCGCCCAGGCGGCGAAGGCGGCAATGCCGAGACTTGCGCCGCCGGTGACGGTTTCACCCCAGGTCTTCTTGAAGACGCTCACCGATTGCGTGAACGATCCGGCGATGGATCGCTCTTCGAGCACGAGGACCGGCACGACGAAGAACGTCGCCAGGGACCAGGCCGCGCCGGCGAACCCGGCGACGAGCTTCCCGATGAAGCCGACCCGATCCTGAATGGCCCGAAGCGCCATGCCGACGGTCGCGGCCACGATGGCCCACATCACAATCGGGCCCAGGCGCCGCCACGCCGCGGCGAGGGCGGAGCCCACGGTGGGATCGCCGCCGCGCATCCGCTCCGTCGCACCAGCCACGACCGCCGCTTGAAAGAAGATGCCGATCGTGTACGTCACGACGTACATGAGAAAGATCGGCACGTACACGGCCGGTCCGCCGCGCCGCTCGATGCCGGCGCCCCACAGGCCGAAGCCCAGGAAAAAGCTGGCGACAACAACAGCCATGATCACGCCCGAGACGAGCGGCAGCACCATCAGTTCCTTGTCGCGCATCAGAATTCGATAAGACTGGCCGACGAGCTCAAAGCTGCGAGCGATACGCCCCATGGTGGTTCTCCCTTCAGCCGGCTTGCGGCTTGGGCAACATTTGTGTGTTCCAGGCCAGGAACTGGCCCCGGACCCTCTCGAAGATGTCGGCGCGCGTCATGCGCAGGTCGGACTTCTCGCCAGGGTCGACCGAGAGATCGAAGAGATGTTCGCCGCCTGATTGTTTCAAGTACTTCCACTGCCCCACGCGCGCCGCGTCTTTCGTCTGCGTTCGCCAGAACAATGTGCGGTCGTAGAGCGGACGCGCGCCCCTGCAGACGGGCATCACGTCTTCGCCATCCAGCGGATACGATCGGTCGGCAGCCGTTCCAGTGACCGCCAGAATCGTCGCCGTCCAGTCCATGGTGATGACCGGCTGCTCGGTGATCCGGCCCACGGGTGTCACGCCGGTCCACCGCACGATGGCCGGTACCCGGATCCCGCCTTCCCACAGGTCCAGCTTCTGAAATGAAAACGGCCAGTTGTACGAGTACCGTTCGCCGCCATTGTCGCTGGTGAAGATGACGAGCGTGTTGCGATCCAGGTTCGCTTTCCGAAGCGCCTGAAGCACGCGGCCGATGCCCGCGTCCATGCTCTTCATCATCGACCCGAAAATCCCGCGCGAACCACCTTCCGCCATCGGACCTTCACCGTGGCTCGTGTGGCCGATCGCGGCATCCTCGGGCCCTTCCCACGGCGAATGCGGCGCCGTGTAATGAAGGCTGAGATAGAACGGTCTGGTCCGCGGGCGAGCGACAAACTGCGCGGCCCGATCCGACAGCAGATCCGTCAGGTAGCCCACACGTTCGACCGGCGCAAGGTTTTCCCAGAGATCGGCGGCGCCCGAGTCGCTGGATCGATGCGTGAAGTAGTCTTCGGCGCCGCTGAGGATGCCGAAGAACTCCTGGAAGCCGTGGCGATTCGGTCCGAACTCAGGCTTCCAGCCCAAGTGCCATTTGCCAAGCAGCGCCGTGTCGTACCCATTCGCCGCGAGGAGCGAGGCGACAGTCGGGTGATCGGGCGGCAGCCCCTTGTCCATGTCGCCCTTCGTCAACGGCTCGTGCAAGCCGACCTCGAGGCGCTGGGGATAGCGTCCGGTCACAAACGCACATCGTGTCGGCGTGCACACGGGAGCGGCCGCGTAGGCGCTCATGAACTTCATGCCCTCGCGGGCCAGATTGTCGAGCACCGGCGTGCGATAGTCGGGGCGGCCGTAGCAACTGAGATCGCCGTACCCGAGATCGTCGGCGAGGATGAAGAGAACGTTGGGACGCGCCGGCGTCGCCGCTCGCCCGACGCGCGGAGCCAGCGTCGCCGTGGCCGCCAGGCCCGCGTTCATGAACTCGCGGCGGGTGACTCGTTTGTGCATACGGGCCTAATGAATGGCCGCGAGATGCCGGACGTCCTTCTCGTTTTCGAGGCACGCGTACTCCAGCAGGTCCGTGTCGAGCGCGATGTGCTGGTTGACGTGAATCGTCCACGGGCGCGTGTAGGCCATGGGATCGTCGAGCGTCACGTCGACTTCGAGGCGGCCATAAGCGGGACGACGGAATCGTTCCGTGATCCTCGCGCGATCGGTCAACGGGCTGCCGTTGAAATCCGCCCACAGGCCGTCGCGGAATCCCGACGTCTGCACCACCAGGGTGTCGTTCTCCCACTTCCCCGTCGAGTAGCCGCTCCACGACGGATTCTGGTCGGCAGGCAGGGGACGTCCGTCCGTGAAGATCTGCCGGAACTCCATGTTGCGCTCGTGGAGGATGACGAGGAGGCCCGGCGTGTGGACGATCTTTTTCGGGAGCGGGTGCGCCATCATCTGCAGCGCGCCGAGCGGCAGGCAACGCGCGTCAGGATTGTCTCTGCTGAATTCGGCTTTCCGCTTTTGTGCCAGTTCGGCGGCCCACGGCTGATAAGGAGGCGCGGCGCCGAGCCCGTTCGCAATGTCGAAGAACACGGTCTTCGGCGGACCGCCGGCAAGCCCCTCTGCCCGATTGGGATCGTAGCCGTCGTTTTCCCAGACGCCGGAGAAGTCAGGTTTGCCGTTCGCAGCTCGCGGCGCGGGCGCCGACAGATTGGGCGCGCCGTTCTTCGTCCGCGGCACACCTGCCGTCGGGTGGCGAATCCACTGCGCGACGGCCGAAGCCGTCGCGAGCGACCAGAGAAGGATCACGACGCTGACAGCGGCGGCCGCGGACGGCTTCCTCGCCATGTACAGTCTGTCGTCGCTACTGCGGACGCTTGAACAGACCGCCGTACACGGCCTTGCCGAGGATGTGGCCCTGCATCGCCTTCATGACGTTCGTGCGCGATTCGAAGGCGGCATCGCTCCCGGCGGCAGGCTGGACATCGAGCTTCATGTCGAGCGCGAAGACCTCGAACATGTAGTGATGCTGCGGTCCGGTAGCGGGCGCGCCCGGACCGCGATACATCTGGCCCGTCGCGCTGAATTGATAGGCGCCGTCGGCGAGCTGCGCGCCTTTGGGCACACCTTCCGGCAGGCCGGCGGCAGTCGCGGGAATGTTCCAGACGATCCAGTGCGCCTGATCGTCGGTCGTCTTGTTGCGCGCGACGTCCATGTCGTGCATGTTGAGCACGAACGACTGCGTCCCGGCAGGCACGTTCGTCCACGTGATCGCCGGCGACAGACCTTCACCCGTCGCCACGCCGGGCGCCGCCTGGCTGTACTTCACCGGGATCTGTCCGCCGTCGGCGAACCCCGCAACCGTCATCGTCATCGGCGGAGCGGCCGGCGCGCCGCCGCGCTGCTGCGCCGCACCAACGGCCGCGACGACGAACGCCATTGCCGACCCGAGGATCAAGTTACGCATGACATTCCTCCAGAGAATCGTGGGATCGTATCACCGACCACGGTCCCGTCGTTCTAGAGGTTCCGGGGGTTCTAGAAGTTCGAGAGGTTCTCGGAGGGTTCAAGAGGTTCGCGACTGCGCGAACCACAACCACTCGAACGACTAGAACCTTCTGAGAACCTCTCGAACCTCTCGAACGCCTCGAACCTCTAGAACCTCTAGAACCACGTCTATTCCATGAAGAGCCGATTGACTTCGGCCCCTGGAACAACGTGTGCGAGCGATGTGAACGTTCCGTGCTCGGCGATCTCGCGCGCGGCCGTCAGAAACCCTGTCCATGCCGCGCGTGCCAGCGCGCCGCCGACGCTGATCCGCCGAACCCCGGCCGCCGCGAGATCCGCCACCGTGGTGAAGTCGCTGCTCACCAGAACATTCACGGGCCTGGGTGCGACCGCGTCGACCACGGTCCTGATATCGGCCATCGTCTTGAGGCCTGGTGCGTAGAGACAATCGGCGCCCGCTTCCGCGAACGCGGTCAGACGGCGGACTGTTTCGGCGATGTCTGGACGCCCGGCGATGAAGCCTTCCGATCGCGCCGTGAGAATCACGCCTGTCCCGCTGCGGTCGATGGCCTGACGCGCGGCCTTGATCCGTTCGATCGCGAGTGGGAAATCGAACAGCGGCGCCGACGGATTGCCCGTGGAGTCTTCGATCGAAAGTCCGGCGATTCCCGTGGCGGCCGCCTGAGCGACGTGATCGGCCACGTCCTGCGCCGCAACCGCGAAGCCGCCGGCGAAGTCCGCGTTGATCGGGACGTCGACCGCCCCGCTCATCGCGCGCAGATGATCAAGCGTCGCGTCGAGCGACACGTGGTTGTCGGCGCGGCCCATCGACCACGCGAACCCGGCGCTCGTCGTCGCCAGCGCCTTGAAGCCCAGCTGCTCCAGCACTCGCGCGGAACCGATGTCCCAGGGATTGGGAATGACAAAGCAACCGCGCTCGTGGAGTTCGTGGAATCGACGGATGCGATCGATGAATTCGGTCATCTTCTCCGCGATCTCAGCGTTGACCGTCGTGGATCGAATCGCAGCGTGACACCCCTGACCCCTAACCTCTGACCTCCGACCTCTGACCCCAGCCTCTATCTCGCCAGCGGGTTCGGGCGGATCTGGAACTTCACGACCTTTCCTTTTGTCCCTTTTCCACCCTCGATGTGCCAGACGAAGTGCGTGCCGTAGTTCGCGTACAGCGCGCGCCCCTTCCATCCGGCATTCGCATCGTCGATGCGCCCGTCCATTCCGCGCGAGTAGAAGCCGAGCGGGTACGGCACGCGCAGCGAGGTCCATTCACCGGTTCGCGGGTTCAACGCAAGCAACGAGTCGGAATTCGATCCGGTCGCAAACGGCGTGTCCGCTCCGAAGCCCGACACGTTGTGCTGATCCACCCAGTTGTAATAGTGGAAGTCGGCCGGGATGTTCGTGCCCTTCAACTTCGGACCGGTCGTCTGATACAGCGTCCAGCCTTCCCGGCACTGGCTGCCGTCGACCTTTGCGGGTCCGTTGAGGTCCTTGCACTTGCGGACATCGAAGCTGGCCAGGTGGCTGCTGGCGGCCAAAGCGGTCCAGACAACGCCTTTGCTGTCGATGTCCACTCCGCGGGGGTCGAAGCCCGGCTCCGGCACCTTGAAGACCTGCGTCTTGCAGGTGGATGGCGGGTTGCTGCCGCGCTGCAGCCTGACCAGGAAGCCTGGGTACTGCTCGCTCACCCCCCAGACGGTGTCGTCGACGGGGCTCGGAATGACCGCATACATGCTGAAGGTGACCATCGTGTCGAGCGCCGGGTTGAACGGCGTCGTCGCCCCGCGCTGTCCGGCGCCGGCCGCGGTGTCGCCCAGGTACAGCTGCGAGTTACCGCCGCGCGAGATGTTCCATGGCCGCGTGATCTTCCCGTCGCCATTCGTGTCGAGCACCTGCCCGCACCAGCCGTTGGCTTTCTGCTCGTCTTTCGTCTGCTCGTACACCTTGGTGTCGATCCAGCCGAAGATCGGGCCGACGAGCTCGTTGAAGTACACCGTCTCGTCCGCGTCGTTGTCGAACTGGAGATGGTGCGTGGAATAGCAGGTGTCGATCAGCGTGAACTGCTTCGTCTTCGGATCGTAGTACGACGCCTGACGGCCGCTGCTCGCGAGCGGGAACCACTCCCACTCCGGATCCTGATTGCCGCGGATCTTGGAGGTCATCCACACGCGGCCCTTGCTGTCGAACATCGGGTTGTGAGGGTCGGCGGGATCGTACGGCGGGTTCGCCCACAGATGCTCGTTGCCCCAGTGCAGCGACGGGCGGAACGGCGCCGGGAACCGCGACGGCACTTTTTCGCGCGGCTCGCGCGTCGGGATGTCGAGGGCGAACGTCTTGTTCTCGTTGGGATCGAGCACGACGAGCTGGCCGTGTCCAGCCGACACCGCGTAGATGTTTCCGCCGGCGTTGACCGTCGGCCGGTTCTTATCGGTCGAGATCTCGTCGTGCATGAAGGAGTGGTCGTCGCCCACGTCCCAGAGCGTCACGACAAGGTTGCGCTCGACGCCTTTCGGCCGCGCCGGCGCGGGCGGCACCTCGCCCTTGGCGATCCGCTCCGTCCAGCCGGCGTACGTTTTCAGCAACCGATCCTTCCCCTGCGTGTTCAGCACGCCGTACATCGACGTGCCCCGCACACCCGTGCCGAGGCGCCACTCCCAGGCTTCCGCGTGCGTCTTGAGCTCGGGCTTCGCCTTGAACACGTGATCGAGGTCGCGTGTTTCCGCGTTGCCGAGCTGATGGCAGAAGTTGCAGTCGGACTTCAGCGAGTTGATGTAGTGGTTCTGCGTCAGCATCGCCTGTCCGATGCCGTTGCCGGTCGGGCCGGTCCCGGGAAATTCGTTCGCGGCAGGAGGCTCGAGGAGCGACAGCCAGTAGTTGCCCGGATAAACCTTCGCGGCTTCGACTGGGCTTTTCGCGAGAGTCGCCGTGAGCTGGACGTCGCTGTTCCCGGCAGCGCCCGGCTTCAGCTGCACCGGCGTCGAATCGACCAGGCCGTACCCTCGTACGAACACGCGATACGTCGCGGCAGGCAACTCAGGCAGGACGAACTTGCCCGCGTCGTCTGTCACGACGATCTTGATGAAGTTCGTCGGGAGATCTTTCGTTTCCGCGATGACCCAGACGCCCGCTTCAGGTCCGCCGCTGCTGCGGACAACGCCGGCGATGTAGCCGTCGGGACTGCGTCGCTGCGCCTGCAGCGCGCCACCGGAGTCGAGCACCGACAGCGCGACCAGCCCGACAACGCCCACCCGAACCAGCACGCCACGTGTAGACAGGGTCATACCGATCTTCTCCACTGAAAGGAAGTCAGATTATACGGCGCACTCCGTGGCCGGAGCGCTGGACGCCGCAAAAAAGCGAATCAAATTTCAGCTGGCCTGCTGGTCGATCCGCTACCAAGGGGTGATGTTGACGGCGATGTCGTGCGCAACCTTCCACTCGCCGTACCGTGACGAATCGCTGCCGCCTGACCGACTGATCCTCGCCTTTGGTGCCGAGAGCGGTGATACGGCCTTCGCCCGTCTGGATAGCCATATCGCCGGCGGCGGCGATCTCGATTCGATCCGTTGTCGAGGTGATATCGGCCTTTGGATGATCTGTGGCCGATTTCGTTTCCCACGCCAGGATGGCTGCGGGGCCGACGAGCGGTTCCTGGCTGTCGTGATAGGAGACGCCATCCGGAGCAAACATCGCGGCCTGCGTAACGGGATCGCGCGCGAGCAAGGCTTTCTGCCAGCGCGCCGCCAGCTCGCGAATCGCTTTCTCCTCCGTGGCCGGATCGGGCTGACGAGCTGGGGACGAACACCCGGTGAGGAGAACCACGGCAGCAAGGGCGAGGGTAAATCGCATGGCGGGCGGGATACTAGCACGCGGTGCATCCGCGAACTGCTAGAGGTCGAACTGTCGAAGGTGATGATCGACGTGGCCATACCCCCAAAGCAGCCACTCGTCACGCGTCATCGCTCCGAAGCCGGGATGACGCCCATAGAGTGCGTCGGACAGAACAAAGCGCCGCAGATGTTCGAGGACGCGCGCGCGATCGCGTTCGAATTCGTCGGGCTTCGTTCCGTCTCGCCTGGGATCGACTTCCGGGCGTGTCGGCACGCCCTGCGGCCATGGCAGCGACGTGTGCAGCGCAATCCACTTCACGACCGTACGCGACAACCACGTCTCATTCGACGACGCCCGTCGCTCTCCGAGGACGGCGGAGAACGAATCGCCGAGGTGACACAACATCTCGTGCGGCGTCATCGTGCCCCATTTGCGCGTGCTGGCCGGCTGAACCTGACTGAGCCGCAGCAGCAGCTCGTCGACATTCGCCGCGACGTTCAGCGATCGATGCGGGCGCATCAGCCGTCAGGCTCCGGCCGGATTCATCATCACGCCGAAGTCTTTGGCAGGAGTCCGATTTCCTGATAGCACGTGAGAAAGTCGAAGGAATTCCATCCCTCGACAAACTGATGGCCCGACGCTTTGACGATGCACATTCCGGTGAAATTCACGGATTGCTTCGTGGCGGGCGTGCCGAGGTTCGGAGTCGGCAGCCCGTGCACCCTTGGCGTATCCATAACGGCTTCCTCCACGTCAGGGCGTGAATCTCCGGAAGAAACTCTCCGGCTTCCATTGCGGCCGCGCGGTGTCGTTCGCCGCCATTGTCGCGAGCGCCGCCATGAATTGGTTGTACGCTGCGGCTGCGGCGAGATCCACAGGCTGGCCGAGATCGTCCGACGGCGCGTGGTAGCGATTGGTGAGCCACGCTTTCTCGATCGCCTCTTCAGGCGATCCCTTCCTGCTGCCGAAGGCGATCATCACGGCCGGAACGCCGCGGCGGATGAAATTGTACTGATCGCTCCTCACGAACACGTTGCGTTGCGGCGCCGGATCGTCCTGCACGTCGACCTTCATGGACGCCGCAACCTTCCGCACATCCGCGCCAAGATCGGACTCGCCCAGTCCGTACACCGTCAGCAGGCGCATCGGATACAACGGCAGGAACATGTCCATGTTGAGGTCGGCGATCATCCGGGTCGCGTCGACAGTCGGGTGCG
>WNFL01127821.1_pt1 | contig 23014 bp, 17 predicted proteins | sample 5400361 | NCBI WGS metagenome assembly WNFL01 (sample SAMN13153351, study PRJNA577476) | soil metagenome | isolation source: 40 cm soil on Douglas fir-dominated hillslope | place: USA:California | collected 2013-09-17
ATGGTTTTCGAGATGCCGGAGGAGATCTCCGGCCAGAAGAACAGCACCGTGCTCTGCCAGGGAAGACTGATCCGCTCTAAAGAGGCGCATGCCACTGAAAAGGATTCTGTGCTGGCTGCTTCGATACTGGATTACAAATTCCTTCGGCAGGGCCAGTCGCAGCAGGCGTGATCGACGCGCCAATGGCCAAGGGCTAAATGCTTCATTCAGAATCCCTTGCGAGGCTCCCGATTGATCACTCCCTCACCACAAATTTTCCTGCAAACCGCGCCTGCCCGGCATCTAAACTGATTGAAATTCTTTCCCTTTGGTTAGGAGTCTCTATGAAGTGTCGAATGGGCATTTATCTATCTGTGTTGCTTCTCGTTGGAATTCTCGCGGCCGGTACCGCGTGCACCAGAGCTGCCGGGGACAACGAGGTGACCAGCGAGGTGCAGAACAAGATTAACGCCGATTCGGGTCTGCAGGACAAGCACCTGACCGTGCAAACCGCGAATGGCGTAGTGACGCTCTCGGGCACTGTGGAAAATGAAGGGCAACGCACGGCTGCCTCTCGTTATGCCTCATCGGTTTCCGGAGTCAAGCAGGTTGTGGACAATCTCCAGGTCGGCAGCGCACCGGCTGCGGAGGCTTTGCCGCCGACGGATGAAGCAGCTCCGGTCGAGCCTACACCTCGAGCATACAAACCGCGGCCGAGTACGCCGCGCCAACGCCCGACTCGGAGTTCGTCAGAGATGGCCTCCTCCGCTCCGGCGCAGGTAGCGCCGCCAGTGCAGGAATCGCGCCCGGCGCCGGTTCAGTCAGCGGTGCTGCCGGCTCCCGCGCCGCCACCTCCACCGCGAAAGGTAACCATTCCTTCGGGAACAACGTTGGCGGTCCGCCTGGTGGATGAGCTTAATTCGGAAACGGCGCAGCCCGGGCAATCCTTCAAAGCGACTCTGGAGTCTCCGATAGCGGTTGACGGGGACGTCGTGATTCCGGCGGGTTATGACGTTCAGGGCCATGTTATCGACGTAAAGAGTGCTGGCAAGTTTGCAGGCAAGTCGGAATTGGTTCTGCAACTGGATCGAATTTCAGTGGGTGGAAAAGCTTACAACGTTCAGACCGATCAATACCGGCGTGAAGGCAGTTCGCGCGGCAAGAGTACTGCTACCAAGGTTGGAGCCGGCGCGGCGATCGGCGCCATTATCGGAGGAATCGCGGGAGGCGGCAAGGGTGCAGCCATTGGAGCAGCGGCTGGCGGCGGCCTTGGAGGCGGCGTACAGGCTGCCGGCCACGGTCAGCAAATCAAGCTGCCCACCGAAAGCGTGTTGAACTTCAGTCTGCAGTCGTCGCTCACTGTCACAGCGGTAAGCGAGGGCCCGAATTCTCGCCGGCACAAACTCGAGACACCAGAAAACTCTGGCACGCGACAGCCCGAAAATCCTGGGACAAATCAGCCGGAGAACCTGGGACCGCAGTAATCTAAAAACACTTGTGGAATTGGAAGGGCGCCCTCGAGGCGCCCTTTTTGTTGACAGCAAATAATTTCGCGATCGCTATTTTAGTTCTCTAACCCAGATATTCCGGAAACTTATCGGCTCGCTGGGATCGCCATGTGCCTGCAGCTTGATAGGCGCGGTATCGTACTTTTTGTAAGAAGGCTGACCGATATATCGCGTCTCGCCCGTCAACTCAAAGTGATTCTGCACCAGTACGCCATTGAAAAATACCGTGACATAGGCTGCCGTCTTCAGCGAGCCGTCGGTGTTGAAGGTCGGGGCGGTCCATACGACGTCGTAGGTTTGCCATTCGCCGGGCTTGCGAATCGGGTTCGCCAATGGAATGCCTTGCTTGTAGATGCTCCCGGCCTGGCCGTTTACGTAGGTTTGGTTGTTGTATGAATCGAGGACCTGCAACTCATATCCCGCATCGCCGGGACCCGGGGAGGCAAGAAACACTCCGCTGTTGCCACGCGCTTGACCGCTACCCATGATGTTCTCCGGAATTCTCCATTCAATGTGGAGCTGATAGTTCCTGAAGCTTCGCTTGGTTTCAATGTTGCCCGCGGACTTATTAACGGTGAGTACGCCGTTGGCGACGGTCCATTTGGCAGGGGACTTGTCCTGGGCCGACACCCACTCGTCGAGATTCTTCCCGTCGAACAGGACGATGGCGTCGGACGGAGGCGCTGTATTGTTGGTGCCGGGTGTCACCATTTTGGGCGCCGGTTCCCAGAGTTCCGTGTCTTCTGGTTTCGGCGCCGTTTGTTGTTCAGCGCCATGGGGCGCGGTCGTGGGCGGTTGCGCGGACAGGGGAGCTCGCACGGCAACAAGAATTGCAATCGCGAGGAATTTCAAGACTTGGATGCGCATTGACGTTCGAAAGGATACACCCAGTTGCCTGGGTCCGGGCAAATGAGAAACCATCACCGTCGCCTGGGCAGTTGACCCTTCTCCTCCGAGACGCTTGCTCTGATGAAGAATGATTCGATACTGTATGGCGATCAACAGGCGGACCAGACAGACCGCGCGATATATGGCCTCCCGTATTCATCAGGTGGAGCAGCTCAAATCGAACACCGCCGGAATTGAGGCGATGGCACTCATTTCCAACCATCATTTCCCACGTCATTCGCACGACCAATTCGGCATCGGAGTCATATGCTCTGGCGCACAACGCTCATGGAGCGGAGTGGGAGCTGTCGAGGCCGTAGCTGGAGACGTGATCATGGCGAATCCCGGGGAGATGCACGACGGGATGCCGTTTGGTGGCGACGCACGTGGATGGCGAATGCTCTACCTGGACCCAACACTCCTGGCTCGCGAGGTGGAAGAAGAAATCGTCGGCGAAGTCGAGATCGTGCATCCCGTCGCGCGTGATCAACTCCTAGCCGGTCACTTCGCGCGGTTGTTTGAGTGCCTCACAGCCTCGCGGCCGGATCGTCTAGCCAGGGATGAGAACTTGCTGCGGTGCGTAGTCCATCTGCTGCGGCAGCATGGGAAAGCACGCTCTCCATCCAGTGGCCGAACTCCCTGCGTTGCGAAGGCGGTTCAGCGCCTGGACTCTGATACGGAGACATCCGTTTCCCTGGCGGAATTGGCCGCGTTGTCGGGCGTCAGCAGGTTCCAACTGTTGCGTGGCTTTTCGCGCGAGATCGGTATCACTCCACACGCTTACCTTGTTCAGCGGCGCGTGCTCCGGGCAAAGCAGTTTCTGGCTGATGGTCAAACACCTGCCGAAGCGGCGACGCGAGCCGGCTTCGCGGACCAGAGTCACATGACCCGCGCCTTCGTCCGCCAACTCGGCATCACACCTGCGCGTTATCAAGCCGCCATCGCCTGATCCCCGGCGTTACCGTGCAATTTCGTTCAAGACGCGATTCGTCAATCGTGCGATTTGTAGAGAGCACGATCTCTTTGGACAGATGACTGGAGCAAAAACTGCATTAGTCGAAACGCCCGACGAGGAGGCTAAGCACCGATGATCCGCCGCTGTGACGACCGCGACTTTGAGCTGATTTGGACCATCATCAATGATGGCGCGCAGGCATATAAAGGGACGATCCCAGCAGATTGCTGGACAGAGCCATACATGTCCAAGGAAAAATTGCAGCATGAAATCGACGAGGGTGTCGAGTTCTGGGGCTACGAGGAGGCCGGGACGTTGGTAGGTGTCATGGGCATCCAGCCGGTGCACGATGTAACTCTCGTTCGGCACGCCTATGTTCGCAGCATCAATCAGAGGCAAGGAGTTGGGGGGCACTTGCTATCCCACTTGCGGCGACTGACAATCGGGCCGATGTTAATCGGAACGTGGGCAGCGGCGGTGGGGGCGATCCACTTTTATGAAAAACACGGCTTTCAAATGGTCAGTCCGCAAGAGAAACACCGGCTGCTCCAACGATATTGGACGATTCCTGAACGGCAGATTGATACGTCCGTAGTTTTGGCGGATTCGAAGGGGCGCCAACTCAGCGTAGAGGCCTAACAGTCTGTTGTGAAAAGAATTCTCTCCGAGGTACGTTCCCTCGCAGCTTTCGCAGTGCGTCCCGTCACCATGCAATGTGATATTCATCACGCGCGTCACATGATAGTTGCCGCGAACCTTCGCTGCTGCTAGAGTCTTCCACAGTAAAGATTCCGCTAGACCGCGCCCCTTCGTAGGATTTCGCAAAGTCATAACGGTGTGAGCCGGCATCGCTTCATCTTGCGGGATAAAGGGCCCATGCTCGATAAATGGACAGCGCTGAAACGTCACTGGACCTTGGTTCAGTATGGCAGCGCTGTCGTTGCGGCGTGGGTCGCACTCAGCCTCTGGACATTCTCTCCGGTCTTGCACCGCCATCCTTTTGCGTTGTTTCTGGCTGCTGTGGTGGTGACAGCGCGTTTCTTCGGAGTCGGGCCTGCACTTCTCTGTTGTGCGGTCTCCACTGCTTGCCTGGATTTCGTGGTGTTCCTGCCGCGCTACGGTTTCGGGTTGAATAGCCGTGACGACGCTGAACGACTGGCGGTGTTTGTGGCGCTTGCCGTGCTCGTTGGCAGTCTGACCCGACAGCGGACCATCGCGGAGTTAAAGGTGGAGCGAACCTTGCGCGAAATGGCCGCCATCGTTGAGTGTTCTGACGATGCCATCTTCAGCACCCGTCCGGATGGAATCATCACCAGCTGGAATCACGGCGCCGAGCGCCTTTACGGCTACAGCGCGGAGGAGGCGGTGGGCTCCGCGGTAACGCTCCTGGCGCCCCCTGAAAGATACCAGGAGGCGGAGCGCAACCGGCACTTGCTAAATCGCGGCGAGGCGGTGGAGTCGTACCCGACCGAACGCATGCGCAAGGACGGCGCTCGAATTCCTGTGTTGCTGACAGTCTCCCCGCTCCGCAACCGCGAGGGTCAGATAGTTGGAGCATCCGCTATCGCCCGTGATATCACGGCGCAGCGGCGTTCGGAAGAAGCTGTCCGCCGGAGCGAGAAGTTAGCTACAGCCGGGCGCCTGGCGGCTTCAATCGCACATGAGATAAACAATCCACTCGAGGCAGTGCTCAATCTGATTTATCTCGCCCGAAATGATCCTCGTCAGGCCGACCAATATCTTTCCATGGCCGAGGAGGAAGTAGGACGGGTCGCGCATCTGGCACAGCAGGCCTTGGGATTTGTACGGGACACGGCTTCGCCGGGCGGGATAGATGCTGCGCGCGTCATGGACGAAGTCCTTCAACTCTATTCCCATAAACTGGACAGCAAGCAGATCCGGGTAACGAGACGTTATCGAGGCAGCGCGCAGATCGTCGGCTTTGCTGGAGAAGTGCGACAGCTACTCACAAATCTTCTGGTGAATGCACTCGATGCCATGGATCGGAATGGCGCGCTGCACGTCCGGATCCGAGCCACACGCCGATGGTCCGACGGGCTGGAGGGTGTTTACATTACATTGGCCGACAATGGCAGCGGTATTCCGCAACAGAGCCTGCGGCGCATCTTCGAACCTTTCTACACCACGAAAAAAGATGCGGGTACTGGACTCGGATTATGGGTGTCGCGCGGCATCGTCGAGAAACACGATGGCTCCATCCGTGTGCGCAGCCAGGTCGCGGGCCATCATCGAGGAACTGCGTTCTCTATTTTCCTACCCAGTGAGTCCGTCCTCACCCGCATGGCCCCAGTCCGGTCCCGCGGCCTGAGCGACGTCTCGTCGCGATCCTTGATTTCATGAAACACTAGTAGGACACTACCCGCACGCGCCGTCCATTGACTCTGTTCCATTCAAGCCCTACCATTACCACTTCCGCATTCCATGATCGGTCAAACCATTTCTCACTACCGCATCCTGGCCAGAATTGGAGGCGGGGGCATGGGAGTGGTATACGAGGCCGAGGATCTCAAACTTGGCCGCCACGTGGCTCTGAAGTTTATTCCTCCAGATCTCTCCAACGATCCGCAGGCCCTCGAACGCTTTCAGCGGGAAGCGCGTGCGGCATCGGCTCTCAATCATCCGCACATCTGCACCATCTATGAAATCGACGATCACGAGAGCCAACCGTTTATCTGCATGGAGTTTCTGGAAGGCGAAACCCTCAAGAATTTGATTAGCAATCGACCACTAGAGATTGATAAGGCGCTTGCAATTGCTGTCCAGATTGCGGAGGGTTTGGCCGCCGCTCATGCTAAGGGGATTGTGCATCGGGACATCAAGCCCGCCAATATTTTTGTCACCAAGTCGGGACAGGTGAAGATTCTCGATTTTGGACTGGCGAAGCAAACTTCCGCGACCGGAAGCACCGAATCCGCACCTACTCTCTCGCATGAGCAGCTGACCAATCCTGGCACCAGCATCGGAACCATCGCGTACATGTCTCCTGAGCAAGCGCGCGGAAAGGAGTTGGACGGCCGCACCGACCTGTTTTCGTTTGGCGCCGTGCTCTACGAGATGGCGACCGGGTTTGTGCCTTTCCGTGGCACGGGAACGGCCGAGATTTTCGATGGACTCCTCAATCGCGAGCCCGTTCCGCCGATCCGTCTGAATCCCGCAACTCCGAGTGATCTCGATCACATCATCGCCAAGGCGCTGGAGAAAGATCGCGACGTTCGCTACCAGCATGCGTCGGAGATGCGTGCCGATCTCAAGCGCCTGATGCGTGACACCGAATCTGGACGGGTCACGTCCGCCGCTCCCGCTGCCGCTTCGCGCAGTTCCCGCGCGAAGTGGGGAATCGCGGCTCTGCTGCCTCTTATCGTTGCTGCCGCGATTTATTTTGGATACGCGCGATCTCGCGCCGCGCATCCGCAAGATGCGGCGTCGGATGAGCACTCCGATTCACACGCAAAGCCGGGAGTCCGCACCGTCGCCGTGCTTCCCTTCCGGTCTCTGTCGGCGTCGACGACCGATGAAGCTTGGGGCATCGGCATGACCGATGCGATTATCACGCGCTTGGCAACATTGCAAAATCTTGCCGTGCGTCCCACGAGTTCTGTCCTGAAGTACGTCAAGACTCCAACGGACCCCTCGCAAGCGGCGCAGGAACTGCAAGTCGATTCCGTGCTCGACGGAACGTATCAACGCGCCGGTGCTGTGATTCGAGTCTCCGTGCAACTCATCGACCAGCAGAACAAAACCGCACGCTGGGCGGAGCACTATGACCTGCGCGGCGATGACATGCTCAAGTTTCAAGATGAAGTCGCGAAGAAAGTCGTGGATGGCTTGCAGGTCGAGGTCTCGGGTAAAGAACAACAAACCCTCGAAGCGCCCATGACGTCTTCTCCCCAAGCCTACAACCTCTATCTTCAGGCGCGCTTTTTTCGCAACGATTACTTTATGCACACGCAGGCAGACAGTCTGCACAAGGGAGAGCAACTGGCGCAAGATGCCATCGCAAAGGACCCAAACTTTGCCGAAGCCTATGCGCTGCTTTCCACACTCTACTTTATGGAGGCGGCCAACATAACGCAGAATGCCGCGGCAAATATCGCTCTCGGCGAGAAAGCCGCTCGCCGTGCTGTCGCGTTGAAACCGAACTCCGCTGACGCTCTGATTGCGCTGGGTGGGGCTCTCACTGAAGAAGGCCATAACCTCGAAGCTCTGAAAACGTTGCGACAAGCCGTGAGCATTGCTCCCAACTCCGAAACCGCGTGGGACCTTCTGGGATATCTCTATCACTACACAGGAATGTTGGATCTCGCTGAAACTGCTTACGATCGGAGTGTTGACCTGAACCCGACGACCGTGCGAATTCACTGGATGCACGCGCGCATGCACCTCTATCAGGGCCGTCCCGAAGAGTCGGAAGAAGAGATGAGGCGGCTTTTGTCGGCGAATCCCGACCAATTCAAGGCTCTCGCGTACCTCGGCGAATTTCTCTACTACGAGGGCAAATACGACGAGGCGGAGAAGGCTCTAAGCCGCGCCGTGGAACTGGGCCGCAGCAGCGGTGACGAGGCCCCGCTTATTCTGGCCGCGTTTCTGTACGCCTCCCGCGGACAGCGCGACAAGATTGATCCGATCGTATTCCAGCACAAGCCCGAACAATATGTGGACGGCGACGGCGCCTACTGGATCGGCGGCGTGCACGCAATGTTAGGGGACAAGAGAGAGGCATTGGCCTGGTTACGACGGGCGGTCACGCTTGGCAATCACAACTATCCGTGGTTTCAGCGGGACAAGAACTATAACAACCTGCGCAATGATCCCGAGTATCAGAAGATCATGGAAGAAGTTCGCGATCACCTCGAGCAGTACCGCAAAGCCATCGCCACCGACTAACACCCTTCCTTCGCGCTCTTCCCAATTGCGAAAGTGAAACAAGTTGCACATACAAAATTTTTACGCTGATCTTTCGCGCCCCGATAGACAAGGGCTCTGAGCGGATGTACTATCCGCGCTAGTAGATGGACAAACTGCCCTTGTGCGCTCGCAAAAATCTCCATGTCCCAACGAATCCCTCACGGAGGAATTGCAAAATGCGAACTGAGAAGTTACTCACCCTGAGTACAACTCTTGTGGCGATGGTTCTCCTGGCCGGAATGTTCTCGGCGACTACCGCCCAAGTTTTGCCGAAGCAAAAATTCCCAGCCCCCGCCGCGAAGTTTTCCAACGCGGTTGCATTTGACGTTTCCATGCCGTTGCGCGAACTGGCCGCAGCGCGGAAGATTGCAAAGTCCACCTTCACCGAAGAGCGAGAAATTCGACCGGAGCGGGGTGAAGTTGCAACGAATTCGAAATACTCTAGCGACAAAGCACTCCAGGCGGGCGGACTTCGCCCCTCCGGGTCGCTGGCAATTCCGTCGCCGTTGCTGACATTTGAAGGTCTTTCGAACCAGGATAATTTCGAAACCTTCGGTTTTCGTGTTGCGCCGCCGGATCCAGTGGGCGATGTCGGCCCGAACCACTACGTGGAAATGATCAACCTGGTGTTCGCTGTGTATGACAAGACGGGGCATCGCCTGCTCGGCCCAGTCGATACCGGAACCCTGTGGGCAAACTTCGCCGTTCCTGACTGCACGGATCCTTCGGGAGACCCCGTCGTTTTGTACGATCAGTTCGCAGACCGCTGGCTGTTGAGCCAATTAACCGCCCGCGGACCGATCTACTACAACTGTGTCGCGATCTCGGAAACGGGCGACCCCACCGGCGCCTACTTCCGCTACGCTTTCTCCGCAGGCCCGTTCTTTCCCGATTATCCCAAGTATGGAGTGTGGAAGAAATCGTACATCCTGACGTCACGCGATTTCGGCAACGCGGGCGAGTATGGCATCAGCGCCTACGCACTGGAAAGAACCAAGATGCTGAAGGGCAATCCGAACGCTCGCGCGGTCCATTTCTTTCTTGACTCCGCCGTGGTCCCGCTCAACCTGATCGGCGACGGCCTGCTCCCGGCGGATATCGATGGCAGTCGCGTGCCGCCGGGTACCGCGCCAGCGCCGTTGGTTGGAACGCAGGACGATGACATTCCCTACGGCGCGACCTTCGACGCGCTCAACATCTGGGACCTGTTCATCGTGTGGCAGCAGACTCCCATTGCTTCCATCACATTCCGCGGGTCATTCGAAACGGCCCCGTTTGACTCAAACTTCCCCTGCGGCGTGGTTGCAGGCTCCCAGCCGCCCAGCGCTCGCGACTGTCTGCCTGAGCCCGGCGTAACGGACGGCAGCCGGTTCCTGGACATCTTGTCCTATCGGCAACGGCCCACTTGGCGGCTCGCCTATCGCAAATTTGGAGCCTACGAGTCGATGGTCACCAACCAGTCCGTCGAGGCCCTGCCTGGCATCGCCGGTGTGCGCTGGTATGAGATTCGCCGCGTCAATGGCGAGTACTCCATCTACCAGCAAGGTACGTTCGCTCCGGACGATGGGGTGGACCGCTGGATGGGCAGCATCGCCCAGGACCAGGGAGGTAATCTGGGTCTCGGGTACAGCGTGGTCAATGGTTAAGGGAGATGCGCTCGGCGAAATGACGCTAGGGGAGGCTTCGATTAGAGAGGGATCAGGTGTACAGGTGACCACAAACTCTCGCTGGGGCGATTACACCTCAATGAACGTTGATCCTGTGGACGATTGTACGTTCTGGTATGTCAACGAGTATTACGAGCTGAGTGGAGTCATCGGCGTAAACACTGTGCCATTCCAGACTCGCATCGGCAGTTTCCGGTTGCCCGGCTGTGGGGGTGTCCCATAACCCAATGTTGAGTCGGATGCCTTGACTAACCCTTTCCCCGCAGCGCATATCTCGCTGCGGGGAAAGTTTGTTTAGCAACCAATGGAAACATCGCCACCTTTGTTTAATTCCCGCAGCGCGTCTCGCGACCCGACCACGCATCCCGCAAACCGCGATGCACATTAATCATTGCGGCGGGTCACCTTTGCGAAGCCCGAAACCAAGTTAGATCATCTACTACTTTGCCTGAGTAGAAAACTCTATTGGGCGACTGATCATCTTCACTACTGACACCATGGCCCGCTCGACTCCCACGACGCACCGTCCCACCGGACACAATGGAAACGCTCTACCGCCATACAGCGGCGGAGGAGATGATGGACGCAACGGCCGTGGTGGCGACAGTATGCCGAATTACGGGCAGCGTCTGCGGCGCGCACGGCTGGCGCTGGCTATTTTTCTCGCGCCGGTGCTGATGCTGTTCCTTTCGTTCATCGTGGTCTATTTGATCAGGCGCGATTTCGTCAGCATCGACATCGCTGGCGACCGTTTTGTCCGGACGTGGGTACCGGTTCATCTTCCATGGGCAATTCTGTTCGCGAACACGATTGTGCTGATCCTCAGCAGCGTTACGGTCGATGGTGCGCGGCGGGCCATTACTCGCGAGGCCGCTCTGGAGCCCGTGAAGTCTATCCCCGGCGTGTCGCTGGGCGAGGAGCGATCGATCCCCTGGCTGGGCCTTACGACCATCCTGGGCGTTCTCTTCCTGGCCGGTCAGTTGCTCGCCTGGAGCAAACTTTCCATTTCGGGATTTCACCTTATCGGCGGGACGAGTAGTTCCTTCATTTATATTCTGACCGCGATGCACGGAATTCATCTCGCGGGTGGAGTGCTGGCCCTAGCTTTTGCCAATGTCGCGGCGATGTTGAGACGGCCTGTCGAATCGCGTCGTATTGTTGTCGATATCGCTGCCTGGTACTGGCACTTCATGACCGGGCTGTGGATTTGCATTCTTGTTCTGTTTACATTTGCAGCCCGTTGATTCCGTCATTGGTCGTTCGTCACAGGCGAGTCGTTTGGCACTCAGAACGACCGTGGACCGTAGACCCTTTATAATAGAAAGATTCGGTACCGCTTGCGACCCCGCCTGTGAGGGCCCTCGCCCTCGGGGGGCGCGGTGGGCGCTACCTCAGGGGAAGATGTCGACGGAAAGCATTATTGTTCGCGGGGCCCGGGTCCATAACCTCAAAAACATAGATTTTGAGATCCCGCATAATCAGTTGACGGTGGTCACCGGCGTCTCTGGCTCCGGTAAGTCGTCGCTCGCCTTCGACACGATCTATGCCGAAGGCCAACGCCGCTACGTGGAGTCGCTCTCGGCGTATGCGCGGCAGTTTCTGGAGCGCATTGAGAAGCCGGACGCAGATTTGATCGACGGCATCGCTCCTGCGGTGGCTATCAAGCAGAAAAATTCCACCCGCAATCCACGCTCCACGGTTGCAACGGCCACTGAGATCTTTGACTACCTGCGCCTTCTGTTTGCCCGCGTCGGACGCACTTATTGCCTGGTCTGCGGTCAGGAAGTGAAGAAAGATACGGTGGATGAAGTCGCGGATCGCATTCTTGCGCTTGAAGAAGGCACCCGGCTCAATGTGTTGTTTCCAATCCAGTCGCACCCGGCAGCGCCAGCGGAAACGGGCCGCAAGAAGCCTCCCGGAAAGAAGAAAACTGCGCCTGCATCCCCGCCTCTCTCCGATGCGGTGAAGACTCGTCTGTTCGATCTGCGCAAACGTGGCTTCAATCGCCTCTTTCAGAGTGGGCAGATCTTTGAATTCTCGACGCCGGAATCCCTGCTCGACATCAACTTTTCGAAACCGGTATTTGCCCTTATCGATCGCCTTGCGGTCTCCGCCGATGCGCGCGCGCGGATCGTAGACGCCGTCGAAATCGGATACCGCGAAGCTGGTGAGGTCACCTTCGAGACCGCTTCCGGCGAGGGTGAAGCGCCGACGCGGCTCCGCTTCTCGCAGCGCTTCGAGTGTAAGAATGATGGGAGCCGATACGATGAACCTGAGCCACGGCTGTTCTCGTTCAACAATCCGTACGGCGCTTGTCCGCGCTGTCAGGGTTTTGGCAATACGATCGACTTCGATCTCGACCTCGTGATTCCCAACAAGGGCAAGACTCTCAATGAGGGCGCAATCGAGCCTTGGACCAAACCGAAATATCGTCCCCTGTTTACCGAGCTCAAACGATTCGCGCGGCAGGCTGAAATTCCACTGGACGTACCCTGGCATGAACTTGATCCTGATCAGCAGAAGCTGATCGTTAATGGGGATGGCCACTTCTCCGGCGTGCGCGGATTCTTTCAACATCTGGAACGCAAGAAGTACAAGCTGCACGTCCGAGTTTTTCTCAGCCGTTATCGCGGATATTCGCTGTGCTCAACGTGCAGTGGTACGCGGCTGCGACCGGAAGCACGTCAGGTCAAAATTGATGGCAAGGATATTTGTCAGGTTTGCAGCATGACCGTCGAAGAGGCGGCGCAATTCTTTGATCAGATCCAGCTCTCACCGCAGCAGGCCGAGATTGCGGAAATTCTTGTCACGGAAATTCGGGAGCGTCTGCGCTTCCTGAATGACGTTGGTCTCGAATATCTGACGCTCGACCGGCTTGCCTCAACACTTTCCGGAGGCGAAGCACAGCGCATTCAACTCGCAACCTCACTCGGATCGCGCCTGGTCGGCACGCTCTATGTTTTGGACGAGCCATCCATCGGCCTGCATAGCCGCGATACTGACCGCTTGATCAAGATTCTGCATGGACTGCGCGATCTGGGAAACACGATTCTCGTGGTCGAGCACGATCCCGACATTATGCGAGCTGCCGACCGAATCCTCGACCTGGGACCCGGCGCGGGAGAGAGCGGTGGCAAAGTGATTGGGGCGGGAACCTACGAAGAGATCAAGAAGCTGCCGCACTCGCTCACTGGACGCTATCTGGCCGACGAACTGCACATCCAGGTTCCGGCGGCGCGCCGCAAACCGGGAACGCAAAGAATTCGGATCGCCGGAGCCCGGGCTCACAATCTCAAACGTATCGACCTTGAGATTCCGCTGGGAATGCTCGTCGCCATCACGGGCGTTTCGGGATCAGGCAAATCCACGCTACTGCATGACGTGCTATATCAGGCACTGGCAACTGCTTTGAGGCAGCCCAATGGCGGCGGGACGAGCGCAGTAGCTTGGGATGATGTTGCGGGCGATCAATATCTTGACGAAGTCGTGCTCGTCGATCAGTCACCGATCGGCCGCACTCCACGATCGAATCCTGTCACTTACATCAAGGCGTTCGACGTCATCCGTGACCTGTTTGCTTCGCTCCCGGAATCGAAAAAACGTGGCTTCTCTGCGGGACACTTCTCTTTTAACGTACCCGGCGGCCGCTGCGAGAATTGTCAGGGCGATGGGACCGTCACCGTCGAGATGCAGTTTCTGGCGGACGTGGAATTGATCTGCGACGAGTGCAAGGGAACACGTTACAAACCGCAAGTCCTCGAGATTCGATACAAGGGCAAGAACATCCACGAGGCACTGAATCTCACTATTCGCGAGGCGCTGAAATTCTTTGCCGAAGTTCCCAAGTTGACGGAAAAATTGCGTGTCCTGGACGAAGTCGGACTTGGCTACCTGCGTCTCGGGCAGTCCGCGACCACGCTCTCCGGCGGGGAAGCGCAGCGCATGAAGTTAGCGGCTCATTTGCAGCCGGCAGCCCGCCAAAGCGGCCGTTCGACCGGCGACGGGCCAAAACGCAAGCGTCGCATGCTCTACATCTTCGACGAACCCACCACCGGGCTGCACTTTGACGACGTCAGCAAACTCCTTTCTGCCTTCCGACGTCTGATTGATGTAGGGGGATCTATCGTCGTGATTGAGCACAACCTGGAGGTCATCAAGACCGCCGATTGGGTCATCGACCTGGGTCCGGAAGGCGGCGAGCGGGGGGGGAATATAGTGGGCGCTGGGCCGCCGGAAGAAATCGCGCGGATCAAGAACTCTTACACCGGGAAATACTTGGCGCGAGTGCTGAACGGCCATCGAAACGGCAGGTAGAGACGCGGCTTGCCGCGTCTCCGTTTGCGCGGCTGTAATCAGGTGCTGACGGAGACGCGGCTCGCCGCATCTCTAATACAATTTGATGGAGCGCATCGAATCCACATACCCATGAGTCGCGCCGCCATCAGCTCGATCATCGTACTTCTGGCGGCTGCGTGCGCTCTCGCTCAAAGTCGCACAACAATCCAACGCGGCAAGCAAACCGTCAACGACGTCGCCGATGAGCAGCCCTCGGAATTATCACGCGCCGAAGAAGCGATTCAGAAAAATGATTTCGCCGCTGCCGAGGCGCTCCTGGAAAAGGCTCTTCAGCGCGAGCCCAAGAACTATCAGGCCTGGTTCGACTTGGGATTCGTCTATAACCGCCTCGGCCGGAGAGATGAGTCCATCCATGCTTACCGGCAATCGGTCGCAGCCAAGCCGGACGTCTTCGAGTCCAATCTTAATCTCGGGCTGATGCTCGCCCGTTCCAACAGCCCCGAAGCCGAGCCATACTTGCGAGCAGCGGCCAAGCTCAAACCCACCGCCCACGTCGAAGAAGGTCAGGCTCGCGCGTGGCTCTCGCTGGGGCGTCTGCTTGAAAACACGAAGCCCGATGAGGCTCTCGACGCATACCAGAAAGCTGCCGCTCTGACCCCAAAGGATCCCGAGCCACATCTGTCCGCGGGCCTGCTGCGCGAGCGCCGCAAGGACTCCACCGGCGCGGAAGCGGACTACAAGCAGGTGCTCATCCTCGATCCGCGTTCGAGCGAAGCTGCCATCGGACTGACCAATATCTACATGAAGTCGGGACGAATCGCAGACGCCGAACCGCTGCTGCGCCAACTGGCAACCGAACGTCCCGACGATGCAGGCTTGCATTTGCAACTTGGACGTGTGCTGGCTGCACAAGGCAAAAAAGATGAGGCCGTCTCCGAAATCCAGAGCGCGCTGAAACTTTCCCCGAGCGACTCAGAAGCGCAGCGGGATCTTGCCGACCTTCTCAAGGACTCGGGAAAACTTCCCGATGCTGAGAAGACCTATCGCGATCTGGTCAAATCCAACCCGAACGATGCGGAACTTCATCACTCACTCGGTGAGATTCTCCTGAAACAGCACAATTTTTCGGAAGCGGAACAGGAATTCCGATCAGCGGTCCGGCTCAAGCCGGATTTCGGCGCTGCCTACGGCAGTCTGGCCATTGCTGCCGATGAGAACAAGAATTATCCGCTGGCGATCCAGGCTCTGGAAGTTCGCGATAAGCTACTGCCACCCACTACCGTCGGATATTTCATGCGCGCCAGTGCTTATGACCATCTGCACGACTTCAAGCAGGCTTCGGTGTACTATCACCTCTTCCTCGATGCCGCCAAGGGGCAGTATCCTGATCAGGAGTGGCAGGCCCGTCACCGTCTCATCGCCATCGAGCCGAAGAGACACTGAAACGTTATGCGCAGTCTCGTCATTGGGATGTTTGTCTTCGCGTTGGCGGCCGCGACAATGGCTGCGCGGGACGAATCCGTGGAGGAACTCAAGTCCCGGGTCCAGAATGCGGTTCCCCAAGATCGGCCAAAGCTTTGCGTCCAGATCGCGGAACTTCAACTCCGTAACGCGGACAAGCTCTACCGTAACGGCGATGCCGAACAGGCCCGCGCCGCCGTCGAAGACATCGTCACTTATTCGCGGAAGGCCCGCGACTCCGCTACCGAAACAAAAAAACATGTCAAGAACGTGGAGATCGCCGTGCGCAAAATGGCCGAGAGGCTGCGCGACATCAAACGCACGCTATCCATTGAAGACCAGGCTCCAGTGGAGCATGCGATCCAGGAACTCGAAGAAATCCGCACCAGCCTGCTCCAGCAAATGTTCAGCAAGGAGAAGAAATGACTCGGCGCGTTGGCATTCCGGTGATGCTTATCTTTTTCTTTGCCCTGCTAGCTTTTCTGCCCGTCGGAGCGCAGCGGCGACACGATCCGCTGAATCCTACGGAAATCAACCAGCTGCGCGATGCCATGGTGGAGCCCGATCAACGCTTAAAGCTTTACGTGACATTTGCGCGGGATCGCATGACGAAATTGGAACAAATGCGCTCCGATCCCAAGACGACTGACCGCGCCCACCAGACCCATGACATGCTCGCCGACTTCCTCGCTGTGTACGACGAACTCAACGACAATATCGATATGTATGTCGGCCGCAAAGACGACATTCGCAAGCCGTTGAAGCTCGTGATTGAAGCCGATACCGAATTCCAGTCCAAGCTTCGCGCGCTGAAAGATTCCGCCAACACCGACGCTGCCGAATCCAAACAGTACGAATTCCTGCTCAGTAATGCGATCGAAACCGTCGACGCCAGCGCCGACGAGCATCGCAGCACAGTGACAGAGGTTCAGGAGTATGTGAAGCGTAAGAAGAAAACCAAACAGTAACAGGGGAAGGTACCAGCAACGCGCCCGTGCTTCCTGAGGGCATGCTACTCTGCAACGTGTCCCCGAAGTTGTCAGAAATCCTCCACGCAGCCTACCGCGAACTGCGCCCTCGTGCGCCCATTCCGGCAATGCACGTGAGGTTCTACTCTTTCGTATCGATCAACAACACCATCCGCATGCGCCAAGGCGAGCTCTATGTGCGCGTATCCGACTTGCTAGAAGGCGCGCCCGAAGCTGTGCTTCACGCCATCGCGCACATCCTCCTCGCCAAACTCTACCGCAAGCCGGTTGACCGCATTCAGAGCGCACGCTATCGGCGCTACATTGGCAGCCATAACATTTCCGCCAAAGCCCGCCTCATACGGCAGATGCGCGGACGCAAACATATCCACTCCGCTGTTGGATACCACTATCATCTCGACGAAATTTTCGAAGACCTCAACTGCCGATTCTTCCACGGCCTGATGGGACGTCCACAACTCACGTGGAGCCGGGATCACGCTCGCAACCGCCTTGGCCACTACGATCCCGCCCACAACGCGATCGTGATCAGCCGCGTCTTCGACCATCCGCGCGTGCCGCGATTTGTCGTGGAATACATCATGTTTCACGAGATGCTGCATTTGAAGCACCCAGTGAAGCTTCGCGGCAGCCGGAGATGTGTTCACTCAAAAGAATTCGCAGCAGAAGAAAGACTGTTCCCACAGTTGGATGAGGCACGCAAGTTCTTGCACGTGGTTTGAGCCCTCAGCTTTTTCCCATTCAATGCGCCCTTTCCCCGTGTGATGCAAATCACGTCGCTCCGTCACCGGACGCGTTGACGCTACCCCTCCCAAAACCGTATCCTATCCATATTGAAATTGAAATTCATTTTCAACTTGGTATAGGTACTTTTCTCCATGCTTCAGGCATTCATAATTACTCTCCGCGAAGGCGTTGAGGCCGCGCTGATCGTCGGCATCACGCTGGCTTACCTGGCCAAGATCGGCCGCAACGATCTTCGCAAATCGGTCTATGCCGCTCTCGGCGCCGCCTTTCTCGGCTCCATTGGAGCGGCCGTCATCATTTCGCGGCTCAAACTGAATCAGGACATCTTTGAGGGCTGGGTCATGCTGATCGCGGCGGGCTTTGTGGTCACCATGATCATTTTCATGATGAAGACCGGCCGCAAGCTCAAAGGCGAGATCGAAGGCAAGGTCGGCCTGCTCGCCGGTAACGATGCCTGGATCGGCCTCTTTCTTTTTGTTTTCCTGATGGTCCTGCGCGAAGGCGTTGAGACGGTACTGATCCTCTCCGCCGTCACTCTGAACTCGAGCGAACTCCTTAGTTTCATCGGCACCAGCCTCGGAGTAGTCGTCGCGGTTGCGTTCGGTGTGATGTTCGTCAAGGGCAGCGTCAAGATCAATCTGCAAAAATTCTTCAAGGTTACGACCGCGATTCTGTTCTTCGTAGCCGCCCAGTTGCTGATCTCAGGCCTTCACGAACTCTCGGAAAATGGAGTGCTTCCCTCCTCTCGCCAGGAGATGGCGATCATCGGACCGATCGTCCGCAATGATTTCTTTTTCTTTGTGACTATCCTAGTGCTGGCGGCGCTGATGGTGTTGTTTGAAATGAAGAGCCGCCAACCGGTTGACCTCCCTGCCGCGGGAGCTGCACGCCGCAAGGCCCTCTGGACGGCGCGCCGCGAGCGCCTCTGGATGGCGTCGGTGTACGTCTGCTCATTCATTTTTATCGTGATGGTCACCGCAGGATTCATCTACGAGAAGAGCGCCAGCGCCCTTTCGCCCGCGACCGAAGTCACTTTTGTGAACAGCAAAGTGAGTGTCCCGCTGAATCAGATTTACGATGGCGACCTCCATCGTTTCGAAACCAAGGTGGGCGAAGTTGAGGTCCGCTTCTGGATTTATCAGAAGCCCGACGGCAAGATCGCCACCCTCTTCGACGCCTGCGAAATTTGCGGGCCAGTCGGCTTCTACAAGGGGCCGAGCGGAATCGTTTGCAAGAACTGCGCCGCGCCCATTAATCCGCAGTCGGTCGGCATGCCCGGCGGCTGCAATCCAATCCCGCTGAAGGCGGACGTTACCAGCGATGCAGTTATCATCTCGGAGGCGGACGTAGCGGCCGGCAGCCACTACTTCGAACAAAAGTAGCGTGTTCCCTCGCCTCGTCTACGAGTCCTTCCGCCGCCAGTCACGCCGTAAGCTGCTGGCGGGCGTCGCAATCACGCTGGGCGTTGCTGTCGCCACCGCGATGATCGCCGTCGCGACAGATATCGGTGACAAGATCAGCCGCGAGTTGCGCAGTTACGGGGCCAATCTCCTGGTCACGCCACAGGAAGACACGCTCGACGTAGAAATTGGCGGAGTGAATCTGAAGCCGCCCAGCGACGGCGGATTCCTCAACGAAGCCGACCTGCCGAAGATTCGCGGGACCTTCTGGCACAACAACATCGTCGGGTTCTCCCCGATGCTTCCTGTCACTGTGAGGCTGGGAACCGGCAGCGAAGCGAAAGATGTCACGCTGGTCGGCACTTACTTCAACAAGCCCTTGCATTTCGGCAAAGAGGATTTCACGACCGGCGTTCGCGTCACGCATCCATGGTGGAAGGTTCAGTGTAGGGACGGGTCTTTGACCAGTCCAGGGAGGGGCGAAGACCTGCCAGCCGCCTGCGGATGGCCCGATGATAGTTCTAAAGATGTGCTTGTCGGCGAACGCCTGGCCACTAGACTGAGCAAAAAGCCCGGTGATGCAATTGAAGTCTCGGGCCTTCAGCTGAGAGTCAGCGGCATACTTTCCACTGGCGCCGCAGAAGACGACCAAATTGTCGCGCCGCTCACGCTCGCGCAAGAAGTTCTCGGAAAACCCGGCGCTCTGCGCCGTGTTTACGTAAGCGCTCTGACTAAGCCACAGGATGCACTCGCCGTCCGCGATCCGAAGACGATGACTCCCGAGGTCTACGATCGCTGGTACTGCTCGCCGTATGTGCAGTCGATTGCTTACCAGTTACAGGAGGCCATCCCGCACTCGCATGCCGATCAAATCCGCCAGGTCGCGCAAAACGAGGGCACCGTACTTTCGCGCATCAAGGGATTGATGCTGCTGGTCACATTGGCCGCGCTTTTCGCTTCGGCATTGGCCGTCTCCGCGGCGATGGCTACTGCGATCTTCGAGCGCCGCGTTGAAGTTGGATTGATGAAAGCTCTCGGCGCGGGAAGCTTATCGGTGGCCGCGATTTTTTTCGCCGAAGCGCTGTTGCTGGCTCTGATCGGCGGTGTCGCTGGATTTGCCGCTGGATCGTTGCTCGCCCACCAAATCGGCCGATCCATATTCAATTCGCAGATTTCGATCGAGCCCGTGCTCTTCCCTATCGTCCTCGCGATTGCCGTTTTCGTGACGTTCGCCGGAAGCGCCGCCGCGATCTGGCGCGCCGTAAAATTTGATCCTGTGTTCGCGCTCCGGGGTGAGGCATGAGCGCATCGCCAACTACAGACACGCCGCAGCAGGTCGCTGACCGCCGAGCGCATGGACCGCACACTTCGATGTTTCTGCGCATGCTAATACGTGCCGCTGTCTTGCGCCGTGGACGCGCCGCCGCAGCTCTGTTCGCGATGGTCGTCGCGGCGGCCGTCGCCACGGCGATGATGAATCTTTACGTAGACGTGCAGGCCAAGCTACGAACAGAGTTCCGCAGCTACGGCGCGAACGTCGTCGTGGTGGCGAAAGAAGGCCAGTCGCTGCCGGCTGACTCATTGGCAAACGTCGAATCTTCGGTCGGTTCGAAGACGCGAGCTGTCCCCTTTTCCTACGCGGTCGCCCGTACTAAAGAGGGGCAATCCGTGGTCGTTGCAGGAACGGATTTCTCTCGGGCCCGGCAACTCAATCGCTGGTGGAACGTAAGCCGCTGGCCGAACTTGCGGCAGACAGGCTCAACACTTGCACAATCATCCGAATCGTCGGCGCAAGGGGCGGCGGCGAAACCCGTAAACGCACTTGTCGGTATGCGCGCTGCTGCGGCCATCTCTCCAGATCGCAGGCCGTTCGAACTCACCTTCCAGGGGAGCACGATCCAACTGGTTCCCACTGGCGTCCTTCAAACCGGCGCCGGAGAAGACAGCCGCATTTATGTCGATCAATCCGAATTCCAAAACTGGACCGGCGTGGCCCCTTCAACCATTGAAATCGCCATCAACGGATCCACCGAAGAGGTCGAACAGGGCATCCGGCAACTCGTCCATGCCTTCCCGACTGCTGACGTTCGCCCCGTCCGACAAATCATGGAAGGCGAAGCCAACGTCCTCAACAAGACGCGCTCGACGATCTACGCGGCTACGACACTGATCGTCCTGACGTCCGCGCTGTGCGTACTGGCAACTCTTATTGGATGGGTCTTCGACCGTCGCCGCGACTTCGCGATTATGAAAGCGCTCGGCGCCTCTGAACGTCTCGTCAATGGATTCTTTGCAGCCGAAGCCGCTGTGCTGGGAGCAATTGGGGCGGTTCTCGGCTTCGCGATCGGTATCGGAGTCGCTGTTTGGATCGGACGAGCCAATTTTCACGCGCCCGTGGCACCCCGTTTCAGCGTGTTTCCATATGTGCTCGTGGGGAGCATCCTGGTGGCACTCATCTCGGCGGTCTTACCCATCGGACTCTTGCGCCGCGTGCAGCCCGCGCTCATACTGAGGGGAGAGTGATGATCGAGCTCAAAAACGTCACCAAGAGTTATCCCGCCAAGGCCGAACAGGACAATGGCGGCCTGATCCGCGCTCTCGACGACGTGTGTCTTTCCATCGCGCCCGGCGAATGGGTCGCAATCATGGGCCCGTCCGGTTCCGGCAAAAGCACTCTGGTCAATCTGATCGGCTGCCTCGACCGTCCGACGTCCGGCGAGATCTGGCTTGATGGCGAAAATGTTGCCGGCTTCAGCGCGGCCGACCTCAACCGCGTCCGGGCTGAGAAAATCGGATTTGTCTTTCAGCAATTTCACATGATTCCGTATCTCACCGCCGTTGAAAACGTCATGCTCGCGCAATATTTCCACAGCATGACCGATGAGAAGGAAGCCATCGAAGCTCTCGACCGCGTTGGCCTGAAAGAGCGCGCCTATCATCTGCCGTCGCAGCTCTCCGGAGGCGAGCAGCAGCGGGTCTGCATTGCCCGCGCCCTCATTAACGATCCGAAGATCATCCTGGCCGACGAACCAACCGGCAATCTTGACGCCGCCAACGAAGAAATCGTTCTGCGTCTGATACGCGAACTCCACCAGCAGGGACGCACGATTGTTATGGTCACACATGACCCGGTGGTTGCGCGGCTGGCCGATCGCCGTGTTGAGCTCCACCACGGCAAGGTTGCTACCGAGGAAGTATTCTTCATGGCCGACGAAGAGCAATTCGACGAGATTCTGGAAGAATTATTTGTTCTTCACGAACACGGACAATTGGCCGAGAGCGACCGCATGGAAGTGCACGGTGCCCTGCCCGTTTCGATTGCGCTTGAGAAACTGCGCGGCATGGATCTAGTGACCACGCGCCCGCATCCTCCCGAGCCGCACGATCACAAGCCTTTCGTGAATCCCTGCCACGACGCCCTGAAGCCCGCGGGCGTTTCAATAGGAGATGGAGCGCTGGTCGTTGAACTCACGCCGCGCGGGATGAAGCGCGCCGGCGACATCATCCGCCGCCACCGCCTCGCCGAGCGCCTTTTTACGGACTCGCTCGCCATGGACAGCGAAACTGAAATCGAACAGCAAGCCTGCAAGTTTGAACACATCCTGTCACCCGAAGCCACGGACAAGATCTGTATCTTCCTGAACCATCCGCGGACTTGCCCCCACGGCTCCCCCATCCCGCCCGGCCCGTGTTGCGGAAAGCAGGCGCAGACGCCGCAAGGGTCGAGTGCACTCTCCCATAAGAGCTAGTTTGTTTGGATTGCCCCGGAGTTTTGGATTGTCGATGATGCCGGCGAAAACAGGTCCTTCGCTCCGCTCAGGATGACAGTCCACAAATACCGCGACGATTCACAACACAGGCCATGCATCGACGCTACTTTTTTCCGAAGAACTTTCCCACTCCCACCCGGACCTGAATGGTATTAATCCCCGGATTCGGCTTCGACAGACCCGCGTTTGAAATATGCATATACCGCACCTCCAACGACCATGCGCGCTCGCCGAGAAAGTGCATGCCAAAGGCAGCGCTCGGCGTGAAGTTCACTGTTGAAGTCCCGCTCGGCACATCGTGCGAAGTAAAGAGCGTCCCCCCGCCCAGTTCCAGATACGGCTGGGCGTCACCGCGCGTGGCAAAGATCCATTTCAGACCAAGCGGGTTGATTCCCACGACATAGGTCGTATTCCGAGGCTGAAACACG
>WNFL01042910.1_pt1 | contig 23013 bp, 23 predicted proteins | sample 5400361 | NCBI WGS metagenome assembly WNFL01 (sample SAMN13153351, study PRJNA577476) | soil metagenome | isolation source: 40 cm soil on Douglas fir-dominated hillslope | place: USA:California | collected 2013-09-17
GCCATGTAGAGCACGGCTTCGCCTACGCGGTTCACGTCGATGGTCGGCTCGACCTTGATTTCGAGGTTGGCCTGCGGCACGCCTTTGGTCATTTTCGCCGCCATCTCGGTCAGCGCGTTGCCGATGTCGATCTGCGAGCAGGCGATATCGTATTTGCGTCCGTCCAGCGATGCGGATTTCGTCAGCCCGGTCACGCCGTGCTTGGTCGACGTGTAAGGCATCGAGTTCGGGCGCGGCGCGTGCGCCGAGATCGATCCGTTGTTGATGATGCGCCCGCCCCGCGGATCCTGGTCCTTCATGGTCCGGAACGCTTCCTGTATGCACAGGAACATGCCGGTCAGGTTGATGTCGACCACGTTCTTCCACTGCTCGAAAGTCAGTTCCTCGAGCGGGACGCCGGGCGCGTTGACGCCGGCGTTGTTGAACAGTACGTCGACCCGGCCGAACGTGGATTTGGTTTTTGCGAACAACGCCTTCACGGATTCGGGGTTGCTTACGTCGGTCGGCACAACCAGCGCCCGCGCACCCGCGCCGGAGTCCTTTGCCACCTGTTCCAGCGCATCCTTACGGCGGCCTGCCAGCGCGACGCTGTATCCGGCTTTCAACAACGCCAGTGTTGCCGCCTTGCCCACGCCGCTGCCGGCGCCGGTGACGATTGCGATCTTGTTTTGTGTGGCCATTTTTGAGCTCCTCCGATCGGTTTTCTTCGATTGCGGCCTAGCTTTAAGCCGAGCCCGGCATGATACCAAAGCGCGCGTCGGGGTTATGCGGCGAACGTCCGTCCGCCTTTGTTTCCGTTCTGGTGACCGGTGATCTTGGCCTGATACATGGCCTGGTCTGCCTTCTTGATGAGCGACTGCGCATCCGTGCCGTGCACGGGATAAAGCGCAAGACCCACGCTGGCGCCGATCACGATCTGGCCGCCGGGCACCGGGAAGGGTTTGGCCAGCGATGCGGCGATCGAATCGGCGACGCGATCGGCGTGGTCCGTCGAGCGCAGGGTATCGAGCACGACCACGAATTCGTCGCCGCCGATGCGCGCCACCGTATCCGAACTGCGCACGCAGTCCTTCAGGCGGGTGGCGATCGACTTGAGCACTTCGTCGCCGATCGCGTGCCCGTAAGAATCGTTGATGGGCTTGAAGCGATCCAGGTCGACCAGCAAAACAGCGACCATCGTCAGGTTGCGCCGTGCCCGTTCGATGGCTTGTGCGATGCGGTCATCCATCAGCGCGCGATTGGCCAGCCCGGTGAGGTTGTCGTGGTAGGCCAGGTGGTGCAGCGTCTGCTGGCTTTCCTGTAGGCGCGCATTGGCGTCGGTCAGTTCGCGCGTGCGCGCGCAGACGCGTCCTTCGAGCTCGAGTTCCGTGCGTTGCATGGTGTGTACGACTTCCTCGTGCGCATTCATCGCCTCCGCCTGCGCTTCCTCCTTTTCTCTGCGCATGACATTGATGCGGCCGGCGAGCGCGGATGACAATAACAGCATCTCCAGTGCGGAGCCGATCTGCATCGCGTGTGAAGTCAGTTCGGTGGTCGGTATCCAGCCGAAGTTGCGCAGCCCGGTCACGGCCACGCCCGCCAGCAGCAGCGACCATGCCAGGAGAAAATAAGTCGCGCCGGGACGGCCGCGCTTCCAGCACAACACGCCGGCGGCGACCGCAACGGCGGAAAAGCCAACGCCGCTCAGCGACACCATGATGGCCGAGATGCGATACGGAATCACGAACGGCGAGACGGTGCAGACGGCGAACACGACTAGTGAGACCAGGACGATCCGGTCCAGTCCCGGAGCGGTACGCCGCGTTTCCAGGAAACTGCGGGTGAACATGGCGCCGAAGAATCCGGTCGCGGCCATGGCGGCCGGAAACACCGCATTCCCCCAGACCGGCGAATTCGGCCAGAGAAACTGGTTGGCGATGCCGTTCAACGAAGCCTGTGCGACGGCCATCGACAATGCAAACGCCACATATTCGGCATAGCGGCGGTCGCGGATGCTGAAATACAGCAGCAGGTTGTAAGCCGCCAGCGCAATCAGCGCGCCGTAGTACAGGGCCAGCAGCGAGTAAGTGCGCTGGTCGCTGCGGTGCAATTCCTGCGGCGTCCACAACGTTGCCGGCAGCGTCAGGTTGCCGTCCGACATCACCCTCATGTAAATGGTTTGCGTCTGTCCCGGCGCGAACGACAGGGGAAATACCAGATTGCGATGCGGGAACGGGCGGGCGCCGAAGCGCTCATGGTCCCCGGCTTCGCTGCGGATGTAGGCGCCGGACGCGTCCGGCGCGAACACTTCAACGCTGTCCAGCGACGGGTAGGCGATTTCCAGCAGCCATTGCCTGGGGGCATCCTGTGCCGGCTGGACCGAGAAGCGCAGCCACCAGGCCGAAGACGAATAGCCGAGATTCAGGTCGGTCGCCAGTCCGGTTTCGTGGAAGCGGAATGCCGCTGCGGGGGAGGCCACCTCTTCGCGGCTTAGCTTGTGGGAAGGATCTTCGAGAACCTCCAGCTTGCCGGCGAGTTCGACCTTTTGCCGGCTGGGGTCGAGGGTTATCGCAGCCTGGACCGGGATCGCCAGGAAATACGAGAGCAGCACGGCGGCAAGAAAGCGGCAGGGCATGGGGTTCGGAGCCCGGATTGTTTTGCAATGCGACCCGGCGCAATTCTAAGCGGATATGCCCCGTCCATGGCAAGCCGGACATTAATACCAGGTAAAACCAAAAAAAGGCCGATCCCAGGATCGGCCCGTTGGAATTGAAAACACTACGTGCCGTTTACATTCCCGTGCCGGCGAGCCAGCCGCCGATCTTGCCCTCATAGCGTTCGCGCAGCACGATCACCGGTCCGACGCAACCGTTGGGCAGCGATACCTTGCCCTGCGCCTTGGCGTTGCCTTCCTTGCTCAGCGGCACCGGATCGAGTTGCGCGGCGACCGTGGCGCCGGACGGACCGTGGCAGATGACCGCGGCGGCAACCGCGTCCACGCCGTCGGGACTGCCGTTGTACTGGCCGACGGAGGCATCGTTGAGCACCAGCCCCTTTACTTCGACTTCCAGTTTGCCGCCTTTCTTCAGCTCGGCCTTGCCGGATTTCAGCTTCCAGATCTTGCCGCAGGAATTGACGCCGCCGATGGCGGTTCCGTTGGAAAGGCAAGCCGTAAGCGGCGCTTCGAACTCTTCCGCGCAGGCAATATGGGCGAAACCGCAAACGACCAGCGCGGCGACGGTTTTCCTGATTATTGATTTTGATCCAGCCATGACAGTACTTCCTCCTCGAATAGTTGATTGAAGATCTGAAGCCCTGCGTTTTCCCTGGATTTACGTGCAGTCGCGCGCCATCAGGGTGTTTCTCGTGGCGCTGCTACCCGCACGTCATAGCATACGTCATTCTGGTTACGAATCGAATACCGATTGGCCGGCCCCTCCGGGCTGCGTACCGGATGCCGGCGGGCGGATTTCGCGGCGTAGTTCTGCGTGTAAACTGCGTCCTGGATTCATTGCGGAGCAACATCATGCCGGTCATGCCATTCCATCTCGCCTTTCCTGTTACCAGCCTGGAAGAGGCGCGCGCCTTTTACGGCGGCCTGCTGGGCTGTCCCGAAGGGCGCTCGTCGCCGGAGTGGGTCGACTTCGATTTCCATGGCCACCAGATCGTCGCGCATCTTTCGCCGGACTCCGGCCATTTCGAAACGAACCTCGTCGATGGCGACAACGTGCCGGTGCGTCACTTCGGCGTGGTGTTGCCGATGGACCAGTGGCAGAAGCTCGCGGACAAGCTGAAGGCGGCTGAAATCGATTTCGTCATCGCGCCGCACATTCGCTTCAAAGGTCAGCCGGGGGAGCAGGCGACCATGTTTTTTCGCGATCCTTGCGGCAACGCGATCGAGTTCAAGTCCTTCGAGAATCCGGCCATGCTGTTTGCAAAGTGATAAATGTTGTAAAGCAAAGAGCAAGACAGGATTAACAGGATGGACAGGATGAAAGCCTGAGTCCGACGATTGGTTGCCTCGTTCATACCGATTCGGTCGGCGGTGTTCCGCATTTCATCCCGTCCATCCCGTTCATCCTGTCCAGTGCTGGGTTGAGATACTTGTTTCTCTTGAATTACGACGCCAGCAGTTTCTTGATCTCGGCATCGACGAACTGCGCATCCTCAGGATTCAGGCCGTTGCCGGCCTGGTGTCCCCACACCGACCGAATGACCCGATAGCGGGCGCCAGGGATCATTGCTGCTTCCGCTTCGACGTCGTCCGGCGGGAAGTACAGATCGGTCTGGCCCACCATCACCGTTGCCTTCGCCCTGATCGAGCCGAGTGCCCGCTCCAGGCTGCCGTCGAATCCCGGCGTTGCACCCACGTCGTTGAGTTGCCAGGTTCGCAACATGGACAGCAGGTTGTTCGCATCGCGGCGCAGGAAGCGCTTTTCCCAGAAGCCCGCAAGGAATTCCTCCAGCGAGTTGAAGCCCATCTGCCGATAGAGTTCGCGTTTATAGAACGGTTGCGAAAATCCCCAACCCGCGTAGACACGTGCAAATGCCCGGATGCCCGCAACCGGCTGGCTTGCGTAGTCGCCGCCGTTCCATGCGGCATCGAGCGTCAGCGTTGCGCGCAGGCCTTCCAGGAAAACCGCGTTGTGCGGCGTTGTCTTTGCTGTCCCGCAAGAGGGCGCAATGCGTTCGACCTTGTCGGGATGGCTCACGGCCCACTGAAAGGTCTGTTGCGCGCCCATGGACCAGCCCACCACCAGCGCGATCTTGTCGATGCCGAATTTTTCCGTGACCAGCCGGAACTGCGCCGCCACGTTGTCCAGGTTGGTGACGGCAGGAAAGCGCCAACGATCCTGCGGTGCCGCCGCATTGCTTGGCGAAGACGACACGCCGTTGCCGAGCTGATCGAGCACCACGATGAAATATTTTTCTGGATCCAGCGCCTTGCCCGGCCCGATCAGCCATTCGATGTCGCCGTGCTGCGCCGAATACGGAGTGGGGTAGAGAATGACGTTGCTTTTGTCGGCGGCGAGCCGGCCATGCGTTTTGTAGCCGATTTTCGCCTCGCGCAGCGTTTCGCCGGATTGCAGAATCATGTCGCCCAGTTCGAATTCACCCTCGCCCGGCTTCGACGGCTCGGCGGCGCCGACGACGTCGGACAAAGAACCGACGAAACCGCCGACCCCTATCGCCGCCGACGCACGCAGGAAATCGCGGCGGTCGGGGCGGAAATTCCGCTGTTGGAGTGGGTCATCTTCGCTGTCGAACGCAATCAACGCATCGGCCATGTTCATGGGATTCCCGTTCCGATTGAGGTGGCCGGCAACCATACACCGTCCAGCGCCCCTGTTGAATGGGTCCGCGCGGCAATGCACCGTACCCGTGCGTCGGTCCGGCGCGTTGTGCGCTCACGGTGCATGTGTCCGGCCCGGCTCGACCGGCCGATTCCGGCGCCTTCCCGCAAACCCGCTGCCGGCGCGGGTCTCGCCGTGACCGTCAATCTTTTAAAACCGGTGCGCCGCGGCAATGCCCGCGCATGCTTTTTGCGGCAGACAACGCCTCAGAGGAGAAAAAAATGAAAGCCGGCGTCACGAAAATAGGGGCAGCAGTTGCAGTCGCGGAAGAGCGGTCCGTACCGGCAAAGGAAACGCTGAAACGGGAATTCCTCGACAGCCTGTTCTACATGCAGGGCAAATTCCCCGCGCTCGCCACCAGGCGTGATTACTACATGGCGCTCGCCTACATGGTGCGCGATCAACTGCTGCACCGCTGGGTCAGCACGGCGGAAGCCTATACACGGCAGCAATCGCGCACCGTCGCCTATCTCTCCGCCGAATTCCTGATGGGCCCGCACCTGGGCAACAACCTCGTCAACCTCGGCATCTACGGCCAAGTGGAACAGGCGGTCGCCGAACTGGGACTGGACCTCGACGAATTACTGCAGCAGGAAGAAGAGCCCGGACTGGGCAATGGCGGCCTCGGCCGGCTGGCGGCATGCTTCCTCGATTCGATGGCCACGCTCGAGATTCCGGCGATGGGCTACGGCATCCGCTACGAGTTCGGCATCTTCGAGCAGGAAATCGTCGACGGCTGCCAGGTGGAAAAAACCGACAAGTGGCTGCGCTTCGGTACGCCGTGGGACATTCCGCGGCCGGAGTGGGCCGTGGAAGTCAGGCTTGGCGGACGCACCGAGTCGTACGCCGACGAACAGGGACGCTTCCGTTCGCGCTGGCTGCCGGCGCAGACCGTGATCGGCATTCCTTACGACACGCCCATCCTCGGTTATCACACCAACACCGCCAACACGTTGCGGTTGTGGCGAGCCGAAGCGCCCGAATCCTTCGATTTCGCCGTGTTCAATCGCGGCGACTACTATGGCGCCGTCGACCGCAAGATCGTCTCGGAAAACATCACGAAAGTGCTCTATCCGAACGACGAAGCGGTCAAGGGCAAGGAGTTGCGGCTCGAACAGCAGTATTTCTTCGTCTCCTGCTCGCTGCAGGACATGCTGCGCATCATGCGCGGGCAGAAAATGCCGCTGCAGCGGTTTCACGAAAAATTCGCGGTGCAGTTGAACGACACCCATCCGGCGATCGCGGTCGCGGAACTCATGCGCCTGCTGGTGGACGAGAACGGCATGGAATGGGACGAGGCCTGGGACGTGACCCGCAAGACCTTCGCCTATACCAACCATACCCTGCTGCCGGAAGCGCTGGAACGCTGGCCGCTGGGATTGTTCGGCAAGCTGCTGCCGCGGCATCTCGAGATCATCTTTGAGATCAACGCGCGCTTCCTCGACGAAGCCCGCATCCGCTTCTTCGGCGATGACGCGCGCATCGCGCGCATGTCCCTGATCGACGAAAACGGCGAGCGCTATGTGCGCATGGCCCATCTCGCCTGCGTGGGCAGCCACGCGATCAATGGCGTCGCCGACCTGCACTCCGAGCTGCTGAAGCAGGATGTGCTGGCCGATTTCCATGCGCTGTGGCCGGAGAAGTTCAGCAACAAGACCAACGGCGTCACGCCGCGCCGCTGGGTGGCGCTGTCCAATCCGAAGCTCGCGCAACTGATCACAGACGCGATCGGCGAGGGCTGGGTGAAGGATCTCGACGAGCTGCGCAAGCTCGAGCGCCTCGTGGGGGACGGCGCGTTTCGTGCATCGTGGCGGGACATCAAACACGACAACAAACGCCAGATTGCCGCACTGGTGCAGGGCAAGACCGGCATCGTGATCGATCCAGAGTCGATGTTCGACGTGCAGGTCAAGCGCATCCACGAATACAAGCGCCAGCACCTGAATGTCCTGAACGTCATTGCGCACTACCTGAGGTTCAAGACCGGACGTGCCGGCGACGAACCGCCGCGCACCTTCGTGTTCGGCGGCAAGGCGGCGCCGGGTTATTTCATGGCCAAGCTGATCATCCGGCTGATCAACGCGGTGGGAGAGGTGCTGAACCGGGACCCGGCGGTACGCGACCACATGCGCGTGGTGTTCCTGCCGAACTTCAACGTCAGCAGCGGCCAGCGCGTCTATCCGGCGGCGGACTTGTCGGAGCAGATTTCGACGGCCGGCAAGGAAGCATCCGGCACCGGCAACATGAAATTCCAGATGAACGGCGCGCTGACCATCGGCACGCTGGATGGCGCCAACATCGAGATACGCGACGAAGTGGGCGCGGAGAACTTCTTCCTGTTCGGGCTGACCACGCCCGAGGTCGCGCAAGTCTGGGCCGGCGGCTACCGGCCGGTGGAGCGCTATGAGGCCGATGCGGAACTTCGCGAAGTCATCGACCTGATCCGCACGGGATTCTTCTCCCGCGGCGACGTCGAACTGTTTCGTCCGCTGGTCGACAATCTATTGCTGCACGATCCCTATCTCGTGCTCGCGGATTTCCGTTCCTACGTGGACTGCCAGCACGAAGCCGGACTCGCTTACGCCGACCGCGAGCGCTGGTCGAAGATGTCCATCCTGAACACCGCCCGCTCCGGAAAATTCTCTTCCGACCGTACCATCCGTGAATACGCAGAACAGATCTGGCGCGCGAAGGCGGTGCCGATCAAGATGCTCTCGCGCGACGACGTCAAGGGAAAATTCCTGCAATAATACTGTTAGTACCTACCTAGCGCGCTCAATCTCGCCACGCGCCGCAAGCGGCACAAGTGTTCCCTTGAGGCACGAAGGACACGAAGTGGCACGACGAAGTGCAAAAGGAAACGGAAAGTAACAACCGTCAGTGATGAGCATCCGCGGCAGAGTGTGGCCGAAATTCCAGCGCAGACAGATTCTCTTCGTAGCTTGTTCTTCTTCGTGAACCTTCGTGATCTTCGTGCCTCAAGGGAACACTTGTGCCGCTTGCGGCGCGTGGTAAGAAGTAAGCTCTAGGCCTTGATCTGATCTGAGGCGGCGAGGGCTTCCTTCAGTGCGGCGATGCCGAATCCGGGCTTGCGCGCGGCGTCGAGAATGACCTTCTCCTTGCGCGCCATCAGGTCGATCGCCGCCGGCAGCTTGTCCAGCACGTCGCGCGGAATGATGATCGCACCGTGCCGGTCCGCATGCACGATGTCGCCGTCGGTCACTGCCATGCCGAGCACTTCGACCGGTTTGCCGATCTCGACGACTTGCACCCAGGCATGACTCGGCGACAGCGTCGCGGCGAAGCACTGGAACTTCGGCTGCATTGCATCGAGATCGCGCATCGATCCGTTCGTCAGTGTGCCCACGCAGCCGAGTCCCCAATGGACATGGGTATTGACCTCTCCCCAGAACGCGCCGAGCCCCGGCTGGCTGTCGATGTCCTGGATTACGGCGATCGTCGGCTGTTCTCCCTGCGCCACATGTTCGTAATAGGCGACCTGGTTCTTTCTGCGCACGGCCGGGTCATACGGCGTCGAGCAGCGGATGGTTGCCGTTCTGGCGAATCCGACAATGGCCGGAAGTTTCGGGAAGGCAGTGAGATAGGTCTGCCGGGTGAAGCCGGTGATGGAGCGCTTACCCTGCGCGATTTCCAGCGCGTTGGCGATGGTGGGGGTGTCGAACTGGCGCAGATGTGCAAAAAGGGATTGTGTGTCCATTTTGATTGAAGTTTGTCAGGGTTGGAGGGCTGTCCGGCCCGGCAAGTTTAGTACAAAAAAAGTCCGCCTCCCCGGCAGGGCCGCGGATGCGGACTCGTGATCCTGAACGTCGATGGCTTGGAGCATGGGTATGTATCCCTGACTGCCGGATTTTCAATCGAAACATTCCCGCGACCGGATGCGCACTCCGTGCGTCCGCGCACAGAGTGCAAAAGATGCGTTCATGCAATGCTTCACGATCCCTAAGGCGCCAACAGGCCGGCGACATTGCCCCTGTTTGGGTCTATAGTGCGGCCAGTTGCCCGCCGCAGGGCCCCGCAGACATCAAGTGATTCGCGCACAATCCCGGGAGGAACGTCATGCCGCACTTGAACAATTATGTGGTCGACGAGATTCTGGTTCCGGTGGTTTTCCTGTTTTTCCTGGTTACGGGCATTTTCGGCATCGGCTTCGGCATCGGACTGGTCGTTTTCCGGTCGCGGGTTTTCCGGTTCTTCCGTCCGATGAACCGCTGGATCTCGGCGCGCAAAAATCTCGCGCCGATGGAAGCACGGCACGATATAGAACCGATCTTCCACAAGTACCCGCGCTGGTTCAGTGCCTTCTTCGTCATCGGCGGCCTGTTTTCGATAATCATGCTGGCGGCGAAGGTGAATGCCGCCGCCGTGGTTTCGGTATTCGGCACGAGGCATTTTTCTTCCATCGGCCCCTGGGTCGTGCAGAGTCTCGCGACATTCCTGATCATGGGCAGTGTGCTGGCGATCGTGGTCGGCATCATTCTCGGATTTTTTCCGCAAGTGCTCGGCACCCTGGAGACGCGCACCAACCGGTGGGTTTCCTCACGGCAGATGGCCAAAGGCGGCGACACGATGCATCTGCCGCTCGACCGCTGGTTCGAGGCTTCTCCCCGCGTCGCCGGCTGGATCCTTGCGGCCGCATCCTTGATCCTGACAGTCGTTTCGGCGATCGTCGTGTTCGGGCGCCACTGATTCGAGTCGGCCGGCCCGGGTGTTCGACAGGGCCGGGTTCGTTCAATAAGAACGTGGCAGGCCCAGCACTTTCTCGGCGATAAAGCAGAGGATGAGTTGAGGGCTGACGGGAGCGAGCCGCGGAATCATGGATTCGCGCAGGTAACGTTCGATGTGGTACTCCTTCGCGTAGCCCATGCCGCCGTGCGTCAGCATCGCCTGCTCGCAGGCGCGGAAACAGGCCTCTGCCGCAAGATATTTCGCCGCATTCGACTCGGCGCCGCACGCTTCGGCGCGGTCGTATAGAGCCGCCGCCTTGAACACCATGAGGTTCGCAGCCTCGAGTTCCATCCAGCAGCGTGCCAGCGGGTGCTGGATCGCCTGGTTCTGTCCGATCGGCCGGTCGAAGACGATGCGCTCCTTCGCATAATCGACCGCGCGCCGCAGCGCGGCGCGGCCCAGGCCGATCGCTTCGGCCGCGATCAGGATGCGCTCCGGGTTCAGTCCGTGCAGGATGCAGTCGAATCCCCTGCCTTCCTCGCCGACCAGATCTTCCGCCGGCACGGGCAATTCCTCGATGAACAACAGGTTCGAATCGACCGCCTTGCGTCCCATCTTTTCGATCTCGCGCGCTTCGACAAAGCGCCGGTCCAGGTCCGTATAGAACAGCGACAGGCCATCGGTGGGCTTCGCGCCGGCTGCCGCGGTGCGCGCCAGCACCAGCATCTTGTCGGCGACCTGTGCCGTCGAGATCCAGATCTTCTGTCCGCGCAGGATGTAGCGCGCGCCATCGCGGCGGGCAGTAGTCGCGATTTTCGCGGTATTTAGACCTGCATCGGGTTCGGTCACGGCAAAACAGGCCTTCTGTTCGCCGCGGATCAGTGGCGCAAGCCAGCGGCTCTTCTGCGGTTCGGTTCCGAATACGACCACGGGATTGAGGCCGAAGATGTTCATGTGCACGGCGGATGCGCCGGAGAAGCCGGCGCCCGATTCGCTGATGGCCTGCATCATCAGCGCGGCTTCGGTAATGCCCAACCCCGCGCCGCCGAATTGCGGCGGCATCGCGATGCCCAGCCAGCCGGCCCGCGCAACGGCCTGGTAAAAGTCTTCCGGAAACCCGCCTTCGCGATCGCGCTCGAGCCAGTATTGCGCGTCGAATTTTTCGCACAGCTTCGCGATTCCGCCTTGAATCGCGAGTTGTTCCGGGGTAAGGGAAAAGTCCATCGCAGTTCCTTAAGAGACGTGACGGTCGTGAAAATGCGCCGCCGGTTGGCGCATTTCAGTGCAGGCTAACGTTTGCGCAGCCAACGTTACGCCGGAGCTACAGTTCCTTCTCATTCGGGTTTTGCCCGCAAAAATCGTGACGAAATTCGAGTACTGAGTGCTGCGTGCTGGGTGCTGAGTAAAAGCGGAAAGAGCAACACCTTAAACCCTTCGGCCCTTACGCATTTACCCCGCAGCACGCAGCACCCAGTACGCAGCACCGGTTTCCCCCTCGTCACGATCGTCACGATCGTCACGACCGTCACGACCGTCACGGCTTCACCCGTCACGGCACTTTCGTCACACCCTTTTCCACCAACTCCTCGATCTCGCTGTCACTGTAGCCCACTTCGCGCAGCACTTCCGCCGAATGCTCGCCGAGCCGCGGCGCGGGCCGCGGCGTCCCGGGCTGCGACTCGGACCAGTTCGTGGGCGTGCGCATCGCGCGCAGCGCGCCTTCGCTCGGATGTTCTTCGGTCACGAAGAACCCGCTTTGCGTAAGGTGGGGATCGTTGACGACGTCTTCCACCGAGTTCATGCGCGCGACCGGGATGTCGACGCTCTCCAGCAACGCCATCCATTCCGCGGTGGGGCGCATTTTGAACAGTCCGGTGAGGAATGCGTAGATGTCGCGGATGTTCGCCGCGCGGCTTGCCTGCGTTGCATAGCGTGGATCTCGCATGAGATCCGGACGCCCGATGGCACCGAGGAAACTTTTCCATTGCTTGTCGTTGTAGACCAGCACGCAGAGATAACCGTCGCTGGTCGGATAGGGCTTGCGTGCGAGCAGCCGCTGGTAGCCGCCGCCGCCCTGCGGGGGATCCCAGGAAAATCCGGCGATATGATCGCCGAGCACGAAGTGCGCGACGGATTCGAACATCGGCACTTCGATCGACTGGCCGCGGCCGGTGCGGCTGCGCTGGAACAGCGCTGCAGTGACGGTGTAGACCGCGTGCAGTCCGGTCAGCCGGTCGGCGAGATTCACCGGCGCGTAGTTCGGACTTGCGCCGGTCTGCGACACCAGCCAGGGCACACCGGACACCCCCTGGATCAGGTCATCGTAAGCCGCCTTTGCGGCGTAGGGACCTTTCTGCGAATAGCCGTAGGCGCCGACATAAAGTATTCGCGGATTCACGGCGCTGACTTCATCGAAGGAAAGTCCGAGTCGGGCCATCGCATGCGGGCGTACGTTGTAGATCAGCACGTCGGCATCCGCGATCAGGCGCATCAGCGCTGCGCGGCCTTGCGGTTTCTTCAGGTCGAGCACGATGCCGCGCTTGCCGCGGTTGAGTCCCAGGAACATGTAGCCCATGCCCGGATTCTTCATCGGGCCGGGATGGCGCATGTTGTCGCCTTCGTGGGATTCGATCTTGATGACGTCGGCGCCCAGTTCGGCGAGGATCTGGGTCGCGAACGGACCCATGACGACGGTGGTGAGGTCGAGGACCTTCACCCCTTCCAATGGACCTGGCATTGTCTATCCTAAAAAATTCCGTTGAATCACAGAGACGCAGAGCCACAGAGGAACTGCCATAGCCAAGAACCAGTCGTCCCGGAGACAGATTTTGCGATATTCCGGGCGCTATCGGCAGATGTCGATTCGCCGATTCTGATATTTCTCCGTGCACCCCTCAAGGGGGTATAAAAATGAATCTCTGTGCCTCTGTGGTGAAGACTTTCTCGTTTATTCCGGTTGTATTTTGGCAGCGCGGATGAGTTTACCCCAGGTATCGAGTTGCTCGCGCACGAAGCGGCCGAACGCGACCGTGTCCAGCGGATCCACCTCGAAGCCGATTGCAGCGAGCCTCTCCCTGACATCGGATTGCGCCAGGCTGGCGAGGGTTTCCTGCGCCAGCCTCGCCACGATCGGCTGCGACGTGCCGGCCGGAGCGAACAATCCGTTCCATGAAGTCATGTCGAAGCCCTTCAACGTTTCCGCGATCGGCGGTACACCTGGCAGCAGTGCCGAGCGCTTCGCGGTCGTGACCCCGAGCACCCTGAGCTTGCCGGTCCTGACCTGCGGCATTGCCGTTGCGAAGTCGGCGACCATGAGTTGCAGTCGTCCCGCCACGAGGTCGAGAATCGCCTGCGGGCTCGCTTTGTAGCTGACGCCGACGAAATCGGTATGGGCCATCGCGTTGATGGTTTCCGCGCCGACCAGCGAAGCCGTGCTCGCGGTGCCGTACGAGAGCTGCCCGGGATGCGCGGCGGCGTAGGCGATGAGTTCCCTGGTATTGCCGACCGGCAGTTCGGGGTTCACCACCAGCATGAACGCGAGCGTGCCGACGCGCGCGACCGGTTCGAAATCCTTGACTGGATCGTAGGGGAGGCTTTTGTAGAGATGCGGATTCGCGCTGTGCGTGGAATTCGTGGTCATGAACAGCGTATAGCCATCAGGCGGACTCTGCGCGACCAGCATGGCCGCGATCTGTCCGTTGGCGCCGGCGCGATTGTCGACGATCACGCTTTGCCCGAGGCGTTGCGACAATGCCTGGGCGAGCACGCGGCCCGCGGAATCGGTCGCGCTTCCCGCGGCAAATGGAATGACCAGCCGGATCGGTTTGGAGGGATAGCCATCCGCCAAGGATGGCGTCGACAGAGTCGGGAGGAGGAGAGCGAGTGCGGAGAGGATGCGGATCATTTGGTCGTGAATGCCGTGAATGACGTACTTCGCCAGATCATAACGAAACGGCGCAGATCGTTTTTCCGATTCAACAAGAATGGGCTCGAACTACTCCGCAGTATCAGCGACATTCACGATATTCACGGTAGTTGCGGCCTTGCCGCGTAAGGCGGAGCATAAATCACCAACACCTTGACCGGTTCGTCGCTTACTACCGTGAATACATGCTGTGTATCGGGCGGGAAGAAACAGCAGTCACCAGCACCGAGTTCACAAGTCTGCCCGCCGATTTCCGCGCGCGCCCGGCCTTCCAGCACGTAGCAAACCTGCTCGATGCCGGGATGCGAATGCGGCAGCGCGCCTTTGCCTTTCCCGATCACGCCGAGGACGACCTCGACGTTTTTCGCGCCGACGTTGTCCCGACCGATCAGCCTGCGGTTGACGGTACCGGTGTGGTTGGCGGGGTGGTACGGCGCAACGTCGTCGGGACGGACGAAATAGGGTGAAGGCATTGGTTTTCTCCGGTAATAAGGTTACGGCACCGACGTCGCCGTCATTCGAGGACGCTGCAGTGGATCACACGGCTTCCCAGCGGCCGCTGGTCTCGGAGCGGAACAGCGCGTCGATCACGCGCATGCTGCGAACGGCGTCTTCGACACCGTAAGGCAGTTCGATCTCGCCACGCACCGCGCGCGAGAACGTTTCTCCCTGCAGCATGTATTGATCGCTTTCCGGCAGGATCTCGGTGCGGATGCCGGCGCCCGCAAGGGACGAGCCGTCGTCGATGAACAGGCTGGTCTTCGCCCCTTGCGGCGCGTTGACCGGGATCTGTATCTCGATGCGGCCCCTGGTGCCGCACAAGTGCACGCGCTGATAAGGCGTGCACTGCGTCGACACCGTGAAGTCGAGGTGGCGGCCGGCGCCGAAATCCACCAGTGCACTGGTCAGCCGGTCGGTGCGGAATTGCGGATCGCGATCGATCAGCGCGATGCCGCGTTGCGGCTCCGTTTCGAAAAAAAAGCGGCCGGCCGTGATCGGGTAACAGCCGATGTCGTAGAGCGCGCCGCCGCCGATATCGGCGATGTTGCGGATGTTTGCCGCATCGGTGTTGGTGTAACAGAACAGGAATTGCACCGCGCGCAATGTACCGATGTCGCCGCTCTGCACCAGCTCGCGTGCCCGCAGCCACTGCGGGTGGAAGCGCACCATGAAGGCCTCCATGATCAGCACTTTTCCCGCGGCAGCCTGCAACTGCCTTGCCTCCTGGGCATTCAGTGCAACCGGTTTTTCGCACAGCACATGTTTGCCGGCCGCCGCGGCCTGCAGCGTCAGCGGGACGTGCAGATGGTTGGGCAGCGGATTGTAGATCGCCTCGATTTCCGGATCGGCCAGCAATTCCTCGTAACTCCCGTAGGCCTTCGGGATGCCGAGCTGGTCCGCCGCCTTGCGCGCGGCGGCTGCCGATCGCGATGCGATCGCCCGTATGTCGCAACAGGCGCTTTTCTGCATGCCGGGCAGCACGCGCTGCAACCCGATCTTTGCCGTGCTCAGCACGCCCCAGACGACTTTTTTCATTTGCCCTCCCGAATGCCGGATTGCCGCAAGTGTACCGGAGCCCATTTATTCCTGAAGAACGGGCAAAGCGGGGATTTACCCGGGTTTCGTGCTGTCGAATCGAACGGCATCCTCCGGCAACGGCGATGCGAGCATTGGCGCATGTCCTCGCTAGGACAACCCCCCTTTGGGCCGGGTCCACGCCAGGCACTCTTCTCCGCGAAGGACATTTAATGCGAAACGTCGCGAAATCCAAACCTTTGGCAGTCTGTACCGTTTGTCGTGCCTTGATCGACCCGAAGCAGAGGGTCAATCAGCGCTGCGGTGAAACCGTTCACGGCAGGCGGTGCGCAGGGACTTTCCGCAGCGACCTGTCCTTCGTCTGGGATCCCTGCCGGGCTTGCGAATCGACCGGTTTTCTCGGCAGCCTGGCTTGCCGGGATTGCTCCGGCCATGGCTGGCGGTTGTTCGGCGGTTAGCGCCGACCCCGGTTTCCGTACTACAGACCCCTGATCCTGCGTATCCGGCAAATGCCGGGCGCCGGCCCGTTCTGCTATCGTTGCCGTCCTTGCTGCCGGGCCATTGCCCGGGCGGCGACAACAGGGAGAGGCAATGCAGCGACTGACGAATCCGGCGATAGAACGGCTGGAAAAAGGGGAGGTTGCCATCGGGATCGGCATACGCGGCCTGCGCAGCGTGGAGGTCGCCCGCCTGATGAAATCGGCCGGTTTCGACTGGTTGTTCATCGATCTGGAGCATGGATCGACCTCGGTTGAAACCGCGGGCCAGATATCGGTGGCCGCGCTGGACGCAGGCATCGCGCCGATAGTGCGCGTTCCCGCGGGCGAACTGGCACTGGGTGCGCGCTGCCTTGACGGCGGGGCGCTAGGCATCGTCATCCCGCACGTCGACACGCCCGAGCAGGCGCGCGCGATGATCGACGCGTTCCGTTTTCCGCCCCTGGGACATCGCTCGATCGGCGGCGCCTACCCGCATTTCGGTTTCGCTTCGCGCCCGGTTGACGAAGTCGTAAGCGCGCTCGACAGCGCAACGCTGGTGATTGCGATGATCGAGACGCCGCTCGCGGTTGAAAACGCCGAGCGGATCGCGGCCGTCCCGGGCCTGGATGGTCTCTTGATCGGCACCAACGATCTGAGCCTCGAAATGGGCATTCCCGGCCAGCTGGATCACGAGCGCCTTAAGGCGGCGATCGACACCGTACTGGGCGCGTGCAAAAAACACGGCAAGATCCCCGCGCTCGGCGGCATCTACGGCAAGGAACTGCTCACGCGGTACATGGGCCTCGGATTCCGCATGATGCTGGCGGGCAACGACATCAGCCTGCTGCACAGTGCGGCGCAGGAACAGGCGAAGTTCGTGCGCGGGCTGGCCGGGACGCCACGATAATGGATGGGTTGCACGCCTGGCTGACCCAGCGCGGTCAAAGTTTCTCCGAATGGCTCGATGCCTGGGTGCGCGTATCCCGGTTCGCCATGACCGCCCTTGTCGGTATGCTGTCGCCGGCCACGTACAACAAGGCGACACGGTTGGTGGTCCAGAAGCAGATCTATTTCACGGCCTGGCAGATCCTGCCCGGTTTCGCCGCCTTCTCGGCGCTGTTCAGTTTTCTCATTATCGAAATCGTCGGATCGACCGCGCGCAGGTACGGCTTGTACGAGTACGCGCTCGAACTGATCGTGCGTATCCTGGTGCTCGAGATCCTGCCGCTGCTGACTGCGCTGTTCGTGGCGCTGCGCACCGGCGCCGCGATCAACACCGAGGTGGCGTTGATGAAAATCCAGAACGAGCTCGATGCCCTGCAGCGCATCGGTATCGACCCCATGCGCCTCGAACTGCTGCCGCGAGTGGTGGGCGGCACGATATCGGTACTCGCGCTGACCGCGGTCAACATGGTCGTCGCGCTGTGGCTGACGCATCTGCTGATCATCGATTTCTATCCTTGGACCCTGACGGCCGGCGATTTCACGCGCATGATCGGCAAGGTGCTCGATATGCCGGCGCTGATGGTGTTGTGGGCGAAGACGCTGGCATTCGGGTTCGCCGTGACGGTGATCCCGATTTCCGAAGGCTTGAGCACGCCGCAGAAACTATTCCACGCGCCGATTTCGGTGTTGCGCGGCATGGTCCGGTTGTTTTTTTCGCTGATGCTGATCGAGGCTGCGGCGCTCGCCATCGTCTACGTCTGATGCCATGAACGACTCAAACCAAAAGCCCGCCGCAAAAAAGCGGGTCGTCCTGCTGGCCGGCGATGCCGAGCGCCGCCAGCTGATCGAGGAGAATCCGCGGGCCATCCTGGTGTCGGAAAGCCTGCCGTTGCGCGCAAACCTGTCGGTGCTCGAGAACCTCGCCGTCGTGCTGCAGTTTCGCACCAACACCTACATCGGTGAGGCCAACGACACGGCCTGGAAGCTCCTGACCCTGGTCGGTTATACCGGATGCGCAGAGCAGCGTGACCCCGACCTGACCTACGAGGAGCGCTTCGTCGCCAAGTTGCTGCGGGCGATCGTGTTGACTCCGCCTATAATCCTGATCGACCGGCCGGCGCAGATGCTGCCGGATACCAACTATCCTTTTTTCCTCAACCGCCTGCTGCTCGCGCTCGAAGGCCGCTTCGAGCACTGTTTGATCCTGGATTACGCATGGAACGCCGCTCTGTACAACAGCCGCGCATAAAGCACCTTGCCGTCAAGGTCGGGACGGTCCTGACCCTGATCCCGGTCATCGCGATCGGATTGTTGCTCTATGCACTCTACGCGCGCGGGATGTTCGACCGCACACAGGCGCTCACGCTGATTGCGCAAGACGCGGAGGGCGTGGTGGTCGGCATGCCGATCATGTTCGCCGGGTTTCCGATCGGCCAGGTGTCCAGCATGGCGCTGGACGAAACCGGGCGCGTGCGCATTGAAGCCCGCATCAAGGTGAAGGATGCGCGTTGGCTGCGCGTCACCAGCGCGTTCTCGCTGGAAAAGCAGATCCTCGGCGGCGCCAAAATACGCGCACTATCCGCTAAGATGCAGGATCCGGAACTGCCGGCGGGCTCGGAGCGCCTGCTCATAGCCAAGGATGCGGCACAGGATATTCCGCAGGTCATCGCGCGCGCCAACAGCATCCTGCAGAATGTGGACGAAATCATCCGCCCAGATTCGAGTTTCAACCAGACGCTGGCCAACCTGAAATCGGTGACCGAGCGCATGGCCGGCGACTACGGTGTGCTCGGCGGCGTGACCGGCAGTCCGGAGCAGGCCAAAAAAGTGCTCGATACCGTCGACGGCGTGACTGCGCTGCTCGCGTCGCTGAAAAGCGTTACCGCGCGTGCGGACGGCGTGCTGTCAAAAACCGACGACAGGATGTTCGGCCAGGGTGGCGTCATGGACGAAGCGAAAAAGTCCATCGCGCAGCTCAACACCATTCTCACCGAGGCACGCGACAGCCTGAAGAAGGCCGATGAAGTGCTCGCGACCGCACAGGCCACCACCACGGAAATCAAGAACGCGGCCACCAACGTCAAGGACGCCACCACCGATCTCGGCGCGCTGCGCATGGAAGTCGACGGCAGCATCCGCAAGGTCAACGGGTTGATCGACGAGATCAATCGCAAGTGGCCGTTTGCGCGCAGGACGGAGATCAAGCTGCCGTGAGGAGCCTGCTGGTTTCTACGGCGCTGTTGCTGGGCGCCTGTGCCGGCGGGCCAATGCCGCCGGAATGGCAATTGCAATCGCATACCTCTCTGGAAAGATTCACGCAGCAATACCTCGAAGGCCATTCGCAGCTCGCGCAACGCAGTTTCGCGGAAGCAAAGGCGGCGGTTGCGTCCACCGGCAGGCCCGAACTTGCCGCGCGCGCGGAACTGGTGCGCTGTGCGCTGGGCGTGGCGGCGCTGGATGTCGACGCGTGCGTGTCGTATGAATCGATGCGAGGCGACGCGACAGTGGATGATCAGGCTTACGGCGATTTCATCGGCGGCCGCCTGAGCGAGCACGACGTGTCCAGGTTGCCTGCGCAGTATCGCGGCGTCGCAACGGCGCGCGACGAAGCCGTCCGCAACAAAGCCATGCAGCAGATCGAAGATCCGGTTTCGCGCCTGGTTGCGGCAGGCGCCCTGTTCCGGCTTGCGCAATTGTCGCCGCAGGGTCTGGCCAGCGCCATCGATACGGCGTCGGCCGCGGGTTACCGCCGGCCGCTGCTGGCCTACCTCAACGTGCAGGCGAAGCGTGCCGAATCCGCCGGCGATACGGCGGCGTTGCAATCGATCCAGAAACGCATCGACCTGGTCTACCAGTCCCTGCCGAAGTGACGCCAGCGCCGGAGACAGCAGAAGCGATGCGGGGTCGCCGGTCGCAGCCGCACGGATGAATGTCGCCGGGCTCTCCATCGGCTGGGCGTTCTGCGCTTATCTGGCGGTCGTGATCGCGACCGCGGCGCTTCTGCATCGCCTGCGCGGGATGCCGCGATTTTTCAGCCTGGTTTCCCTTCCCGGCACGGTCGGCCACGAGTTGCTGCATTTTCTGGTCGGCACGCTCACGCTGGCGAAGCCGGTAAAGGTTTCGCTGATCCCTAAATTCCATCGCGACGGATCGGCCACGCTCGGGTTTGTGATGTTTTCCAACATCCGCTGGTACAACGCGCTGTGGGTGGGTTTTGCGCCGCTGCTGGCATTGCCCGCGGCACTATGGCTCGTGTACAGCCGCTCGGCACAGATTCCGCCTTTGTCGCTGCGGGAACTGGCCTGGAGCTATCTGGCGGCGAGCCTGACGTATTCGTGCATGCCGTCGAAAGCGGATGTCGAGATTGTCATGTCGAAGCCAGTCGGATTGATCGTCTATCTGGGCGGCGCGTCGATGTTGTGCTGGGCGTGGCTGAAGATGACTGCCTAGCTTCCATCTACACCAACGCGCTAACCGCGGAGCACGCGGAGGACGCAGAGGAAAAACTAAAATGAGAAAAATGGGAAGTTAGCAGCGGCGTAGGCGTTCACATGTCAGTAGCGCCAATTTTCACTCTTATGGACCTTCGGCCAATGATGCTTCCAATAAAAACCGCCTTTTTCCCTCCTGTTTTTCCTCTGCGTCCTCCGCGTCCTCTGCGGTGAAAGTGTTTGTTAAAAAGAGTGCGTTCGTGTTGAGATCGTCGCCAGAGGGCGACACAATTAATTTGAACCAGCTTGCATCGCTCGTGACTAAACGAATGTCGTGGTCACTACGACTTCGGCGTTCATGGCTTCCATTCAGCCGTGGATCCTGATGACAGATAAGGAAGCAAAGGAGACAGATGATGAGCAAGCTACTTACCATGTTGAGCGCTGGTGCCCTGGCTTTGACGCTGAGTGGAATCGCCACCGCCGCTGACAACGACCAGAACAGCCAGCAACCGAGGGCCCAGCAGCCCAATGATCCGGCCGCGGGCGGCGCGACCGCGTCCCAGCGCGACCAGGAGTATCTGGCAGCGCTGAAGAAGTGTGAACCCCTGAGCGGCGCCGACAAGAGCAAATGTGTCGAGGCCGCCAGGAAGAAGTATGGTCAGATGTAGTCGCCGCTTTCACGGCAGAGATGGAAAAGCGGGCACGATCGGCGCCCGCTTTTTTTCGTCGTCTCCGATGAGCGACACGGGCCACCTGAACTTCCCCCCTCGTGGGCGGGACTAACTTTACAGATGCGTCATGCACAGACCGCATCGACCAACGTTTTCATCCCATAGAGAGAGGGTCCCATGAACAAGCTGCTATATGCGTTGACTGCCGGTGCGACGGCACTGATCCTTGCGAGCGGATTGTCCGCTGCTGCCGATAAATCCCGGCCGACCGAGGAGCCGCCGCGCGCGTCGGAAAACCAGCCGGGCGATCCCGCTTCGGTGAAGAGCGCGCCCGAACAGGCGAACCAGGACGAGCAATACATGGCCGCACTGAAGAAATGCGACACCATGAAGGGCGGCGAGAAGCAGAAGTGCGTCGAAGCCGCGCAGAGGAAATTCAGCCGCATGTAATTGTTGGCGCGAATTGCCGGAACGAAAAACGGGCACCGGTCGGTGCCCGTTTTCTTCCTGCGGTAGCGAGTTACAGCGGATCGCGATTCAATACATCCACTTTCACCGCGGAGAACGCCGCCAGATCTTCACGCCGGTTGCCGAGGTAAATCGGTTCCGCGTGTTCCCGATGGATGTTGATCTTTGCGTTGTAAACGAGGCGGGCCGTGCCGTGCTTGTCATGGATATGATACCGGTTGACGGGATAGCGCCCGCCGTCGAGTCCCTGGCCGGTCAGATAGCAGCGGATGTTCTCGACACGATCCCCCGCGATGCTCAGTCCCTTGAGTTCGTCCAGCGTGGCGGCGGTCTTCTCGACGAAATCCAGGGTGTCATAGCGGGCAACGGCTCCCGTCGCACCATCGCTGACTTCGGCTTCGAAGTCGCCCAGCAGGATCTGGCCGGGCAGCGCCTTCTCGATCATGCGTGACAGATCGATGGTGACCTGGCCGACGATGTAGCTGAACGTCGTCGGGTTCAATGCCTCCACCTGGTGGAACTCGTAGTGGTCTCCGACATGAAACGCCGCGCGCAGCTTCGGCACGCAATTGCCTTGCGCCTTGCCCTGTGCGACGGCGTTGTCGGCGAGGATCATCATCATCAGCTTGTACAGGGCGATGTTGGCGTCCACCGACTTGACCCGGTTCCAGATGTAGAAGCCGTCGCCGGTGGTGGTGCGCGCGAAGTTGACCTCGATGTCCTTGGACAGCAACTGGCGATAGGCGGAATTCACCGAGTAGCCCAGGCTGTTGAGCATGGCAACCTGCTCGAGCGGCGAATACAGCGAGAATTGCACCGCGTCGAGCAGGACCACCGCTCTTCCGCGTACCAGCGACACGCCGTAGCGGCGCACCAGGTTGCTGATCAATTCGACGTCGATTTCGCTTCCGACCGCGAAATTCACGCTTACCGTTTGCGGCTCGCAATCGAATGACCCGCACACTTGCCGGAACCGGTCGGCCGCCAGCCACTTCGGTCCTGCGAGGATTTCATTGACGAAGCTGACGGCCTCATTGGCGAGGCCCGTGCCGGCTGGCTGAATGGCTTTGGCGAGCACGTAATGGCGGACCGACAGGAAGCGCAGGTCGCGCTCGTCGTGCGTCCACGCCAGCAGCACATTTTCGCCGAGGTTCCAGAGATCGAACAGCGCGTCGTCGAGCCGGGACAGCGCTTCGCGTGCCTTCGGCGCCAGCGGCTGCCGGTGCTTGTCGGATGCGCTGAACAGATCAAGCCAGGTTGCGCGCTTCATGCCAGCCTCCGCCGGATCGGTGAGGGCTCGATTGCTGCCTTGCCGGTCACCGGTCGCCGTTCTACTGCGGCCTTTCCATTTTGCAGGTCGTCGGCAGGACGGTATCCTTGTACTCGATGCGCGACTCCGTGCGCCAGCCGTAGCCCGAGCTCTCGACGTCGTTCTTGACGTCCTTCCCGCCGGCTTTCGTGAACGTGGCGAGGTAGATCGGCTGCATGATCTGGTGATCGTCGGCGCGCATCCAGACTTCGCCCGTGTCGCCCTGG
>WNFL01394696.1_pt2 | contig 23010 bp, 22 predicted proteins | sample 5400361 | NCBI WGS metagenome assembly WNFL01 (sample SAMN13153351, study PRJNA577476) | soil metagenome | isolation source: 40 cm soil on Douglas fir-dominated hillslope | place: USA:California | collected 2013-09-17
GCCAGAGCGCAAGGTGGTGATCGCCTCGTTGGCGCCGTTTTGGGTTGCCGTCCAAAGCCTGGCGTCGGCAGGGCTGCGCGTCCACATCTTGCCGCTCGACGTACGCATCACCGATCGCCCCGAGCTAGCTAGGCTGGCCGGAGAGCGTGCACAAGACGATCACCGCGGTTACGACGCGCTCGGCGGCGTCGCGGCGCACGCCGAGGGCATCGCCTGCGTGAAAGTCGAGGAGTTACTCGACGTGACACAGGAAGGCTGGACCTTCGCGCACGAGTTCGCCCATCTCGCCGAGCGCGCCCTGACCTCTGCTGCGCAGCAGCACCTCGAAGCGCTCTTCGCACGCGCCTGCGCGACGAGTTACGCGTTTCACTCCTACCAGCTTCGCGATCCCCACGAGCTCTTCGCCGTCGCATACACCGACTTCCTGCTGCTCCGCTATCAGTTGCCCTCCGAATTGCGCCTGGATGACGAAGGAGCCCTGAAGGCCGTGCTCGACTTCGTCGAGGCATGCGCCGCCGAATTGCAGAACTAGGCGCGAGCCACCTTGATCCGTTCGAAGCGGCTCGCTCTCACCCTGGAGCCGTTTCTGTGCTTCGCGCACGATGACCTCTATTTCTTGCTCCGCTGTTCTCGACGGGTGTTCGGGGTTGGTCCCGCGCGGACGCCCATCTCTTGTTCGACCAGCTCGAGGGCGCGAAAGAGCAGCATGCGCGCGGCGGTGCTGGCGCTGGCTTCGATGCCGGGCTGGGTTTGGTTGAGGTAGTCGCGGTAGCGCTGGATCCGCTCCACTGTGCCGGCCGGCAGGCGGACGTTGAAGAGCTGGAAGTCGAGTTCGCGGGTCCTTGGCATTCGCTGTCTTCCTTTCGTTGGGGTCGGCGGGGTAGCGTGGCTCAGTGATCCTCCAGTATCGACCGCCGGAAGCTCACGCATCGCGCGGCCAACTGCGATCGCTACCGCTGGAAGAAGCACATCGAGCCGCACTTCGGCCATCTCAAGCCGAGCGCCGTCGACGTGGCGCGCATCCGAGCCTTCGTCGAGATCAAACTCGCAGAGAAGCTGGACCCGGCAACCATCCGCATCTTCGTTGCGCTCCTCTCCGCAGTCTTCGTCGATCCGACTGAGCGCGGGCTCGCGACCGGCAACCCGGCGCGGGCCTTCCCAAGTCGCTGATGCGGCTCATCCGACCGACGCACGACCCGAAGAAGACCCCATTCACCGAGCGGCTCGAGGACGTGCGCCGCATCTTCCTCGCGCTAGCCGAGCCGCTGAATATCGCCTACGCAATCGGCGCCCTGGGCGGCCTTCGCACCGGCGAGGTGTTCGCACTGCGCTGGTCGCACGTGGACCTGGCCGCGCGACGCATCCACGTCCGCGAGTCCATCAAGGGCCCCCTCAAGGACGGCGACTCCCGCATCGTGCCGGTCCTCGACGCTCTGCTGCCGATTCTCACCGAGTGGAAACTGAAGTCCGGCGGCGCCGGCAGGATCATCCCGCCCATGCGCTGCGACGGGAAGAAGATCGACAAGGCAACGCCGGGAAACTATCTCCGCGTCGCGCTCGGACAACTCGAGCTCACCCAGCCAGGCCGGTACGAGGCTACGCGGCACACCTTCGCGTCGCAGTGGGTGCTGGCGGGCAACTCGATCGAGAAGCTGTCGGCCATCCTCGGCCACTACTCGGTCGTGATGACCGAGCGCTACGCGCACCTGCGGCCCGAGCTGTTCACGCAGCCCGACCTCGCCACGATCGCGATTGATGTCCGTCCGAGCGGTGCAAAAGTCGCTGAACTTGGCCACAGAATGGCCACGAACCCCGCGAACCCCACCGCTAACCTCAAGGAAGAAAAGAAAAATGGTCGGAGCCGCCCTGTAAGCCGGGTCCTGTCTCCCCGCCCCGTCGCCGGGACGGGGGAGGCGGACATTCCTCTAGGACCCGCGTTGCCGCGGGCCTCGAGCGAGCCTACCCGGGAGCACGGCGGGCCACCGTTGCCGCTCGAAGCGGCGCTCCCCTATTTGCTCTTGCTCCAGGTGGGGCTTGCCGTGCCGCCGCCGTCACCGGCGGCGCGGTGCGCTCTTGCCGCACCGTTTCACCCTTGCCTGCCTTTCGGCCGGCGGTCTGTTCTCTGTGGCGCTGTCCCGCGAGTCGCCTCGGCTGGCCGTTAGCCAGCACCCTGCCCTGTGGAGCCCGGACTTTCCTCCCGCGCGTGATTGCGCCGGCGTCCGCCCGGGCGGCTCCGACCGCTTGGCAATGTAACACACGGGCCGCCCTCGGAAAGGGCAGCACCGCCGCGCTCAAACGTCGCTCATCTGCTCGTCGATGGCGCGGTTCGACATCTCGTCGGCGAGCGCATTCTGCTCGCGCGGGATGTGCACCAGCTCGTAACGCTCGAACGATTGCAGGAGCGCGAGCGCCTCTTCGTGCAGGCGCTTCAAGACCTCGTTCTTCACCGCATACTTCCCCTGGAGCTGGCGGATGAGCAGCTGGCTGTCCGCCCGGACCTCGACCTCGCGCGCGCCCATCTGGCGGGCGCGCCGGAGGCCGAGCAAGAGCCCCTGGTACTCGGCAACGTTGTTGGTCTGCTTGCCGAGGAATCGGCCCAGCCTCGCCAGCACGCTGCCTTCCTCGTCGAGGATCACCGCTCCCGCGCCGGCAGGCCCGGGATTTCCCCGCGCCGCGCCGTCGGTGAACACGCGCACCCGCCGCGCCTCTCCGGGCGAGGCGACCCGCGCGCTGGGCCTGGGAGAGGGCCCCGCCGAGCCGAGCTGCTGGGCGGCGCCGCGCAAGAGCCTCCGCGCCTGCTCCTTGTCGATGCCCAGCGCAGCGCAGGCGGCGTCGAGGGACTCGTGCTCGGCGAGCGCGAGGAGGAGCTGCGCGGGCGATGCGAGCACTTATGCCGGCGCCTCCGCGGCTTCCGCCTCGGCCGGATAGATGAAGCGGTGACAGTTGGGACAAGTGAGCAGCTCGTTCCCGGTGCGCAGGTCGTTCGCCATCTGCGGCGGGATGTTCCGCTGGCAGCCCTTGCAGGTCATCCCCACCACGGGAACCACGGCGAGCCCGCCGCGTTGCTTGCGGATGCGCTCGTACCTCGCGAGCATGGAGCGCTCCACGGTGGCGGCCACGGCCTCGCGCTCCTTCTCCAGCACCTGCACCTGACCTTGCAGGCCGGAGAGCACGTCCTGGATCTGCTTGCCTTCGCTCTCGACGACGGCTTCCTTCTCGGCCAGCGCCCGCTCCAGGTCAGCGGTGCCCTTCTTCAGGTCCTCGTACTCGCCGGAGAGCCTGCGGATCTCTTCCTCCGCCGTCTGGTTGGTCTTCTTGGCGATGTCCAGCTCGCGGGCCAGCGCGGCGTACTCGCGGGGAGTCTTCAGCTCGGAGAGGCGCGACTCCCACTTGCGCACCTTGTCCTTCTCCAGCTGCAGGAGTTGCTCGTTCTGGCGGCGGGCCCGCTCGTTGTCGGCTAGCCGGCCCCGCTGCGCATCGACAGCCGCCCGGGCCTGGTTGCGCTCCGTCTCGATCTGCTTCAGGCGCGCGGGATGTTTCTCTGCTTGCTGCGCGAGATCGCGGATCTGGAGATCGACCTTCTGCAGCTCTTCCAATGCCCTCAGCTTGTCACGCGACACGTGTCCTCGCTCTTGACGTTTCGACCTGCTCTCGGGCCCCGCCGCCCGGGGGAGAAGCTTGTGCACCTCCGAACGCCGATCTGTCAACGCCCGGTGTCGCCGCGAAGTTCCTCAGTGGGCCCGGCAGGATTCGAACCTGCATGCGACCGGTTATGAGCCGGCTGCTCTGGCCGTTGAGCTACGGGCCCGGGCGCACTGTAGAGCACATTCCGGCGCCGGAAGGTGCGCGGCGGCGGCGCAGCGGGTACGATGCCCGCCCAGTGAAGGCGCGCATGCTACTCGGGATCACCCTGGCAGGCGCCTTCGCTGCGCGCGCCGACGTCGTCGACTTGAGCCGCGGCGGCCGGAGCTCCGAGAGCGACCTGGGCGGCCTCTCGCTGCGGGCAGAGTTCGGCAACGACTTCGCTCCGTACGGGCTGGTCGGCGCGGCGATCAGCTACCTGACCTCCACGGGAACCGCCTTCGAAGGGGGAGCGGGCGCGGGGTTCCCGGGCGTCCAGCTCGGAGTGGGCGTGCGGCAGCTCTTCGGAGTGGGCGGATTCAACATCGCCATCGAGCTGGGGTTCGCCGGCAATACCAAGCAGCAGCGGGCCTCGCAGGTGGTCACCACCACAGCGGACACTTCGCGCTATATCTGGACCAACCTCGGCGGCGGCTTCGAGCTGCGACCCGGAGGGCCGTTCACCGCCAGCGTCATCGCGGCGCTCGCGTTCACGCCGGCGGACGGCCAGGCCCACTTCGGTCTCCACGGCGGCATCGGCTATTACTTCTAGCGCGCCGCGAGGCATGCTCCGGGGCGCGCGAAAGATGTCCGGAGCTGGCGCGTCCATGCGTCGTGGGGGTAAGACCCCGCGCGGTGCGGGGCGACAACGAGGAGCAAGGTCATGGCCGACTTTTTGTACGTGTTCCGGGGTAGCGGCTTCCAGCAGCTCTCCCCCGAGCAGATGCAGAAGCACATGCAGGCTTGGGGCACCTGGATCGGCGAGCTGTCCAACCGCGGGCAGTTCAAGGGCGGAGATCCGCTCGAGCCGGCCGGCAAGCAGGTGAAGGGCAAGAAGAAGATCGTGGTGGACGGCCCGTTCGCGGAGGCCAAGGATCTGATCGGCGGCTACCTCCTGGTCACCGCGGACAGCCTCGACGCCGCCGTGGAGCTCGCGCGCGGCTGCCCCAGCCTCGACCTGGACGGAACGGTCGAGGTGCGCCCGATCCGCAAGATGTGAGCTCCGCCGCGCCCGTTTCCGGACTGCTCGAGCACCTCTTCCGCCACGAGGCGGGGAGGCTCTCGGCGGCGCTCGTCCGCGTCCTCGGCCCGGCCAACCTGGACCTGGCCGAGGACGTGGTGCAGGAGACGCTCTGCCACGCCCTCGAGGTGTGGAAGATGGGCCGGGTGCCGGACAACCCGGCCGCATGGCTGCGGACCTCGGCGCGCAACCGCGCGCTGGATCTGCTCCGCCGGCTGCGCACCAGGACGCGGCTCTTGCCCGAGGTGTCCCTCCTTCAGGACGAGCTGGCGCCGGCGGTCGATGCCGCCTTCACCGAGGACGCGCTGCGCGAGGAGCAGCTTCGCATGATGTTCGCCTGCTGCGACGCGCGGCTGCAGCCGGCCGTGCAGGTCGCCCTGGTGCTCAAGCTGCTCTGCGGGTTCAGCGTGGGCGAGGTGGCGCAGGCGTTTCTCGCCTCCCCCGCCGCGATCGAGAAGCGGCTTCTGCGGGGCAAGGCAGCGCTGCGGCGGGCGGGGGCGCTGGCCGATCTCGCGGATCCGCAGCTCGGGCGCCGGCTCGAGGCGGTCCTCGATGCGCTCTACCTGCTCTTCAACGAGGGCTACCACGGCGCCCATCCGGAGCTGGCGGTCCGCGCCGACCTGTGCGCGGAAGCGATCCGGCTGGCGCGCCTCTTGGCCGGGAACGCGGCGGCGGCCCAACCGCGGACGTTCGCGCTGCTCGCTCTCATGTGCCTGCACGCCGCGCGGCTGCCGGGCCGCCTCGATGCGCGAGGCGCGCTGGTGCCGCTCGAGGAGCAGGATCGTTCGGCGTGGGACCGCGCGCTTGCGGCCGAAGGAGCGCAGTGGCTGTCGCGCGCCGTCTCCGAGCCGCCCACCGCGCTCCTCCTCGAGGCAGCGATCGCGGCGGAACACTGCTTCGCGCCCACCTTCGCGGAGACCGACTGGCGCGCCATCGTTTCGCTCTACGACGCGCTGTACGCGCAGCGGCCCACCCCGGTGGTCGCGCTGAACCGCGCCATCGCGCTCGCCCAGGTCGAAGGCCCCGAGCGCGGTCTTCTCGAGCTGGAGGGGCTGGCAGGGCGCGACCGCCTGGCGCGCTATCCGTTCTATCCCGCGGCGCTCGGAGAGCTGCACCTCCGCGCCGGCCACGGCCGGGAGGCCGCCGAGGAGTTCCGCCGGGCCCTGCGGCTCGCCCGCAGCCCCGCCGAGCGCTCGTTCTTCCAGCGCAAGCTTGCGGCCGCCACGTAGGCGCCGGGCGGATGCCCGGCGACCAGTCCATGATCACGTTTGGCGGGATGACGCAGGCGGCCCCTCCGGAACAGACGACCGAGCGGATCGGCGAGTCCGACGTCCTGGCCTACAAGGACGCGCTGCTCCACTTCATCGAGACGCACGACGACCTGAAGGAGGTCGGCCGCGCGACTGATCTCTTGCGCAAGCTGGAGCGGGGCAAGCGCGAGCTGGAGCCGTGGGAGCTCGAGCTCGCCCGCCACGCACGCGTGGAGCTGGAAGAGGAATAGCCCCGCGACGCGCCTGCACGACCAAGGCCTGGCTCGAAGGTACACATCGGTCCACCCGCTGCGGACCCGTCGCACCTGTGCGCGTTGAAACCTCTGGACCCTCGTTGCTACGACCGAAAAAGATATCCAGGAGAGGACCATGGGCGAGCGGGCCGCGGGGGGCTTCACGCTTCTCGAAGTGCTCATTTCGATGGTCCTCCTGGCCGTCGCCGGCACGGCCTTGGTGGCGGCGTTCGGCGCAAGCGGGCAGCTCGGAGTCCTCGCCCGGCGCCAGGCCACCTCGGTCGCCCTGGCGCGATCGCTCGCCGCCCAGCTCGCGCTCGCAGACTACGGGGACGCGCGGATCGCCAACTCCAATCCGGCGAACGACGCGAGCTTCACCGACGCTGCCGCGCTGTTCGCACGCGCCACGCTTCCCACGGGGGCCGACGCTCCGGACGCGACCCTTCCGGTCATCGACGCCGCTGGAGAGTCCTACCAGGTCTACGTCAACGTGAAGTTGGACCTCGACGCCGCCGGCGTGGAGCAGGGCAGGGACTTCGCCGTCATCGTTCGCTACAAGGTCGGTACCGTCTGGGCGCGCGCCGTCGTGCACGGTTACCGGTACAACCCCTCTTCCATAGGCGTCTCCGGGATGCCGATGTGAGGCGCCGCGGCTTCACGCTGATCGAGGTGATGCTCGCGGTCGCGATCCTGGCGATCGTGATCGCCGGAATTTCCGGCCTCCTCGTGCAGCAGGGTTTGCTCTTCGCCAAGCAGCAACTCCAGCGCACGCTCGAGGAGAACGGACGGCTCGCCCTCCTCGAGGTGTCCCGCGCGGTCCGCCAGGCCGGGTACGGCATCTCTCCGATCGCCGCCTTCGACTTCGACCGGTACGCGTGCGCCACTCCGGGCATGGCCTCCACCTGCCCGAACGGCGGACGCGATCGGATCGACGCTCCGGACGAGTTGGTGGTGTCGTTCCGCGACCCGGCCTTTTCCCGCAACGCGACTTCGCTGGTGGGCAGCGGACCGTGGACCCTGACTCTCGACCGTCCCGTCGCGCAGCTCCTCCGGGCCGGCCGGGTGGTGCAGCTCCTCTGCGCCGGTGCGGAGCCTTCGGCGTACCTCGCCCTGAGCGCCGATGTGCCCGCCGGGAGCGCCACCTTCGCGCTCCGGCCGCTGTCGAACGCGGACGGCTACTTTCCGCAGGACGGGCCCACCGACTCCTGCTTCGGCGCGGCGCTGGTCATGCTCGTCGAACGGCAGAGGTATTTCGTGCAGAACGATTCCTTCGGCGTGCCTTGCCTCTTCCGCGAGCGTGGCCGTGGAGGGATCGAGCTGCTCGAGCGCGGGATCGAGGACCTGCAGCTCACCTGGCAGATCGGTCCGCCCCCCACCGGGTCGGCGTTTGCGGCGGGCGGCGCGACCCCCGTGGCGCCTCCCGAGACCTGCGCGGGAGTCCCGGGATGGATCTTCGGCGGCTGCGCCGGAGCGGTCGAGACGCCGTCGGAGGCCGCCGCGCCGCCAGACTGGCGCAACGATGCGTACGACTTCCCGTCTCGGTATGGCGCCCATCCGGCCAACGTGCGCGCGGTCACCATCACGGTCGTCGCGCGATCCCTCCAGCAGACCCCGGATCGGTCGGGCGACCCGTTGCCTGCGCTGGCGAACCGGGCTGCCCGTCCGGCAGGCGCCTTCAAGCGCAGCCTTTCCAGCCTCACCGAGCAGACGCCGAACCTCCTGACGCGCGCGCATTTCCTTCCGCCGGTGTTCGCGAGCGGCAACGTCGGAGGCGGCTGATGCGCCCCGCCCGCGGAAGCGCGCTCCTCGCCGCGCTGATCGTGATCGGGGTGCTGGCGCTCGTCACCGTGGCGACTCTGGAGCTCGCGCGCATCTCCAAGAAGGACGCCGTCCGCGACTCGCGTGCCCTCACCCAGACCGCCTGCGTCGAGGCTGCCCGGCAGCAGGTGCTGGGACGCCTGCGCATCTTCGGCCTCGATCCGACCTCCATCCAGCTCGATCAGGCCGTCCAGATGGACACCGGGAACCGCCGGATGCGCACCGGCCATGTCCAGGGCCCCTCGGTCACCTCGGTGCGCGCGCTGCCGCCGCAGCTCGTCGGCGGATCGAGCGCGCGCAACCGCGACCTCTCCAACCTGATCGTCCCCAGCCCCACCCTGGGAGGCCGCCATTACCGGGTGGTCGTCGCCTGCAGCGATCCGGCCGCGGGCGACATGGAGCTGGAGTTCACCTTCCGGTACGGGCTCTAGGAGGATCCGATGCGGAGCCTGGTCCCGCTAGCGCTCCTCGCGGCCGTCGCGGTGCCCCTCCGCTCCGACGCGGCCGGGCCCGGCAGCGCGTCCACCGACGTGTCCTGTTGTCTCAACGGCAGCTCGCTCTCGCAGCGCCTCTTCCCCACCTTCGGTGGCGACACGACCTTCTTCGCCTCGCAGACCAACGACCCGCCCAACGTCGTGTTCATCCTGGACAACTCGACGTCGATGTACGAGCTGCCGCTGAAAGTCGCAGCCTTCCCGAATACCAGCTTCCTCGCGAGCGGCACCACCCAGAGCGGCTCCAGCTCGACGGACGTCGCCAGCTGCCACGCCAACTCCTTGTTCGAGGCGCTGCGCTCGACCACCGGCCAGGCCTACTCGAACGGGACCGCCTTTCCGGCGTTCGATCCCGCTTTCCCCTCGTATTTCGCCGGCACGAGCTACTACAAGTACATGGAGTGGACCTCGGCCACCCCGGGCGGGACGACCAGCTCCGCCACGGCCTGCTCCGCGATGAGCGCCACCCCGAACAGCGGAGGCCCTGGATTGACCCGGCGCGAGCGCTGCGCCCAATGCCTGGACGAGGCCGGGTACTACCTCGATCCAACGGCGAGCGGCTCCCAGAACGACGTGCAGAACGGCCGCTACGTCTTCAAGGGGAACTGGCTCAACTTCAATCCGCCCAAGTTCCTGGTGGCCCGCAAGATCCTCACCGACTTCGTCACGCAGCAGAACACGACGCGGGTCGGCATCGTCACCTACGATCCGCAGAACACGAGCGCGCTGGGCATCTCCGGCTCGGGGCTCCAGACTCACGACGGGGGGCAGTTCGTCAATTTCAACAACGGCATGACGCCGAACTGCAAGCAGGCCACCTGGCAGACCACCGACCGCAACGGCCTGATCAACCAGATCCGCACGCAGATCTCGTGGGGCTCGTTCGGCTCGCCCATCGCCACGCCCCTCGCCGAGACGCTCTTCAACGTGGGCCAGTACCTCGCGGGCGACTCGGGGAATACCTTCTACACGGCGAACTTCGGCAGCAGCTGGCTGAAGACGGGCAACCCGGCGTCCGGCGGCTTCACCTCCGCGAACTCGAACAGCAACCAGCGGGCGCTGTGCACGGCCTGCCAGGCGAGCGCGGTGGTGCTCATCACCGACGGCGAGCCGTTCGGCGACAACAACCTCCCTGGCGCGAAGATCAAGACGCTCAATGGCGGCGTCAGCGCCGCCTGTCCCGCGCCCGGCTGCGGCGCCGACCAGTACAACAGCAGCGCGAACCTCCTGGCCGACGTGGCCCGCTTCCTCGCCAACAACGACCTGAACCCGAGCCTCTCCGGCACGCAGGACGTGAACACCTACGTGATCGGCCTGGGCGTGGACGTGCCGGTGCTTCAAGGCGCCGCCACCGCCGGCAAGGGCATCTACTATCGCGCCAACACCGCGACCCAGCTCTCGGACGCGATCAACTCGGCCGTCCTCGACATCTCCAACCGCGCCACCGCGTTCTCGTCCACGGCCATCCAGACCCTCCAGGTGGGCACCGGGTCCTCTGCCTACGTGCCGCGCTTCATCCCCGACGCGGGGGCCATCTGGGAGGGGCACCTCTTCCGGTTCGACCTCTTCAACGAGTTCGTGGCGGGAGTCGACAAGAACGGCGACGGGAAGCTCGATGGCGTGTTCCTCGTCGACGGGGATGGCGACATCGTCACCGAGAGCGACCGCGGCGAGTTCCAGAAGCAGAAGAACGGGCAGAGAGCGAACCCGACCTGGGATTCCGGCGCCCGGCTGCAGCAGCGCGCCTGGTCTTCGCGCACCGTCTACACGGCACTGCCCTCGACCGACGCGGGAGGCGGGATCACGGGCTGGACCCGGATGAGCTTCCTCTCCGACGCGGCGAGCGCGAACACCCTGCTGCCCTACCTCGGCATCACCGGCACCACGGCCTGCGCGCGCATCGCCCAGCGGATGCCGGGGAACCCGACGCTCTCGCCTCTGGAATGCGCGCAGACCATCATCGACTACGTTCGCGGCAAGGACGTCTTCGGCGAGAACCCGACCGATCCGAACGGCAACCGGCCGCACGTGCTCGGAGACATCTTCCACTCCTCGCCGGTGGTCGTCGACCCGCCGGTGGACCAGTTCATCTGCGGCCTGGGACTGCACGCTCAATGCGCGCAGACGCTCTACGGATACCAGCAGCCTGCCGCGCAGGCCGCCGCCACGCCCACCGACCTCTACACGGTGGGCACCAAGAAGGTCGACAGCTACGAGAAGTACCTGGAGGACAACCAGGCCCGGCAGAAGATCGCGCTGGTCGGCGCGAACGACGGCCTCCTGCACGCCTTCGACGCCGGCACCGCGGCCGATTCGCCGCCCGCGCCCGACCCGGGCATTCCGTTCCGCAACATCCGCTACAACCGCGGCAGCGGGGACGAGGTGTGGGCGTTCGTCCCGCCCGACCAGCTGCCGCGCCTGTGGCTGATGATGGTCAACGGGCACCAGTACTCGATGGACGGCGACCTCATGGTGCGGGACGTGTGGGTCGACGGCAGCGCCGCCACGAACCACGCCGGCTACAAGGAGAGCGGCGAGTTCCACACCTTGGCGATCGCCAGCGAGCGCGAAGGCGGCACCCACTTCGTCGCCCTGGACGTGACTGATCCCGCGAATCCGCAGATGCGCTGGATGTACCCGCCGCCCTGCAGCCCCGAGGAGCAGCAATGGGGACAGACCTGGGGCCAGTTCGCGCCCCGACCCCCGCCCATCGGACCCGTCCTGCTGCAGACGAGCGCGCAAGGCGCGATCCAGCGCTACGGCGCGGGCAGCGAGGAGCGCTGGGCGGCGTTCCTGAACGGCGGCCACGACCCGTACGGCACGCGGGGCCGCATCGCGGCGCTCGTCGACGTCTGGTCCGGCGCGCCGCTCTTCAAGGCCCAGTACGACGCAACGAGCGGCGGGCCCGCCGGCTCGATGCGGTGGGCGCTGCCGGCCGCCGCCGCGCTCATCGACTACGCGCACGACGGCACCTATTCGCCCGACGGCTTCTTCGACACCGCCGTGCTCGGCGACGAGGGCGGCCAGATCTGGACGTTCCGCTTCGCCGAACCGGGGCACGTCGGCGCGGGCGGCCTGGTGGACAACTGGACCTTCGCGCGCTCCTTCGAACCCGACAAGTCGGCCACCAAGTCCGCGCTGGGGCGGCAGCCGATCTACACGGTCGCCTCCACCACCGTGCAGACGGAGAACGGCTGGCTGCGAGCCTACGTCGGCACCGGCGACCGCGCGCACGCGCGCTCGACGGCCGGAGGCGACTGCAGGCCGGACGACTTGACCACCTGCGTGGCCGCGGGCTGCAACGTCAGCTCGTCCGTGACTCTCGACGACGGGCCGGCCCGGTACACCAGCACGTTCGCCGGCTCCTCCGGCGCATTCACCGCACCGGCGCAATCGGTGGCCACCCAGAGCGCCTTCGCTTGCACGGCCGCAGACGCGACCCTGAGCATCTCGGTGAGCGCGTGTCCGGCGAGCTTGACCAACTTCAGCGAGAGCGTGCCGTTCTCCTGCTCCGGCTCGGGGGCGGCGTTCTCCTGCAGCGAAGGCAGCTTCCCCTCCTCGACGCCGACCTCGAACCGGGGCCTCGCTGGCAACGCGGCGGGCGCGGCCGGGTTCCTCTCCGTCGCCGTCTTCGCCAGTGCGACCGGGTCCCCGGCGCGTCTGCGAAAGCTCGACGTGGCCGCCGACGCTTCTTCCTACGACAGCGGCCGGCTCTCCGCCGGCGAGCTGGTGGACGTGACCTCGACGACCGCGACGACCACGGCGGTCTCCGGCGCGGTCGCCTCGCGGGAGTCGGCGGGATGGTCGCTGCGGTACGGGAACATCGACGAGAAGACGGTCACCAGCTCGACCCTGCTCGGAGGCTGCCTCGTCTGGAGCACGCTCTTGCCCAGCGCCGGCGCCGGGGGCTGCGCCTCGGCGGGCTCGGCGACGGCGCCTTTCTACCAGGCCGACTACCTCACCGGCGCGCCCAATTGCGCGCAGGCGTTCCTCTCGGGATCGACGTACGCCCGCTCCATCTCGCGCAACGTGATCTCGCCGCCGCCGGAGCCCTCGGCCGCGGTGGCGATCGGCGCGGGCGGGAAGTCGCTGCGCCTCTCTACCCTGGAGATCCAGCCCGGGGCCCAGGAGGTCACACAGATCTCCGTGTCCGGCACCACCGAGATGCTGCAACTGCTCTACTCGCTCCCGCTGACGTCGGACCAGCACTCCTGCCGCCACGTCGACCCGGCAACGTGCCCTTGAAGACGCAGCGCCGCGGGGGGTAGCTGGAAGCCGAGTAGCGACGGTCATTCCTGCAGCACCCTGTGGATTTGGTGAATGCAGGCTGCCCCCTCGCCTACCGCCGAGGCGATGCGCTTGACGCTGCCCGCCCGGACGTCGCCCGCGGCGAAGACGCCCGGCAGCATCGTCTCCAGCGGATAGGGCGAGCGTCCCAGCGGCCAGCGCGCCTTGGACAGGTCCTCGGCGCTGAGGTCGTTCCCCGTCTTCACGAATCCCTTGGCGTCGAGCGCCACGCAACCGCCCAGCCATGCCGTGTTGGGGTCCGCGCCGATCATCAGGAAGACGCGGCGGATGGCGCGCCTCTCCTCCTCGCCGGTGGCCTCGTTGCGCCAGCGGACGGCCTCCAGGCGATCGCTCCCCTCGAGCGCGACGATCCGTGTACGGGTCCGGATGGTGACGTTGGGCAGCTCCTCGATGCAGCGGATGAGATAGCGCGACATGCTCTCCGCGAGGCTGGGGCCGCGCACGAGCATGTGGACGTGACGCACGGCACGCGCGAGGAAGACGACCGCCTGCCCCGCCGAGTTGCCGCCGCCGACCACGGCGACCTCCTCGCCGCCGCAGAGCTGCGCTTCGAGATGCGTGGCGGCGTGGTACACGCCGGTCCCCTGGAACCGCTCTACCCCGGGGATGTCCGCGCCGCGGTACTTCACTCCGCTCGCGATCACCGCGGTCCGCCCTTTCACCTCGCCGCCGCCCTCCAGCCCGATGGCGTAGGGCTTGCGCTCGCACCGGAGGGCTGCGCCGGTCCGCGCGATGGCGAACTTCGCTCCGAACTTGTTGGCCTGGGTGAACACGCGCGCCGCCAGGTGCTGCCCCGGGATCCCCTCCGGGAAGCCGGGATAGTTCTCGATCCGGGAGCTGGTCCCCGCCTGGCCGCCCGGCGCATGCGTCTCCAGCACCAGGACGTCGAGCCCCTCGGAAGCGGCGTAGACGGCGGCCGTCAAGCCGGCGGGGCCCGCGCCGACCACCACCACATCGTGCACCTTGTCTTCCTCGACGGCGCTGCCGAACCCCAAGTGCTCGGCGATCTCGAGGTTGCTCGGCGTCCGCAGCAGGACCTTTCCGCGGACGATGAGGACGGGCAGGTGCTCCGGCCGGACTGCGAATCTCTCGAGCAGCTCCTGCACGCCCTCGTCGGACTCGACGTCGAGATAGGTATGGGGACGACCGTTGCGCGAGAGGAACTCGCGGATCCGGAGCGTGTCGCCCGAGTGGCGGGAGCCCACCAGGACCGCGTCGCCCTTCCCGTGCGCAATGAGGAAGGCGCGGCGCTGCAGGAAGGTGCGCAGGAAAAGGTCGCTCAGCTCGGGATCGGTCTGCACCAGCGAGAGCAGGCCCTCGCGCTTCAGCGCGAGCACCTCGCCATCCTCGCCGGCGCGAGCCCCCACGACCGCAGGATGGCCGAAGATCAGGTCCACGTCGCCGGTGAACTCGCGCGGGCCCTGGACGGTGATCGACTCCTCGCGCCCCGGCAGCGGCTGGACGATCTCGATGCTCCCGGCGAGGATCACGTAGAAGTCCATCCTGGGTGCCCCCACCTCCCAGAGCACTTCGTTTCGCCGGATTGGTCGGCGCTGCGCGCGCCGGGCGATGCGGGAAATCTGCGCGTCGTTCAATTTCGGGAACAAGCGATCGCGATCCGCACTTTCGAGCATCCGGCTCACATCCTCCGGGTCCAACTGCCGCGCAATACGTAGGTGCACGCGGTGTTACGGCGGCACGGATTGCGCGTTCCATCTCGATGCGCAGGCTATCCAGCGCCCAGCGACGAGGAGGTCCCGATGGCGTATCGGAGCGTCAATCCATTCGACGGAAGCGTCCTCGAGACGTTCGAGGAGATCGGCGAGGACCAGCTCGAGAGGGCGGTGCAGACCGCGGAGCGCTGCTTCGGAACCTGGCGCGACAGGACGTTTTCCGAGCGGGGCGCCGTGCTCAGGCGCGCGGCCGGTTTGCTGCGCTCGCGCGCCGAGGAATTCGCCCGGCCCATCACGCTGGAGATGGGCAAGCTGATCAAGGAGAGCCGCGCGGAGGTCGCCCTCACCGCCGACATCCTGGAGTACTACGCCGGGAATGCCGAGCGCTTCCTTGCCCCGCGGAAGCTCGAGACTCCTTCGGGCGAGGCGACGCTCGAGAACCCGCCCCTCGGAGTGCTCTTCGGAGTGCAGCCATGGAACTTCCCCTACTACCAGCTTGCGCGGGTGGTGGCGCCCAATCTGATGGCGGGGAACGTGGTGATGGTGAAGCATGCGTCCAGCGTTCCGCGCTGCGCGCTCGCCTTCGCCGGGTTGCTCGACGAGGCCGGGGCGCCGGCGGGCGCGTACACCAATCTGTTCGTGACCAAGCCGCAGATCGAGCGGCTGATCGACGACCCGCGCGTCAAAGGCGTCGCGCTCACGGGCAGCGATGCAGCGGGAGCGATCGTGGCCGCCCGGTCCGGCAAAGCCTTGAAGAAGTCGACGATGGAGCTCGGCGGCAGCGACCCGTTCATCGTGCTCGAGGACGCGGACCTCGACGCCGCGGTCAAGGGGGCGCTGTGGGGACGCTTCCACAACGCCGGCCAGTCCTGCGTGGCCTCCAAGCGCCTCATCGTGCTCGAACCGCTGGCGGACCGGTTCCTGGGCAAGCTCAAGGCGGCGATGGACCGCCTGCGGATGGGAAACCCTCTCGACGAGGCGACGACGCTGGCGCCCCTCTCCTCGCACGAAGCATTGGACAGGCTGATCGACCAGGTCGAGCGGTCGGTCGCGAAGGGTGCCCGGATCCTGCTGGGCGGAAGGCGCGTGGAGGGAAAGGGCGCATTCATGCAGCCCACCCTGCTGACCGACATCGCGCCCGGGAATCCGGCCTACACCGAGGAGCTCTTCGGGCCCGTGGCGCTGTTCTTCCGCGTTCCGGATGAAGACGCGGCGATCGCGCTGGCCAACGACAACCCCTTCGGCCTCGGCGGGACGGTGTTCACGCGCGACGTCTCTCGCGGCAAGCGCGTGGCCGGCCGGATCGAGAGCGGCATGGTGTTCATCAATCGCGCCACCTGGACCGCCCCCGAGCTGCCCTTCGGCGGCATCAAGCGGTCCGGGTACGGACGCGAGCTCTCGGACCTCGGGATCGTCGAGTTCGTGAACCGCAAGCTGATCCGGGTCACGGACGTGGACGCGCCCTACTGAAAGAGCGGCCTCAGCCGCGCAGCAGCTCTTCGACCAAGGCTTGACCCTCGGGCCACAAACCGAGCTTGGACGCGCTGTTGAGGTGTCCACGCGGACCCGAGTCGACGTAACGCGCACCCCAGCGTTCGGCGAAGAACCTCGCGCGCTCGGGCGCGACGTACTCGTCATTGCTGCTGCCGACCACGATGCTCCCGAAGGGCAAGGGCGCGAGCGGCATCGGGACGAAGCCTACCGTCCCCTGCGGGTAGTTGGGCGCCTCGACGTCGCTGGGCGCCACGAGCAAGGCGCCGCGAACGCGCGCAAGCTCCGACGCAGCCGCGTCGTGCGCAAGATGCGCCACCGTGCAGCATCCCAGGCTATGCGCGGCGAGTACCACCGGTGCTTCCAGCGCGCGCAGCTCCGCACGGATGCGGGCCACCCAATCCGCCCGGCGGGGGCGCTCCCACTCGTCCTGCAGCACCCGCCGGACGTCGCCGCGTTCGCGCTCCCAGTACGTCTGCCAGTGCTCGGGCCCGCTGTTCCACAGACCGGGAATCGTCAGCACGCGCAGCACGAAACGCACAGTACACGATCGCTCTGCCATCGGTGTCGCGGTCCGGCGGTCGCCAATCGTTGCAGTCGCAACGGACCGGCCGTGAAATCGGCCGCTTCTCGCACCCCTTTGCTTGGCACGACCGTTGCTCATCAGACCCGCAGGGGGCGAATCCATGCGGGGGAAGATCCTCTTCGGCGCAGCTCTGGCGGTGGCGGTCGCAGTGGTGGCGCCGCGCGGAGCACGCGCGTGCGGTGCGGGCGGAAGCAGCTCGAGCGCGTACGGCGCCCTGGCCACGGCAGCGCTCGTGCTGGGGGCAACCGACGTCGCGTTCACCCTGTGGGACGGCGGCAGCGCGATCGCCTCCCACCACCCCTCGGCAGCTTACGGGGTCGTCGAAACCATCGTCGCCGCCCCCCAGCTCGCTCTCGGCATCGCGGGCCTGAGTCAATCGAGGAGCGGGGCGAGCGGCTTCTTCGCCGTCTACACGATCTGGATGGGCCTGCTGACGTGGCATGGCATCTGGACGATCGCCACCGCGCCGCGCGCGACGACCGCCACCGTCGAACCCATCGAGCCCCGGGCGGCCCTCGAGCGGAGCGCGCCGGAGCCGCGGTTGCAGGTCGGGGTGGGCCCCACCTACGTGCCCGTGGGACAGCTCTCGCAACCAGGGTTCGGGCTGGTCGGAAGGTTCTGAGTTACGCTGCGCGCATGCTATTCGACCCGCGCGCCCATCTGGAGTCGCTGGGCCGCCTCGGCCGCCGCGGGCTCTTCGGGTGGATCGCGCTAGCCGCTCTCGCGCGGAAGGTCAGCGCGCAGGCGGAGCCGACCGATAGCGTCGCCGTGCTCGAGGCGGCGGCCGCGCGCATCCTGCCCTCCGACGACGGCCCTGGCGCGCGCGAGGCGAAGGTGGGCCGCTTCATCGATCGCCAGCTTCAGGGAAGACTCAGCACCCTGCGGCCCGCCTTCGAGCAGCTCGCGCGCCTCTTGGACCTCTGGTCGCGAAAGTCCTTCGGCAAGGCCTTCACGGCGCTCGCTCCGGCCGACCAGGACGCGGTGGTCGGCCAGCTCGCACGCGGCGAGATTCCGGTGCGCGGCTTCCCGCAGCAGGCGATGTTCCGCGGCCTTCACACGCTGACGCTGGAAGGCTTCCTGTCCGATCCGGTCCACGGCGGCAACGACGGCGAGATCGGCTGGCGCACGGTTGGATTCCCCGAGCCGCACCTGCGCAAGCCCGGCGGCGGGCATGGCCACTGAAGTCTTCGACGCCTGCGTCGTCGGTTCCGGCGCGGGCGGTGGCGCGGCGGCGTGGTCGCTCGCGCGCGCCGGCCTGCGGGTGCTGCTGCTCGAGCGCGGGCCGCACTACGCCACGAAGGACTTTTTCCACGACGAGCTGGCGGTTTGCCGGCGGGACTTCTTCGTCCCGGATCCGTCCCGCGATCCTCACATGGTCTCGCGCGAAGGCGGGACGGCCGAGCGCAGCGCGGACGGCTGGATCGCCTGCTGCGTGGGCGGCGGCACCGTGCACATGAGCGGGTACTTCTTCCGCATGCACCGCGAGGACTTTCGCGGCTGGCCGATCTCGTTCGAAGATCTCGAGCCCTATTACGAAGAGGTGGAGCGGGAGATCGGCGTGTCGGGCGCGGGAGTTCCCGGCGAGCCGCGCCGCAAGTCCCATCCGCTCCCGCCGCTCCTCGCTCATCCCGCCGCCCGGCTCATCGAGGACGCGTCCGCGAAGATGGGACTGCAAGCCTTTCCCATCCCGCGGGCGATCGTGAGCGCCGACTACCGGGGCCGGCAGGCCTGCACCTACTGCGGCTTCTGCGGCAGCTACGGTTGCGAGGTGGACGCGAAATCGTCGACGCTAGCCACCTTCGTCGCGGCGGCGCAGCGGACCGGGCGCCTGACCCTGCGCGCGCGATCCCGCGCCACCCGCATCGTGCCCGAGAGCGGCCGGGCCGGGTCGGTGCTCTATCTCGATGCGCAGGGCCGCGAACGGCGCGTGCGTGCCCGCGCCGTGGTCGTCGCCTGCTCCGCGATCGAGAGCGCGCGGCTGCTGCTCGCGAGCGGCGTGGCGAACTCGTCGGGCCTGGTCGGGAAGGGACTGATGTTCGCCGCGCTCGGAACCGGGTACGGCCGCTTCCCGCGCGGCTCGCCGGCCTGGTCGCCCGGGACGGAGCGCCTGCCGTTCATCGATCGCGCGCTGCAGGATCTGCCCGGGGCCCCGCGCGGCACGATCCTCTTCCAGCGCCCCCACCCGAACCCGATCTTCCAGACGGAGAAGCTGGCCTGGAACCGTTCGCGGCCACCCGCCTTCGGCGCCGAGCTGAAGCGCCGCATGCGCGAGTTCTTCCTCGAGACGCACACCCTCGAGTGGGAGAGCTTCAGCGAGTTCCTTCCGCACGAAGGGTGCGACGTGTCACTCGATCCCGCGGTCAAGGACGCCGCCGGGCAGCCCGTCGCGCGCGTCCGCATCGCGCTCCATCCGGCGAGCCTCGCCGCCTCCGACCAACTGGCGGCCCGCGCGCGCGAGGTCCTCTCCGCGGCCGGCGCGGTCCGCTTAGGCGAATCGGGCGAGGAGCGCGTCTACACCGTCCTGCAATGCGGCAGCGCGCGGATGGGCGCCAATCCGAGCACCTCGGTCCTGGACGCGGCCTGCCAGGCGCACGACCTGAAGGGCCTCTGACCATCCTGGCCAACGCGTTGCGCGTCGCCGCGGGGATCGCGGGCCGGATGCGCCGCCGCGAGCTGTGACTTCCCGAATGGGGTTCCGAGCCTTGGCCTCGTTGCCGGGGTCAACGCGGGAAGGCTGGCGGCGAGGCCGTGATCACACCCACTGAGTAGATTCCGTCGTAGCCGACCGCCGGAAGTTCCAGGCCGACGTGTACGCGCCCTTTTCGCGCGCCGGCGCACGCGGCGTCGCCCACGAAATCGGGAATCTCGTTCGTGCCGTGGATTTCGCCAAGGAGGACCAGCGCCCCCGGCTTCACCACGGCGTCCAAGCCCACGATGGGCGGGCAATCCGGCCAGCGCTGTGCTGCCCGGGTGCACCCGGACAGCGCGAGCGCCAGAAGAACGAAAGCCCGAATCGACTAGTTCTCCACGAAGCTGCGCAGCCGCTTGCTGCGGGAGGGGTGGCGCAGCTTGCGCAGCGCCTTGGCCTCGATCTGGCGGATGCGCTCGCGGGTCACCTCGAAGTCCTGGCCCACCTCTTCCAGGGTGTGGTCGGACTTCTCGCCGATGCCGAAGCGCATGCGCAGGACCTTCTCCTCGCGAGGGGTGAGCGTGGCGAGCACCTTCCGGGTCTGCTCGGCCAGGTTCATGTTGATCACCGCGTCGGAGGGCGAGGTGATCGCCTTGTCCTCGATGAAGTCGCCGAGGTGGGAGTCCTCCTCCTCGCCGATCGGCGTCTCCAGCGAGATGGGCTCCTTGGCGATCTTCAGCACCTTGCGAACCTTGTCGAGCGGGAGCTCCATCTTCTCCGCGATCTCCTCGGGAGTGGGCTCGCGGCCGATCTCCTGCACCAGGTAACGCGAGGTGCGGATCAGCTTGTTGATGGTCTCGATCATGTGCACCGGGATGCGGATGGTGCGCGCCTGGTCGGCGATGGCGCGGGTGATGGCCTGGCGGATCCACCACGTCGCGTAGGTGGAGAACTTGTACCCGCGCTTGTACTCGAACTTGTCCACCGCCTTCATCAGGCCGATGTTGCCTTCCTGGATCAGGTCGAGGAACTGCAGCCCGCGGTTGGTGTACTTCTTGGCGATCGACACCACCAGGCGCAGGTTCGCCTCGACCAGCTCGGCCTTGGCCTTCTCCGCCTTCCGCTCGCCGGCGATGATGGCGTTGAAGCTCTTCTTCAGCTCGTCCATCGGGAGCATCGCCTCTTCCTCGACGCGCTTCACCTTGCGCGGCGCGGCGGCGATGATGCGGCCGATCTCGGCCACCTCCTCGTCCGAGAACCCGATCTTCTTGAGCTGCTTGCGCGCGGCGAGCCCGACCTTGTTGTCCTCCTCGCCCGAGCGCAGGAGCACCTTGAGCTCGCGCAGCGGCAGGGCCGCCCGGCGCTCGATGTTCTTGATCTCGCGCTCGACGTCGTCGACGCGCTCGATCAGCTTCTTCAAGTTCTCGATGATGCGCTCGATCTGCCGCTTGTTGAGCTTGATCTCGGCCAGCGTCTCCGCCAGCTGCTGCTCGTTGCGGTCGATCTCCTCGCGCACTTCCTTGTGCTTGTTGGCCGAGAGCTTCTTGGTCTTGCTGTCGAGCTGCTCGTGCAGCTTCTCGTTGTCCCGGTCCAGCCGGCGGATCTTGTCGATCAGCTTCACCACCTGATCGGCGCGGCCCTGCTCGTCGAAGGTCTCGTCGTCCTCGTCGGGCGCGTCGCGGATCACCTCGCGCACGCGCATCTTGCCCTTCCGCAGCCGGTCGCCGATCTGGATGATCTCCTTGATGGCGATCGACGAGTGGAGCACCGCGTCGAGCACTTCCTTCTCGCCGTCCTCGATCCGTTTGGCGATCTCCACCTCGCCCTCGCGGGTGAGCAGGGAGACCGACCCCATCTTGCGCAGGTACATGCGCACCGGGTCGTTGGACTTGGAGTAGTTGTCCTCCTCCTCCTGCTCCTTCTTCTCCTCCGCCTCCTCCTCGGCCGCCTTGGCGTGGACCGGCTCGGGCTCGGGCGGCTTGGTGTCGGGCAGCTTGACCTTGTTGGCCTCGTCGACGATGGCGATGTCGTTGTCGCCGAACATCGACATCACGTCGTCGATCTGGTCGGAGGAGACGATGTCCGCGGGCAGCGCGTCGTTCACCTCGTCGTAGGTGAGGAAGCCCTTGTCGCGGCCCATCGCGAGCAGGTCGCGGACCTCCTTGCGGTCGGTCGCCTTGCCTCCGGGCTTCTTGCCCGAAGGGGCGTCGTCCTCGTCGTCGTCCTCGTCGTCGTCGCTCACCGCGGCGGCGCCGTCCTCGTCCTCGTCGATCTCGGCGACGACCTCGACCTCGACCTCCGCCTCCTCGCCCTCTTCCTCCTCGCCCGGCTTCTTCACGTTGCGAGGGGGCTTCTCCTTGCCCTTCGCCGTGGCGGGATCGGGGACCTGGTCCTTGGCCCGCGCGGTCCGGGCCGGGGGGGCGGCCCTCGTCGCGGGGCGGGCGGCCTTGCCCTTCTTCGCCTTCTCGTGCCCGGGCGCGGCGCGGCCGTCGGCCTTTCCGCCTTTCTTGGCCGGCGAGGGCTTGCGCTTGCGCTCGCGGTCGAGGCGTTCAGCTGCGGCGGACTTCTTGTGGGCCATCGTGGTTTGCTCCAGAGCTCGTGCGAATCGGAAAGAGTAATGGGGAAAGGGGCCGCGCGCCTGTTTTCCTATCGGGACCGGATCCTCTCAACGCGCGGATTTTTCAGCACCTTCCGCAAGGCGGCTTCCTGCTCGGCAATGCGGCGGTGGTGGGACAGCTTCAGTTCCAGGTCGCGGCGCGACCGCCCCGCGCGATCTTGCTCGGCGCGCTCCCGCAAGAGCGCCTCGCGCAGGCGGTCTGAATCGATGGATGACACGAGCGCATCGGCCGCGAGACTTCCCTCTCGGGCCCCGGTGAGGGCCCTCTCGGCGACCTCCCGGATGGCCGCCACGGTGAAACGCGCCAGCGCACCAGAATCCTCCAGGATTTTCGCGAACTCGGTCGAATGCAGCGCGTAGGCGAGGATGGCCAGCTCCTCGCGGACGAGCGCCAGGTTCTCGGGCGGAGACGGGCGGGCGGAAGGCCGCCCCCGCTCGGGCTGGGCGGCGCCCGGCAACCGCCGCGCGCACCGCCTCGACCGGGGCATCGATGCGCTGCGCGACCTTCTCCAGGTAGAGATCGCGTGCCAGCGGGGTGGGCGCAGCGCGCACGATGCCCGCCACCGCCTCCACCAACTTCACACGCTCTTCGACCGGAGCCTGCGACCCACCTGCCTTCTCCAGGGCACGGTCGAGCAGGAACTCCAGCGCCGGCTGGGCGGAGGACAACAGCTCGCGGAACGCCTTGACGCCGACCCGGAGCACCGTCTCGTCGGGATCTTCTCCGCCCGGCGGCACCAGCACGCGCGCCGGCACCGCCGCGGCGGCCGCGATCTCGGAAGCTCGCTGCGCTGCCCGCAGCCCGGCGACGTCGCCGTCGAACACGAACACCAGCTCTCGCGCGCCGGCCCGCTGCACCAGCTCGAGGTGCTTCTCGGTCAGGGCGGTGCCGCAGGTGGCGACGGCGGTCTGCACGCCCGCCTGGTGGAGCCCGATGGCATCGAAGTAGCCCTCGACGAAGAGCGCCACGCCGTCCCGCCGGATGGCGTCGCGCGCCCGGTCGAGCGCGAAGAGCACGCCGCCCTTCGT
>WNFL01255935.1_pt1 | contig 23008 bp, 19 predicted proteins | sample 5400361 | NCBI WGS metagenome assembly WNFL01 (sample SAMN13153351, study PRJNA577476) | soil metagenome | isolation source: 40 cm soil on Douglas fir-dominated hillslope | place: USA:California | collected 2013-09-17
GCCAGGGGGTCATTTCGGCTGACCAAAAGCGGGGCACTTTCAAAATATTTCTGCGAATAAGAAAGCTTATACAGGCAATCAGTACCGCGATTGCGAGAAACTCAAAGACATTCATAGCAACGTTGTACAGGCCTCCCAGGTAAGGCGCGAAGATTCTGTGAGTGCCAAAGATTCCATCAATCACAAACTCAAGTACTTCGAGGTTGATTACTAAAAACCCCACGTAAATAAAGAAGTGAAGAATTGCAGGCAGCGGTCGTTTGAACATTTTCTTTTGCCCGAAAGCAACGAGAAGCATATTACTTAGCCGCTCATTTTTTCGGTCGGTGATGTCATTCTTTTTTCCTAAGCGGATATTATCACGAATACGTAACACTCGTTTTCGTATGAAAAAGCCGGCAGCACCCAGGGTAAGGATGAAAAGGATTTGCTGAAGAATAGCCATGCATCAAAAATAGGAATTCAGAGGGGAATTATTGATTTGGCCAAATCAGTTTGCCTATGAGAGCAAAAAATTTTCTATTTCTGTGAATTGTTTTACTTTTGCGTCCCGCTTTGCTAAAAAGCGGCTGTTTTTCCCCGGTGACATAGCTCATCCCGAAGTTTCGGGAGGTAGAGCAAAGTCAAAAAAATGGTGACGTAGCTCAGTTGGTAGAGCAAAGGACTGAAAATCCTTGTGTCGGGGGTTCAATTCCCTCCGTCACCACTTCAAATTGATGCTGACTTAAAAAGGTCAGCATTTTTTATGACCTTCTTTGTTTACATCCTGCAAAGTCAAGTGAATGACTCCTTTTACAAAGGATCGACCAACGATTTGGTAAGAAGATTCGCTGAGTCCTGATGTGGCGCTAGTGCGCCAATCAGGATGCTGACCGAAACGTCAGCATTCAATTCCCTCCGTCACCACTAGAAATTAAATGCTGGTCTGAAGGCCGGCATTTTTTATGCCCTTTTGGGTTGTACGACCGAACTCAAATCGTAAGCTTTCATGAATCAATAGGAACATGGCAATTGACTTTTGAATTTGGACGTTGAATTCTGAATTCACTAACTCTTTACTGCCTGGGCCGGATTCCCAAAAACAGTTTCACCTGCTTTTACAGGTGCAATTACTACAGAGCCTGCGCCTACTCTGGCGCCTTTGCCAATTGTGATTCCGGAAACGATAGTAACTCCTGATCCGATGAAAGCTTCATCCTCAACTTTTGCCCCTGTGTTAATAATGCTCCCTGCACCTATCTGAACAAAATCACCGAGTGTTACATCAACTCCAATTGCTGTTTGAGAATGAATTAAACAATGACTTCCGATCTTTACCCCGACAGAAATAAAGGCACCGTAATCAACAAAGTTTCCGTAGCCGATTTCTGCTTTAGCCGAAACAGATGCCTGGGGATGCACCGCATTGACAGGTTGCACGTGTCTTATGTCTTTGAGCATCTTTACTAAATTCTTTCGAAGCTTGTTGTCATCAATGGCAACGAAGGCTTCGCATTTTTTGCTTATCAGTTTTAAAAAGCCATCGTCATCCGTAGCGCCGAGAACGGTAGCTTCATCAATTTCTTTTTGATGAAGTTTCTTGTCGTCATCCAGAAAGCCATAGACCACCACGCCATTTTTTTCAAAGATTTCTTTGGCGGCACGGCCTAAATAATTTGCACCGAAAATAATTACAGGATTTACCATTTGGCAAAGATAGCATTGCCTTAACTCGTCTTCAAAAATCTCTTCGTGACAAAATCAAAGAAAGGATTGCAGTAAGCGAAAGCGAAAACCAGAAAAGGGATGAACCCCACGCGATAGCGCGAGAGTGTGCCCAGGTTGGGGGCGGACAAAGCCAAAAAAACACAAAGTACAACGCAGTAACTCATGACCGCCAGAAACAAAATACTCATTGGCTTTTGAAAATGATTTTTAAAATTCCATGCGGTCGAAAGGAATAGAATCAGTATCAATAAATTCTCAATCGATGCGATTACGCCTAGTAACCCCTGGCCTTCCCAAATAAACGGACGAAAAACTCCGGAGATCAACGCCCACGGGGAATTGACGATCACACTGGTTACCGTTGGACTCAATTGGTAAAAGTGAATGAGGTTTTTATCTGTCGATAGCGGCACGAATTCGTTATGATTGAAGACCACCACTTCCAAAAACCGATGCAAGTAAAAGTTGGGGTGCAAAAAACTTACAGAGACACCCACAAGAGCAAAGATGAACAGGTAACTAAAAGTTACATGCCTTTCGACAAAATTTGATCTCACAGATAGCCGTTGTACCGCTATTGCCGTTAGCGCAGAAATAAAAAAAACTCCAGCCCAATAATATTTCAACGCCCAGAGCAAAGCGCAGGCTACAAGAGTGATGAGCAAAACAAGCTTGTCTATTCTTTTATCAAAAATCAGCTGTATAAAAACTCCCGCAAGGAAATAAAGCGATGCCAGCGTGAGTGTTTCCTTTTCAATTCCACTGCTCCAGAACACAACGGAAGGGAATAACAAAAAACTCAAAGTCGCAGCTGGGATTGAATTTGGAAAATACTCAACTACTTTTTTGCACAAAAACCAGGATGCTGCGAATGATATCAGGGAAAAATAACCGGTACACACCCAATAGTTATCTCCACTGAAAAAACAAAATGTGCTCAAAATTTTGATGAAAAGCAGCGAACGAAAATCTTGGGTCACAAGGGCTACATTCAATTCATCGCTGAAATCAAAGAGCAATTTGATGTACGAAGTAAAGTCTGTGCGCGCTATAGACGAAAGCCTTGAAGCATCCTCAAAAAAAAGCCATGTATCATTGGCTGAATAATAAAATGAATAAATCAACCCCACGCACATACCCGCGCTGAGATGAAAAATAAAAACTGACCAAAACAACTTGCTTCCTGTTGCATTCCATCGTTTCGATAAGAGGTAAGCGATAAGCCCCATCAACGCAAAATGCAGAATTGCTAAACCCACCTTCATTGCTGTGGCTTTAAAATTGAAATACCTATAGAGCAATTCAGGCATTGGCGCTTTTGGCAGAAGCTGTTGTGCAGCTCAATCAACGCTTGTGAGTCAAATGCATTCCTTACTTTTAAGCCTAACTCATTCCACTCTTTCGTGATCTTGTTTTGTTCAGCGGGCAGCTGCTGAAGCAACTCTACGGCCCGGTCAATATAGGCTTGCTCGTCCTTGTGTTTTCCATAGGCCACGAGCAGAGGTGCAACAGTATTGATTACCACATTTTGAATACTTTCCGCACCTAATTCTGCGACACTGCCCTTTGCTTTTTTGCCAAATCGATAATGACTCTTCCAATAATCCGATTGTTGTTGAAGAAATATCTTTTGAACGGAAATGTTAGACTCGATCGAGATAATTTGTGAAAAAATATTTTTCGAATAGAAAAGCAGCGCAGCCAATTGAGCCAATCTGATGGTTGGAAAATTAGCCGGCCTTAGGCGAAGGAACCGCCATTGACTTGGATTCAATCTAAAATCGCCTAACGAATACTTTTGTGATAGCAAATGATATTCTCTGAAGAGCATGGAGATGTATTCGTCTTTTGTCTTTGTTTCGAGCATCCCTGCCTGGCCAAAAAGAAAGGCCTCCACCTGAAGGAGATTATTTTGTTTCTGAATGATTTTGTAAGGCAGTGCTTTGCTTAACTGAAAAAAGGGATCGCCATTTACTTTGAATCCAAAATTCTTTGACAGCAATTGATAGGTTGTCTCGTTCCAATCGTTGTTGTTAAATTTTAACAATTCGCTCACTTGACCGGCTTTTGTTTCCAGTCGCTGCATCAGCGCTTTGTCGAGCATCGAGAGTTTCACCAAATCATCGACTCCCGAAAAAGTCTTTTCACAAGCGATGGTGGTTGGGCTGTTAATCAGATTCTTATAGTCACTGAGAAGAGAAGGGTTAATTCTATTTTGTAATTCAAGCGTTGGGATAGCTGTGTGATTTTGATAAACAGCCTTATCGTTTTCCCAAACTACATGAAGAATTACATTATCATAAGCCGCATCTTTTTCATGACGATGGGCAAACCAATCTGAGCTTTTGACGTGAATCTCTACATTACCAACCCAATCTATTTCGCCAATTTTTATTTTTGCATTGAAAAAATCCGGGCCTGCATTGGAATTCAGTGTACCTGTTTTCAAAACTGTTACCTGTTCTCCTTCGGAAGTGAGCAAGTTTTTCTTTTCAAAATATTGAAGCTGCCAGAGGTAGTGAAGAAAAGATTCGCTCATAGCTTGTTCACCGGATTCGTTGAGATCATTTAAAACCTGTTCAATCTCTCAAGCAAGACGTTCATCTCTTGTTGTACCATCTTCGCTTCCTTTCTTGCTGCCTCTGCAAAATCTTCTTTAGTCGAAGCATAAATAATTACCCTTGAAGAATTCACTAACAACCCACACTGCTCGTTCATTCCTGCTTTTGATACCGCTCCCAAATCTCCGCCCTGCGCTCCCACACCCGGAACGAGGAAAAAATGATCAGGTGCAAGTCTGCGGATCTCTCCCATCTTTGCTGCTTGCGTTGCTCCCACCACATACATCATTTGATCCGGTGTTGCCCATTGCCGAGAGGTGTTGATCACTTCCTCGAAAAGAAATTTTCCATCGCGCGTCTCCAGTAGCTGAAAATCTTCTGCTCCTTTGTTGGAGGTGTGTACTAGAAGGATGACCCACTTGTCTTTGAATTCCAAAAAGGGCTTCACCGAATCTTCACCCATGTATGGTGCGACTGTGATCGCATCGAAATTCATTTGCTGAAAAAATGCACGCGCATAAAGTGAGGATGTGTTGCCAATATCTCCGCGTTTGGCATCGGCTATGGTAAAGCACTCTTTAGGAATGTAGTTCAAGGTCTTCTTCAAACTTTCCCAACCTTTCGCGCCAAGCGCTTCATAAAACGCAGTATTAGGTTTATAGGCAACACAATACTCTTTCGTTGCATCGATGATCTGTTTATTGAATTCAAAAACAGGGTCATCCGATTTTAAAAGATGCTTTGGGATTTTTTCCAAGTCCGTATCCAGGCCTACGCACAGATACGATTTCTTTTTTTTGATCTGCTCGAAGAGTTGCGCTCTGTTCATCGTGTAAAAATAAACCAGGATTCCTCAATCAAAAATTTTTTGCATTATGAAATCATCTTATAGCAATTGCAGAATGAATGATTGATCTGATTTCCCTGATTGCATTAGAATTGCCATACTAAGATGCCACCCAGAAATCTAAAATCAATGGAATCATTTAAATCACCAGCCTTTGATCGAGTGCTTAGTTTTGTATAACTACGTATCAGGAGGTTGATTCATCCAGATCAAAAAAAGAGGCTGTCTCAAAAGTCGAGTGTGTGTCAGGTTGAGCTTGTCGAAACCTGATTTGCGAAGCGGAGTCGCCTTCGACAAGCTCAGGCTGACATCAATTACTAACTTTTGAGACAGCCTCTTCTTCTGTTGAAGATAAAATCTATCATCTTAAATCGACTGCTTCCACGCCCGGGAATTTCTTCAAGTCAAAAGCAAAATAAGAATCATCCACTTTCACATTGGGTGTGAACTTGGTGATGATGTATTTATAGCGATTGCCGCCACGGTCGAACATCGTCCAGCTTGCCACACTTTTGTCTTTTTTGGAGATCATCATTTTGATCTTAAAATATTGGGCTTCTTTTTTTTCAGGAACCAGATCAATTTCATCGCAAAGAACTCCTGCTTCGCTTTTGTCACCTAAAAGCAAATACTTAAATCCCTTTTTGTACATCTCGAAGATTTTTGAGGGATTCAGTTCATCTGATTTTGGATCGAAGTTGTCGATGTTCACTTCTTTGTTGGCAGGTAAGTACGTCCAAACGGTTATGCCGTTGTTGTACACTTGTTGTTCAGGTAATTCCAGGCGATATTTATCACCCTTCACGGTGATCTTTCCTTTGAATTCATCTTTGACACCTGCTGATTCATTGACCAGGGTAGAGGTAAGATTAGCCTCAAATGCACCAATCGATTTGTATTTTTTGCTCATCGCTTCAAGCACTTCAAGCGCTTTGGGATCATACTGCGCAACTGAGGCCTCTATAAAAAGTGCTCCTACAAGAGCAAAAACCGCTTTTTTCATTTCTGTTAATTAAGATTGACTATGTTTCTCCTTTAAGTTATTCAATAATTGTTCCAAACTCATTTCATCTCTGATCAAAACTTCGCGTGCCTTGCTTCCTTCAAAAGGACCAACAATTCCTGCAGCTTCCAATTGGTCGATCAAGCGGCCCGCGCGATTGTAGCCCAACTTCAATTTCCTTTGTATTAAAGACGTACTTCCCTGCTGATGGTTTACTATTAATCGAGCAGCTTCTTCAAACAACGAATCACGATCGGATAAATCGACCATAGAAGCTCCACCTTCATCCTCACCTTCGAATTCAGGAAGAAGATAAGCTGAATCATATCCGCGCTGGGAGCCGATGAACTCAACGACTTTATCCAACTCAGGAGTATCAACAAATGGACTTTGCAAACGAATTATTTCCGAACCGGCAGAAAGCAGCATATCACCCTGGCCTACTAACTGATCTGCTCCGCCCGTATCTAAAATGGTGCGTGAATCTATTTTCGAAGTAACTCTAAAAGACAAGCGTGCAGGGAAATTGGCTTTGATCACGCCTGTAATCACATTCACGGATGGACGCTGCGTTGCCACCACCAAATGTATTCCGATGGCGCGTGCCAATTGGGCAAGACGAGCAATGGGAGTCTCCACTTCTTTGCCGGCAGTCATCATTAAGTCGGCCAGCTCATCGATCACCAAAACGATATAGGGCAAAAAGCGATGGCCTTCTTTGGGATTGAGTTTACGACTTACAAACTTCGCGTTGTATTCTTTCAGGTTTTTTGCGCCTGCATCCTTCAGCATCTCATAACGGTTCTCCATTTCGATGCAGAGTGAGTTGAGCGTGTAAACCACTTTCTTGGTGTCGGTGATGATCGCCTCTTCGCTGTTGGGAAGTTTTGCCAGGTAGTGTCGTTCAATTTTGCTGAACAAGCTCATCTCTACCTTCTTCGGATCAACCAGCACAAACTTCAACTGACTTGGATGACGTTTGTACAAGAGTGATGTTAAGATCACATTTAGTCCAACGGATTTACCTTGGCCTGTAGCACCGGCTACGAGTAAGTGAGGCATCTTGGTGAGATCGATCACAAACAATTCGTTTGAAATTGTTTTTCCCAACGCCACCGGAAGTTCCTTATCGGTTTTAATAAATGCTGGTGATGAAAGTACGGAGCGAATGCTCACCATCTCCCTATTTTTATTGGGTACCTCAATACCAATCGTTCCCTTACCAGGAATGGGAGCGATAATACGAATGCCGAGCGCGGCCAAACTGAGCGCAATATCATCTTCCAGATTTTTGATGCGCGATATTTTTATTCCCGCTTCAGGAACAATTTCATAAAGAGTAACAGTCGGTCCGATGGTAGCCTTGATGCTGCTGATTCCTATTTTAAAATTGGTAAGCGTGGCAACAATCTTGTCTTTGTTGGCATTCAACTCTTCCGGTGTTACCTGAACTTTGCTTGGCTCATATTCATTGAGAAGTTCTAATGGGGGGAAGCGATAGTTGCTTAAATCCAATGTTGGATCATATATGCCACTTTCGTCAACTAATTTTTCGGCAAGTTTATCGGCATCTGATTTTGGTTCTTCAACAATCAAATCGAGTTCCGCTTTTTGTTTCTCGATTTTTGGTTTCTCCACTTCCAATTTGATTTCGGGTTGAGGTTTCTCAACAACCGGTTCATTCACCAATAAAACAGGTCCGGGAACTCCGTCATCTTGTTTTGGCCAATTGTCGAGATCATCGGTGTAATTCGATTCAGCTTTTCCATCATCCGCAAATAGCGCTTCATTGCCCATCGGCTTGGGATCACGTACATGAAATGCGTTGATGGCCGTTACATTGAAATAATAAATAATGAAGACGAAGAGTGTGAGCACCAGAATCAAAAATGTGCCCCATCCAAAAAGTCCGTCAGAAATTTTGGCGAGCTCGTAGCCAAGACCACCGCTCAAAAAACCAATTTCGGTAACACCAGCTAAGCTATGCGTGATGTAACCCAACAAAAGGCTGAGCCATAATCCCGCGAAGACGGAAAAAATAAATGCAGAAAAAAGAGGAACAAGGTCTCGCTTGAAGACAAGCCTGAATCCGAGAAGGAAAAGCAGGGGCGGCATAAAAAAAGCCGAGATACCCAACCATCTGAAAATCATGTAATGTGAAGTGATCGCTCCGTACAATCCAAGCCAGTTGCCGGCCTCCTTTCCGGAATCAGCTAAACTGGTGTCGTTCAATGCCTCGATTACGCTTTGATCAGCTTTGCCAGTAAAAACATAGGAGATAAATGCGGTGAGCAGAAAAAGAGAAACGATGATGAAGAAAAAGCCTAGTGCCAGGATTAAGCGAGGGTCCCTAAAAAAACTAAAACCGAGAGTAGATTTCTTTCCCGATTTTGACTTTTTTTCTTTGTCGGGTTTTTTGAAGCTGTTGGTCTTAAAGGAGTTTTCCGCCATCCGTGAATTTGCAGGCAAAAATAAACAATATATCAGCGAAAACGGTAGTTCGCCCGATGAATTGTTGCCAAATGGAATTTCAAAAAATCATACGGGCACTTCCACGGTAAACACAGAGCCGTGGCCGTAAGTCGATTTCACTTTAACATGGCCTTTCAGTTTGTCTAGTGTTTCTTTCACGATGTAAAGACCTAACCCCGACCCCTGCGATCTTTCCGAAGCGCGATAAAACATTTCAAAAATTTTGGGCAGGTGCTCATCATCTATACCGATGCCGTTATCTTCCACTTGTATTTTGAGGTGATGGTCGTTCATTCCGGCTTTTACAAAAACGGAAGGCTCTTCATGACGGGGATTGCTGTACTTCAAAGCGTTTCCAATCAAATTGTTCAACACTACTTTCAATCGTGAGCGATCGGTAGTTACTTTCAAATCTTGCGGGATAGCGTAACGAATAAGAATGCTCTCCATTCCGGTGCCGAATTTCAGTCCATCAGCTACTTCTTCTACCAATTCACATAAATTGAAATTTTCAAGTCGAATTTCTTGTCGTGCATTTCGCGAGTAATCAATAATTTCTTTAATGAAAGCGTCTAAGTCAGCAATCCGCGATTTCATCAGGTTCAGACAATGTTTGATTTCTTCAGTGTCGTTACTTCGTTGAATTAATTCCACTAAACCCAAAACAGAAGTCAATGGTGCCCGTAGGTCATGTGAAGCACTGTAAACAAAACGATCAAGCTCCTGATTGGTCTTCGTAAGCAATTGGTTATTGCGTGAAAGTGCTTTTTCTGTCTTGTAATTAATATTCAGTGAAAAGAAGAGCAATGCGACTGCGACACAAAATGAAACGAAAAAATTTGTCACTATTAAAATCATGATATATGGCTGAGGGTACACCACCGGCTGAATGATCGGTGGTAAATCCACATAGTATGCCATGAAAAAACCAATTAAACCCAGGCCGCAAAACATAAGGCCTAATTTGATCTGCTCAAGCCCGCAAAGTGAGAGTGCGACCAACGCATACACTATGAAATAGGTGCCTACCCCTGTATGGTTAACATCATTGTCTGCAAAAATGTAAATCAAGCAAACCAATACCAGCAGAAATATAATGTTGGCTGCCAGATACTCGCCTCTTCGGTTGATCCAAAAAACAACAGCGCAAAGCAAAATGAGCACTACGTAATACGGAATACTTACATGGAGATTGTTGGAAATATCAAGTGCTGTATAGATGACCCCAACTAAAATACCGACTAAGCTCAACTGTCCTCGCAGTACCGCTCGCTTATAAGTATTGCGCGTAGTAAAAGTTTCAGATTGTAAAAGATAGTCGCCAAACTTTTTGCTGCCACTCATAGATTCTCTCTGATAATATTCGTGAAAAATGGTGGAGAACAAAAATGAGCTCGCTATTTTCAGGGCTGTGAATATTCGATTTCAAAAAATTGGCCTTGCTATAGCCTTTTCTCCAACAGCCGAAGCGATTTTGGCCGAAGCGGCAAGGCTCGCTCGGCTCTTTTCTGCCGAGCTTATACTCATTCATGTAGGTGATCGCAGTGCAAAGGCCGAACAAAAGATCAGCTCATTGGCCGAAGCAGTTCGGTTAACCGACTATAAAGTCATTTGGCGAAATGGAACTCCCGAAAAGGAAATTTTAAATGCATGCCGCGAGAAAAATATTGATCTGTTGATCGCGGGTGCGCTTAAAAAAGAAAACATGATTCAGCGTTTCGTTGGCTCTGTGGCGAGAGGAATCATGCGTAAAGCTGACTGCTCCATCTTTATAGTAAATGAGCCGTCAAAAGAACCTGTACCGATTCAGCAAATTGTTGTCAATGCGGAAGATAGCGCTCACGTAGAGTCGGCTATTGCTGTAGCTTGTTATATAGCTGAAAAAGAAAATTCATCGTGGGTGCACATTGTGCGCGAAATAAAAATGATGGGGCTCACCCTAAGTGCGAATGAACAACTCACCGTCCAGGAGTATAGTGAAAGTAAGCAGGCATTGGTGCGTGATGAGATTGTGGCCGTAGAAAAAATTCTTGAAAAGATCCCTCATTCTAAAACGAAAGTGAACATCAAAATGCTTTCGGGGAAATCGGGTTTTGAGCTGAGAAAATTTGTAGAAAGAAAAAATGCTGATCTTCTTGTAGTCGGAGCACCACCAAGAAGGCTTTCCTTTTTCGACCGTGTTTTCCCACATGATCTTGAATATATTTTTGCCGACATGCCCTGCAATCTTTTGATCATTAACAAAAGAAAAGACCAGCATGGGTAAACTTGGTCATTCTGATGTTGTTCATCTTTTGGTGCAACTAAGCGTCATGCTCTTGACTGCAAGGTTGCTTGCCGAAGCGATGCGAAAAGTAAAGTTGCCGGCTGTTGTAGGCGAAATCATCGGAGGGATTTTATTAGGGCCAACCATACTTGGCATGATTAACCCCGACTGGTTTCATGCGCTCTTCCCTGTGCCAAGCTCAAATGCCACTATACTTTCCGGCTTAGTGCAGGCGGCCATGGTAATGCTCCTTTTCATTGCCGGATTGGAAGTAGATCTTCACATCGTTTGGCAGCAACGGAGGCAGGCCCTTTCTACAAGTTCCCTCGGGCTCATCATTCCTTTTTTTGTGGGTTTTATTTTCCCTTACTCCTTCCCAAAATTTTTCGGAATAGCAGACGACAAGCAACTCTTGGTGTTTGCACTTTTCATGGGCACGGCAATGTCTATTACCGCATTGCCTGTGATCGTTCGCATACTTATGGATTTGAATTTGTTCAAATCCAGAATTGGACTATTGATCGTCACTTCAGCTATGATCGATGATACTGTAGGGTGGATCATTTTTTCGGTTATCCTTGGAATGATTGGCAAACACGGAGAGAGCTTTTCTGTGGTTTATACCATCGCACTTACCATCACGTTCGTCTTGGTTACGCTTACACTTGGACGCGGGCTGCTCAATCGGGCGCTGCCATGGGTCAACAGGAAACTTGCCTGGCCGGGAGGTGTACTGTCACTCTCACTGGCGCTTAGCTTTTTAGCTGCCGCTTTTACAGAGTACATTGGAATTCATGCTGTGTTTGGTGCGTTTATCATTGGTGTAGCGCTTGGCGACTCGGAACATTTTAGTGAGCGGGCAAAAGAAATTGTTCATCAGTTTATCAACAACATTTTCGCACCGTTATTTTTTATCTCCATTGGTCTGCGTGTAAACTTCTTCACCAATTTTGACTGGCTTCTGACACTGATCATCATTGCGATAGCTTTCGCGGGAAAAATTATTGGCAGCGGGCTGGGCACTCGTCTGGGTGGATTTAGCTGGCGCGAATCATTCGCGGCTGCATGCGGCATGAATGCACGCGGAGCAATGGAAATTATTCTGGGGATTGTTGCACTTGAGAACGGCCTGATCAATGAGCGGGTTTTTGTGTCGTTAGTAATTATGGCATTGGTGACAAGTATCAGCAGTGGGCCATTAATGAAGTGGTTGCTGAAGAAGTAGAAAAACTTTGATCCCAAACCTAGCGGCTAACTCAATGAATTATTAAACCCCGAATGTTCGTGCCCTATCACTTCCTGATTACCTTTGAACGATGAAAAAAGGGGAAGCACCTGAAGTTGATAATGATTTGGAAGAGGACGATGATCTCTTTGAGCACCATCGCATTGTTGCGGATGCCGGCCAAAGTTTAGTGCGCATCGACAAGTTTCTTATGGATCGACTGCCGAATGTCACGCGTACAAAAATCCAAAATGGCATTCATGAGGGATTTGTTAAAGTCAATGAAAAAAGCATTAAGCCCAATTACAAGGTCCATCCGAATGATGTGATCACCATCTCGCTTCCTGAACCTCCTCGCGATACTGATGTTAAGCCCGAAAATATTCCGCTCAATATTGTTTTTGAAGATGAACATATATTGGTTGTAAATAAGCCTGCCGGCATGGTCGTTCATCCGGCTTATCAAAATTGGAGTGGCACTTTGGTGAATGCCCTTGCTTATCATTTTCTCCAAAGGAGTCCTCTCGGACAAAATCTTCCACAAATGCCCGGCAATGAAGGACGACCGGATACCTCAGGCTTGCTTGTAATTGCTAAAACAGAAATGGCGATCACATCTTTAGCGAAGCAATTTTTTGATCATACCATCGAGCGAACATATAATGCCATTGTATGGGGAATTCCAGATCCGCCACAAGGAAGAATTGACGTGAACGTTGGTCGAAGTTTGAAAGATAGAAGAGTCACGGCCGCATTCCCGAAAGGAGATTTTGGGAGAACCGCCATCACCAATTATAAACTACTGCAAGATTTGCGCTACGTTTCGCTGGTTGAATGTAGACTGGAGACAGGGCGAACGCACCAAATTCGTGCGCACATGAAACATTTAGGTCATCCTATTTTTAATGATGAAATGTATGGTGGCAGCCAGGTAGTGAAAGGTACCGTGTTTACTAAGTACAAACAGTTTGTCGATAATTGTTTTAAAATTATTCCGCGCCAGGCCCTTCACGCGAAGACCGTAGGTTTTGTTCATCCGGCTACACACAAATTCATACAGTTTGATTCCGCTCTTCCCAAAGATTTTTCAGAGGTGATGGAAAAGTGGGAACATTATGTGAAGTACAATTGAAAGTCCGTCTAGATTGCTCGCGAATTACTCACCCTCAAAAGCTTCTTGTCAATCCATTGCAGCAAAGCAATAACACCAACAGCGAAGATCAGTAAGAAGGAATAATCCTTGATGAACTGAAAGGACCCAACCGAAAACGTGAAGTCTGTAATAGCAATAGCGTAAACCATCGCAATAGTGAGCGCAAAAAATCCTGCAAAGAGGAAAAATTTATCCCAATCAAAACTTTTGGATTGTGAATAGGCCATCGAAGAAACTCTTTGCGCAAAATCGGCAGAGAGTTTAAAATTCGGTTCTTTCTTCAGCGATTGAAAAATCAAACGATAAGCATCGGCATCTACTCCCGAGGGAATGTTTCCTTCTTCAATTTGCTTTTGTATCGATTCGTCTGCATTCATACTTCTTTACCAAGATAGGTTTTTACTTTTTCCTTTAACAATTGTCGGCCGCGAAATAAATAGTTTTTTACTGTTCCTTCAGGCATTCCGGTGGCCTCACCGATTTCTGCGTAATTCAAGTCTTCCAAATGATAAAGCGTGAGCACAGCTTTGTATTGAGGGGGAAGTTTTTCGATCATTTTCATTACTAATGCTTCCATTTCACCTTCCTCCACTGTTTCCATTGGATTCTCATCTGTAATAAATCGCTCAGCAAATTTTTCGTCTTCAGGCAGGTCAACAATTTCAATTTTCTTTTTTCTTAAATGATTAATTGCGTGGCGATAGGCAATTGTGGCGATCCATGTGCTCAACTTCGACTGAAAATTAAACTCCGAAATTTTTTCAAACACCTTCAAAAAAACATCCTGACAAATCTCTTCGAGGTCCTCCGGGTTGTTGACTATTCGCCCCACCATATGAGCCACCAGCCGCTCGTGCTTGCGTATGAGCAGCTCAAAAGCATGTTTATTGCCTTGGGCCACATACGAGGCCAGCGCCTGATCGTCATTCATTTCAGGGTGAGACACGTAACGAAGGTAGAATGTTGCAGAGCACTTTAAAAAAAGTAGGCGGTAGGCAGAATGCAGTAGGCAGTATGTTCGCTGCCTACTGGTGACTGCTTACTGCCAACTTTTAACTTGCTAATCGATATAAGCACAAAAGAATTTGAAGATTTGTGCAACATTGTGGATAGGCAAGGTGTCTCACGCAGTGGAATCAAATTCAAAAACTTAAAAATCGAATACCATGGATCATAATTTAAGAGACATACTAATGCCTATTGCCATCTTAGGAAGTTTTGGCACCGCAATCTATTTTTTTGTACGGGTGATGACCGATTACATACTTAAAAAGAAAATGATTGAAAAAGGTTTTGTCAATGACGACACGCAAGCCATTTTCAAACAACACGCTGGAGACGATACTAAATACTCATCGCTAAAGTGGGGGCTGATTATTTTCTTTGCAGGGCTTTCATTAATTATTATGGAATACATCCCTGCGCAACCACAATCACCGCTTCCATATGGATTGTTTGCTGTTGCAGTGTCTCTTGGCTTCTTGATCTATTACTTCATCGTTAAAAAGGAAAACCAGAAGTAGTTGTAAACAACAGTTGCGAGTGGCCGTCTAACCAACGGCCTTCATTTTCTAAACCCAATCTTCATGTTCAAAAATTATTTCAAGACTGCTATTCGCAGTCTGCTCAGGCATCGTTTTTTCTCTGCTATCAATGTTTTCGGATTAGCAGTGGCCATGGCGCTTTCGATGGTGATCATCATGCTTGTCGCGGATCAGATGATGTACGACCGGTATAACACAAAGCGCGACCGCATCTACCGAATTAATAGTATCCCTATGAGGGAGAATGGTGCAACAAATTCAGAAACCGCCACTACTACACTGCCGTTGCGCGATGAATTGCTTGATAAATATACGGGCATCGAAAAAGCAGTTCGCATCGTTCGGGGGTTTGGAAACATGTGGCTTGAGATCGAGCAAAACGTCAATATTCCGGTGGCGGGTTATTACGTAGATCCGGAAGTCCTTGATGTGTTCGAATACGAATTGGAACATGGCGATAAGAGAACTGCACTGGTCGAACCTTATTCTGTAGTGCTCACCAAAAAAACAGCAAAGAAATTATTTCGGCAAGAAAATCCGGTAGGCGAAAGTTTCAAAGTGGGTGATGAGGGGCCGTATAAAGTCACTGGCGTTTTGAAAGAGACGAGTCACAAGTCGCATATTGTATTTGATGCGCTCGCCAGCATTTCAACTGTTAAAAAATTAAAGAATGCCAATCGTGACCGCGGCAAAGATCTGGACAATTGGTTTCAGTACACGGCAGGATGGGTTTACGTACTTCTGGAAAAAGGAAAAGCTGCAGCTGACATTCAACCTCATCTCGAAAAAATCCAAAAAGATCATTACACAAAACTCACCAACCCCGACACTCAGTCGAGAATAAAGTACGTTCCTCAAAAATTAATGAGTATTACACCAGGGCCATTCATTAATAATCCAATCGGTCCCTTTTTACCATGGATATTCGTTTATTTCTTCATAGGACTTGCCGGAGTAGTAATGTTAACGTCATGCTTCAATTTCACCAACCTTTCGATTGCGCGCTCCCTCACACGTGCTCGCGAAATCGGTGTGCGCAAAGTCACCGGGGCGAGACGCTGGCAAATCTTCACTCAGTTTTTATCTGAGTCGGTAATCGTTTCTCTCTTTGCTTTAATTGTGGCGGTAGTTCTGCTAGTCTGCATAAAACCGTTGATGCTTCACTTAAGTTTTGCCCGCCTGATGAAATGGGATCTTGAAGCCAACTACTTTGTGTACGCAGTTTTTGTGGTGTTTGCGCTCGTAGTTGGAATTATCGCTGGGCTCTTTCCTGCGTTGGTTATGAGTGGATTTCAGCCCGTGAAAGTTTTGAAAGGCATTACGAATGTTAAGCTCTTTTCGCGAATGGGGTTGCGTAAAAGTTTATTGGTAACTCAATTTACTTTCTCGCTGATATTCATCCTTTCGGTGATCGTGGTGTTTAAGCAATTGCAACTTTTCCTGCGTGCCGATCACGGGTTTAACATGGACAAAAAAATAGTGGTATCACTGAGCAACACTTCTCCGGAAGCCTTAAAAAATGAGCTGCTCAAGTACAGCAACATCGAAAGTGCAACCGCTGCTTCACATCTTCCTGCCGCGGGCACTTCCTACGGGGAGGGCTACAAAAGATCGCTCGATGAAAAAGAATGGACTAGTCTCAATTATTTTTCCGTGGATGAAGATTATCTCAAAAATATCGAGGTGCAGATGGTTGCCGGCAAATTTTTTCAGTCGAATGCCGGTGAGTCGAATAAGAAATTCATGGTTCTCAATGAAAAAGCAGTAACAACATTTCATTTCAAAAATGCAGTGGATGCGTTAGGGCAGGAGATCATTCTCCAAAAAGATTCATCCCGATTCCAAATTATCGGAGTGATTAAAGATTATAATCACCAAATGCTCATGGAGAAAATGGACCCGATGGCATTGATTTACAGTCCCGGCGAATTCCGATTGTTGCAAGTAAAATATACGGGCTCATTCGAGCAGGCTGGTCAGTCGATCGAAGCAGCGTGGGCAAAAGTCAACCCCTCGCTGAAAGTGGATTACAAAGATTTTTATGAAGAGGTACACAAGATCTACGACATCTTCTTTGGCGACCTTGTCAGCATATTGAGCGTCATCTCTTTTCTTGCGGTCCTTATTTCTTGCCTGGGTTTACTCGGTATGGCAACCTACACCACCGAAACGCGCATCAAAGAAATTTCCATTCGCAAAGTGTTGGGGAGTAGTGATGGTTCTTTGGTGTATTTACTTTCGAAAGGATTTTTTGTTGTGTTGCTGATTGCAATTCTGATTGCAGTGCCTGCCGCCTATTTTATTAACAACTTATGGCTCGAGCAATTGGCCTATCACGTGTCGGTAGATATTCCGGTCATCGTCATGGGTATTGGCGTCCTCATTCTATTTGGGGTATTAACCATTGGTTCGCAAACTTATAGGGCAGTTTTTATTAAACCGGTCGATAATCTGAAAAGCGAATGATCTCGCCTCTGATAAGTTGATCCGCTATTTGATTATTGTTAAATTTGATTTTCAAAAATCAGATGAAGGGCGTAAACTATATCACCGACCAGAAAGACAGAAAAAAGGCAGTTGTTATCGATTTAAAGGTAATTGAGGAAAATGAAGAATCAATTCACGAACTAATCGATGTGCTTTCTGCTGAGTCCAGAAAAAATGACAAGTTGATAGACTGGGAAACCGCAAAAAAGCAGCTTAAGAAATTGGGTAAGCTGTGACCTATCAAATTAAAATCCGTAAACAAGCTTTAAAAGAGTTGGCTGAACTTCCTTTGAATGCCAATCAAAAAATCGTTAAAGCAATTGAAAGTCTCTCAACATATCCTCGACCAAGTGGCTCCAAGAAGCTAAAAGGAGAAAAAGAGTACTTATGGAGAATTCGGGTAGGCGATTATCGAGTGATCTATCAGATCGAAGAAATCATTCGCGTTGTTGAAGTTAGAAAAATCGGTCATCGAAAAGAAGTATACGATTGATGAGCGAATTTCAACTTTATTTTGAGTTAGGTCGTGAGCATATCCTCGATTATATCAATGGATACGATCACATCTTATTTGTTTTAGCCCTATGTGCTGTTTATTTGGTGCGCGACTGGAAAAAGATTTTGATCCTCGTCACCGCATTCACCATTGGGCATTCGATCACGCTGGCTTTGGCAACGATGCAAATTATTTCTGTTAAAACTCAATTAATTGAGTTTTTGATTCCTTTAACCATTTTTGTCACTGCTTGTTCAAATCTTTTTCGGAAGGAAGAAAGCTTCGACAAGAAGAACATCCAAATCAACTATTTTTTCGCGCTTTTCTTCGGATTGATTCATGGCATGGGTTTTTCGAATTATTTGCGCGCACTATTGGGCAAGAGTCATAACATTTTATCACCCCTATTGGCCTTTAACCTTGGCCTTGAGTTAGGCCAAATAATTGTTGTAACCATTTTTCTGGTTATCAGTTATATTTTGGTCGATTGGTTAAGAGTGTCGCGTAGAGATTGGAAGATGGTTTTATCTTCCGCCATAGCGGGAATCGCTTTTATCCTGATGAAAGACAGAGTGTTCCTTTAGCTTTTAGATCCGTATCCAAATTTTTAAACCTAACCTATAATCAATGAAAAGAATATTACTAATAGCGCTGATCGGAGCCGGCTTCAATGTTCTTGCTCAAGAGCAATCGAAGACGGATGGTGTGCAATGGAAAGGCAAGTTTGAGCAGCTCGACCAAATGCTGCCAACGCCAAATGAATATCGTACAGGTTCAGGATCACCCGGACCCAAGTATTGGCAGCAACGTGCTGACTATATCATCAACGCTGAATTGAATGATGATAACCAAAGCATCACAGGTTCCGAGACCATTACTTATTTCAACAACTCACCTGATGCATTAAAATATCTTTGGTTACAACTTGATCAAAACATTTACGCGAAGGACAACAACACCGCAAAGACTTCCAATAACTCTATGCGCGATTCGCTTCCTGCTAAAAGTATGGCCAGCACTTTAGCATTGCACGACTTTGATGGAGGGCACAAAATCAAATCAATCAAAGATGCGACAGGAAAAGCCATACCCTTCACGATCAATAAAACAATGATGCGACTGGATTTGGCCCAACCTCTCGCAGCAGGCCAAAAAACTTCAATTTCTATTGAATGGTCATTCAATATTAGCGATCGCATGAAAGGGAATTCACCCAATGATGGCCGAAGCGGTATGGAATACTTTCCCGAGGATGGAAACTATCTCTACATCATTGCTCAATGGTTTCCACGCATGTGTGTATACGATGATGTGGTAGGTTGGCAAAATAAGCAGTTCATGGGCCAGGGAGAGTTCACCCTTTCATTTGGCAATTATGACGTGAACCTCACTGTTCCTGCCGACCACGTAGTGGCTGGAACCGGCATGGTGAAGAATCTTAAGGAAGTGTTGACTGTTGATCAATATGCACGCTTCGAAAAAGCAAAAACATCTTATGACAAGCCCGTAGTTATTTGCACACAAGAGGAAGCGGTGCAGCGTGAGAAGCAAAAATCGAAAGAGAAAAAAACATGGAAATTCTCAGCAGAGAATGTACGCGATTTTGCTTTTGCCACTTCACGGAAATTTATCTGGGATGCGCAAGCAGCTAAGCTTGCTGGAAAAACACCTCTCGCCATGTCTTACTACCCAAAAGAGGGCAACCCATTGTGGGAACAAGAGTCAACTAAGGCAGTAAAAAATACGATTACCACCTACTCTAAATACAGTGTAGATTATCCTTACCCTCAAGCAACATCTGTTCATGCAGCTTCTTTGGGAATGGAGTACCCTATGATCTGTTTCAATTTTGGTCGCCCTAAAAAAGATGGAACATTTACTGATCAACTTAAATGGGGAATGATCGGAGTGATTGTGCATGAAGTCGGGCACAATTTCTTCCCAATGATTATCAGCAACGATGAGCGCCAGTGGACTTGGATGGATGAAGGTGTAAATACTTTTATTCAATACAGAACTCAAGTCGAGAATTATGCAGACATGCCGCAGCGAAGAGGGCCTGCTGATAGAATCGTTCCTTACATGAAAGGAGACAAAAACTTGATGCGCCCGTTGATGACTAATTCAGAACAAGTTGTTCAATTCGGAGCTGAGCAATACGCAAAATGTGCTACAGCCTTAAACATTCTTAGAGAAACAGTTATGGGCACTGAGTTGTTTGATAAATCATTTAAAGAATATTGTCAGCGGTGGGCATTCAAGCATCCAAAGCCTGCGGATTTCTTCCGCACCATGGAAGATGCATCAGCGGTAGACCTGGACTGGTTCTGGAGAGGATGGTTCTATTCAACTGACAATGTTGACATGTCGCTTGACAAAGTGAAGTGGTTCAAGGTGCGCACGGAAAAAACAAATGTGGAAGGAAAGGAGAAAACAGTGGTATCGGGAGATCTTGCAAGCAAAGATGGCGACAAGAAAACCGAAGACTTCAGCAATGGCCCAACACTAATTACAGTGTTGCCCACCAACGATCGCTTTTATGGCGAATTCCAAAATAAGGTTGACGACAAAGCCATTGTAAGCAAGCTTGAGAATAAAAATATCTACGAGATAACCTTATCAAATAAAGGAGGATTGGTGATGCCCGTGATCATCGAGTGGACTTACAAAGACGGAACCAAGGAAATCGATCACATTCCAGCTGAGATTTGGAGTGTGAATGAAACCAAAGTCACCAAAGTATTTGCAAAGGATAAGGAAGTTGCAAGCGTAGTAGTGGATCCGAAAAAAGAAACCTCCGATATCGCAACTGATGATAATGTGTTCCCAAGAGTAGCACAGCCTTCGAAGTTTGATGAACTGAAAAAGAAAACGAACTAATTTTTTCACCGCGAAGACGCAAAGGAAATGCAGATGAGTTTACTTTGCGCCTCTGCGCCTTTGCGGTTCTTATATTTTAACTATTTACAATCCCAATGAAAAATATTTTCAATATTAGTTTATTGTTATTATTGTCGTTTTCTTTAATCGCACAAGACAAAAAGTGGGCGGGTAAATTTGAACAACTCGATCAGTTGTTGCCTACACCAAATACTTATCGCACCGCATCCGGTGCACCCGGTGCTAACTACTGGCAACAGCGCGCTGATTACGACATCGATGTTGAGCTTGATGACGAAACACAAATTGTTACAGGAAAAGAGACGATCACTTATTACAACAATGCACCAGAGGTAATGAAGTACGTTTGGCTGCAACTGGATCAAAATGATCTCGCTAACGGAAACATGACTGAGAAAACAAGAACGAGTACCGTTCGCGACTCTACTGCAGCTAAGTTCTTTGCGGTGGCTTCATCAACGTATGACTACTCAGGTGGATTTAAAATAAAATCGGTGAAGGATGCGACAACCGGAAAAGACCTTCCATTCCTGATCAACTATACCATGCTACGCATTGATCTTCCTTCGTCAATGAAGACCGGAGAGAAATACAGTTTTAAAGTGGAGTGGAGTTTCACTGAGAAAGACCGGATGAAATTCAGCCGCCAGCGTGGTGGTTATGAATATTTTCCAGAAGATGGAAATTATTTGTACACAGAAGCGCAGTGGTTTCCGCGCATGTGCGTTTTTGACGATTATGAAGGTTGGCAAAATAAGCAGTTCCTCGGCCAGGGCGAGTTTGCCTTGACTTTTGGAAATTACCGAGTACGAATCACAGTTCCTTCGGATCACATCATTGGCGCAAGTGGCACACTCCAAAACGCAAAGGCTGTTCTTACACCAACACAATTCGAACGTTTTGAAAAAGCTAAGAAGACGTTTGATCAACCCGTGCTGATCGTAACTCAAGAAGAAGCAGTGGCCAAAGAAAAAGAACACTCAAAGAAAAAAAGCACGTGGGAGTTCTATGCAGAAAATGTGCGCGACTTTGCATTTGCCTCTTCCCGTAAATTCATTTGGGATGCGATGGCCGTAAAGATTAATGACAAAACTCCATTAGCTCAATCGCTTTACCCAAAAGAAGGCAATCCACTTTGGGGAAAAGAATCTACCAAGGCAATCAAAAACACGCTTGAGGTTTATTCTTCCAGGACAATTGACTATCCATATCCGGTTGCTTATTCAGTTCACACAGCCGACCAGGGAATGGAGTACCCTATGATATGTTTCAACTTCGGCAGGCCAAATAAAGATGGCACTTATTCACACCGGCTTTATGAGGGAATGATTGGAGTGATTGTGCATGAAGTGGGTCACAATTTCTTTCCTATGATTGTAAACTCTGACGAGCGTCAATGGGGCTGGATGGACGAAGGGCTTAATACGTTTTTAGAACGCGAAACAAAGCGCGAAAGATACCCTGATGTTAATATAGCTTCAGGCTCTCCTAAAGGCATTGCTAACTATATGAAGGGTGATAAAAACAAAATGCGCCCGATCATGTGGGATGCTGACAATGTTCCTCCAGGGGATTACGGTCCTAATGCGTATAGCAAACCTTCGGCAGCACTTACCCTGCTTCGCGAGACAGTGATGGGTCCTGAATTATTTGACAAATCATTTAAAGAATATGCGCAGCGCTGGGCATTCAAGCACCCGAAGCCGGCTGACTTTTTCCGCACGATGGAAGATGCTTCAGCTGTTGATTTGGATTGGTTTTGGCGTGGGTTGTTTTACTCAGTCGATAATGTAGACGTAGAGCTGGACAACGTGAAATGGTTCCGCGTAAAATCCGAGCAAAAAGATTTGGAAAACAAAGGTGTAAAAACAGCTCAAGGTGATTTGACAGCATCTGCCAAAGGTGAGAAAGCGAATGACTTTAGCCAGGGTCCTCAAATGATCACCGTTGTAGATACCAAAGACAATTTCTATGGCGAATTCAAAAGCAAAATAAATGATGCTGACGTTCGTGGTAAGTTGCAGAATAAAAACTTGTACGAGCTAACGCTCAAGAACAAAGGCGGCCTGGTTTCACCGATCATTATCGAATGGACGTATACTGACGGCAGCAAGGAGACTGAGAAAATCCCTGCCGAAATCTGGCGCCAAAATGAAAATGAAGTGAAAAAAGTTTTCATGAAAGAAAAAGAAGTGGCCAACATAGTGATCGATCCTAATGACGACTCTGCCGATATCAACTTAGGCGACAATGTTTTTCCAAAGAAAGCTGCTGTGAATAAATTCGAGCAATTCAAGAAAAACTGATTCTTTAAATTCTAATTCAAGAGGCTGTCTCAAAAGGTAT
>WNFL01326947.1_pt1 | contig 23001 bp, 22 predicted proteins | sample 5400361 | NCBI WGS metagenome assembly WNFL01 (sample SAMN13153351, study PRJNA577476) | soil metagenome | isolation source: 40 cm soil on Douglas fir-dominated hillslope | place: USA:California | collected 2013-09-17
CCCGCCAGCACGCCGGAGTTATCGGCGTCGCCCGCCTTGAATGCATTCCAGAAGCGTTGATGCTCGACATCGATCGCGTGTTCCAACTCGCGCTCGCGCCCGTGCCAGGTCGCAACCCAGTTGTTCTTCAGCACGCGAATGACGAATTCTTGATTCGGCCAATGTCGCTTCCGGGCCACATCGACGGATCTTGACTTCACTGTGGAATCGCCGTCTGCACGGACGATTGCCCGCCGATATGCTTCCGGAGCTTCCGACTCTTCGCTCGCGACGAAACGCGTTCCGACGAGGACGCCATCGGCGCCAAGCAGGATTGCCGCGGCAAGTCCGCGCCCGTCTCCCACCCCGCCTGCTGCGACCAGGGCGGTACCGGGTGAATGCTTCGCGAGATAGTCGGCAGCTTCCGGTACGAGCGTGAACAATCCGCGATAGCCGCTGTGACCGCCGGCCTCGCATCCTTCCGCGACTACGATGTCGGCACCCGCATCGACGGCTTCACGCAGGTACTTCATGCCCTGCACCTGGCAAATCAGCGGCACTCCTTGCGCCTTAATGCGTGTTGCGTGCGGTTGCAGATCTCCGAAGGAAAGCATGAGAGCCGCCGGCCGTCTTGCCAGGGCCTGTTCCAGCAGTTTCGGATCCCTTGCCATTGACCAAGTGATGAACCCACAGCCGACTCGTGCATTTTCCGCCGCCGCGAATTGCTGCTCGAGCCAATCGGTGTCGCCATAGCCGCCGCCGATGAGGCCGAGGCCGCCCGCATTCGACACCGCCGCAGCAAGCTTCCCACCCGCAAACACATTCATGGGCGCGAGCAGGATCGGATGCTCGATCCCCAGTCTCTCAGTGAGTCTTGTCCTTAGTCGCATCGGCTTCTCCCTTGGGAGCTATTGCGCGTCGATATTATCCGAATGAAAAAGGACTCGATCTCATCGAGGCTCTGAATCCTGGCGCCCGCGCGAGAAAAGCGAGGGCGAAGAGACGCACGATACAATCGACAACGCGCGCATTCGCCGGCGCGATGACGGGGGAGAAACAAACGATGCGGAATTCCTCACAACTGCTTCGCGACCTGGACGCCAATCTCGCGCGCGTCATCCTCGGCCGCCCCACGGCGCTGCGGTGGCTGCTCGCGGCGTTCGCCTCCGGCGGCCACGTCCTCCTCGAGGACATGCCCGGCACCGGCAAGACCACGCTCGCGAACGCCCTCGCGCTCTCGATCACGGCGAGCTTCAAGCGCGTCCAGTTCACTGCCGACCTGCTGCCGTCGGACATCATCGGCATGTCCACCTTCGATCCGCGCGACCAGTCATTCCATTTCCACGACGGGCCGGTGTTCTGCAACATCCTGCTGGCCGACGAGATCAACCGCGCGAGCCCGCGTGCGCAATCGGCGCTCCTCGAAGCCATGGCCGAGGCGCAGGTCACGGCCGAAGGCGTGCGCCGCGCGCTCCCCGACCCGTTCTTCGTCGTCGCCACGCAGAACCCCATCGAATCCACGGGCACCTATCCGCTTCCGGAGGCGCAGCTCGACCGCTTCGCGCTGCGCTTCGGCCTGGGCTACGTCGATCCCGAGGACGAGGTCGCGATGCTGACCGCGCAAGTCGTGCGCCATCCGCTCCATAGCCTGCAGCCCATCGCCTCGCTCGACGACGTGATCGCGCTGCGCAAGGACGTCGCCGCCATCCGCATCAGCGACGCGATCCGGCGCTACATCGTCGACATCGTCGCCGGCACGCGGCGGCGGAAGTCCATCCGGCTGGGGGCGAGCCCGCGCGCATCGATCGCGCTGCAACGCCTCTCGCAAGCGCTCGCGCTGATGGACGGCGAGGCGTTCGTCACGCCCGACCATGTGCGCGAGATCGCGGTGCCGGCGCTCGCGCACCGCATCGCCGTCGAGAGCCACGCGCAGTTCTCCGGCCAGACCTCGAGCGACGTCGTCGCGGAAGCGGTGCACGAGATCGCGCTGCCCGCTTAGTGTCGAGCGAAGCGCATGTACGCGCGCATCCTCGCGGCCCTCGCCCGCATCTCCGCGCCCGCCTTCCGGCGCATCTACCGCCTCGACCGCGTGCTGCGCAGGAAGCTCACGCCCGCGGGCTGGGTGGTCGCGGCGCTCCTCGTCGCGGCCGCGGCCTTCGGCGTCAACACCAAGGAAGCGCTGGTCTACCAGCTCTTCGGCATCGCGCTCGCGCTCCTGGTCGTCGCCGAGCTGGCGAGCCTGCGCTTCCGCGCGCCGGTCCGCGTGGATCGCGCGCTTCCTCCCTACGCCACGGTCGACGTGCCATTCGAGTACACCCTCACGGTATCGAATCGCGGCGCGCGCCGCCTCGAAGACATCCGCGTCGAGGATGGGCTCGCCGAGGCGACGCCGACGACGCGCCAGTTCGTCGCTTACAAGCAGCGCGATGACGTCGGACGCAACGTGTTCGATCGTCTCATCGGCTATCCGCGCTGGGTCACGCTCGCGCGCCGCATGGCCGGTGCGCGCATCGAAACGTGCGCATTGCCGCCCCTCGAGCCCGGCGGCGAACGGCGGCTGCGCATGAGGTGCCTGCCGCTTCGCCGCGGGGTGGTCGCGTTCGACGCGGTGCGCCTGGCCCGTGCCGAGCCCATGGGCCTCGCGAAGGCCCAGTGGCGTCAGGAGCTTCCGGCCTCGCTGCTGGTCCTTCCCAGGACCTATCCGGTGGCACCGGTGCAGCTTCGCGGCGCGCGCACGCTGCAGCCGGGCGGTGTCGCGTTCGCGGGACGCGTCGGCGACGCCGAGGAGTTCATGGGACTGCGCGACTATCGGCCCGGCGACACGCCGCGGCGCATCCATTGGAAGGCGTGGGCGCGCACCGGGCGCCCGGTCGTGAAGGAGTACCACGACGAGTTCTTCGAGCGCCAGGCGCTGGTGCTCGACACCCACGGCGAGGTATCGGACGCGTGCTTCGAGGCCGCCGTTTCCGTCGCCGCCTCGCTCGTGGTGACGCCGCGCTCGAGCGAGAGCCTGCTCGATCTCGTCTTCGTCGAAGCGCGCGCGTATACCTTCACGCAGGGGCGCGGCCTCGGTACGGGCGCGGACCTGCTGCGTGTGCTCGCCGCGGTGTCACCGTCGCCTGCCGGCGGATTCACCACACTCTCCGAGGCGGTGCTGCGCGGCGCGGGGCGCATTTCCGCAGCGATCTGCGTGCTGCTCGCGTGGGACACGGCGCGGCGCGACCTCGTCGAGGGATTGCGCGCGCGCGGAATCCCGGTGCGCGTGTGGATCGTTCGCGAAGGCGGCGAGCACGAGGCGCTCGATGCGGGGCCGCTCGCCTCGGACCCGCGAAACTTTCGCGTGGTGCATCCGGAACGGCTCGCCGCGGAGCTCGCGCGGCCATGATCGCGCCGCGCGGTCTGGTCGGCCTCGCGCTCGCCGCCTGGGGATGGGCGATCGGCGTTCCCGCGCTCGGCATCGGCCTGGGCGTGCTCTTCGAGGCACTGCGCTTCGCGGCGCCGCGGCTCGCGCTCTCCGACCTGGCCCTCGCGCGACTGCTGCGCGTCACCTTCATCGCGGCGATCGCCGCTTTCGCCTATTCGATCGCGACGCAGCGCGCGCCGCAGTCGCTCTATGCATGGCTGCGCTGGCTGCCGATCTTCTTCGTGCCGCTTGCGTTCCTGCAGGTCGCGAGCGGCGGCGTGCTCGGCGTGGGGGCGCTACGCCAATCGCTGCGCTTCGGCGGCAAGCCGCTCGCGCACGATGCCCGCGCGTGGGACGCTACGCACCCGTACGCCCTCTGCTGCCTTGTCGCGATGGGCACCGGCGCGACAGCGGAGCGCTGGTATTACTTCGCCGCCTTCGGCCTCATCGCGTGGGCATTGGTCGCGCGCATGCGCGCCCGGCGCGTCGCCGGCATCGTCCTTCTCGCCTGCGCCGCGGCGCTGGGCGCGGGGGTCGCGACGGGCCTCTATCGGCTGCAGGCACAGCTCGAGGAATGGGGCGAAGCCTTGTTCGAGGACCTGCTCGCCGCCGAGCCCGACCCTTTCCGCGAGCGCACGCGCATCGGCGACATGGGCCGCATCAAGCTGAACGATCGCATCCTGATGCGCGCGGCGCCGGAAGATCCGCGTCCGGAGCAGATCCTGCTGCGCGAGGCGGCGTTCGATCGCTATCGCGTCGGCACCTGGGAAAGCTCGCGCCGGACGCTGGCCCCAGTCGCGCGCGAAGGGGAACGCTGGCGGCTCGCGCCGCGCGAAGGCGCGTCGCGGATCGTCGTGCGGCGTTCGTTTCCGCGCGGCGAAGGCCTGCTGCCGCTTCCCGCGGGCGCCGTGGCGCTCGAGCACCTCGAAGCCGCGATCGTGGAGGCGAGCGAGGCCGGAACCGTGCGCGTCAAGGGCGTGGAGGGGCCCGTGGCGATGCGCATCTTCTATGACGATGCGGCGGAGGCTACACGCACTGCGACGGATACCGATCTCGAAGTTCCGCCGGAGCTGCGGCCGATGCTCGAGCAGCTGGTCGCATCCGAAGGCCTGCGCGCCGCATCGGCCGGCGGGTCGCTCGCCGCGGTGGAGCGCTTCTTCTCCGGCTTCGCCTATACGCTGCAGCTTTCATCGCCGCGCGAGGGCAAAGTGGCGCGCAGCCTCTCCGACTTCCTGCTGCGCGACCACAAGGGGCACTGCGAGTACTTCGCGACCGCGACCGTGCTCCTGCTTCGGGCGGCGGGAATCCCGGCGCGCTACGCCGTCGGATACTCCGCGCAGGAGTTCAGCGCGCTCGAGAAAGCGTTCGTCGTTCGCAACCGCCACGCGCATGCGTGGGCGATCGCGCACGTGGACGGACACTGGATGGCGGTCGATACGACGCCGGCGAACTGGGCGGCGCAGGAAGCCGAGGCCGCGCGCTCGCCCTTCGGCGGGCTGCTCGACGTCGCGTCATGGGCCTGGGAATCGCTGCGGACCGCGTGGGCGCGGAGCCAGCCGATCGATCTCGCGGGCGCCATCGCCATCTTGATCCTGGTCGTCTCGCTCTCGGCGATCGCGCGCCGGCTGCCGCGATCACGACGCAAGGACGCGAGGCAACCGGGGCTGGATCCTGTCGCGATCGCCTGGCGCCAGGTCGAAGAGCGCGCGGCGGCGCTGGGACACGCGCGGCGACGTGGCGAGACGGTGCGCGAGTGGATGGCGCGGTTGAGGCAGGATCCCGAGGTCGGCGCATGGCGAACTTCCCTCGAGGAGCTCGCCGGCGCGTATTACGCGAGCCTTTTCGATCCGCAGTGCCCTGCCGACACGCGCGAACGCTTCATCGAGCGGGCGCGCGAGTGGGCAGTGGCCTCCTGAGGCGCCATTCGCATCGAAGTACAATCGGCCGATGACACCCGACTACTGGCCCGAGGCCAAGACGCACCTCGCGAAGAAGGATCGAGTCCTTCGCAAGCTCATGAAGTCCTACCCGGATGCCGTGCTCAACACGCGCGGCGACGCGTTCCAGACATTGGCGCGCTCGATCGTCGGCCAGCAGATCTCGGTGAAGGCGGCGCAATCGGTGTGGAACCGGTTCGCGCAAGCCGCGGTCACGATGAAGCCCGCCACGGTCGTATCGCTCCCGGTGGAGACGATGCGCGGGTGCGGCCTCTCCGGCCAGAAGGTCCTCTACATCAAGGACCTCGCGCGTCATTTCGAGGACGGTCTGGTCAGGCCGCGGCGTTGGAGCCGCATGGCCGACGAAGCGGTGATCGATGACTTGATCCGCGTGAAAGGCGTGGGCCGCTGGAGCGCGGAGATGTTCCTGATGTTCCGTTTGATGCGGCCGAACATCCTGCCGGTCGGCGACCTCGGGCTACAGCGCGCCATGGAGCGGCTCTACAACGACGGCGAGCCGCTCACCAAGGATGAAATGCGCACGATCGGCAAGCCCTGGCAGCCGTGGAGCTCGGTCGCGACGTGGTACCTGTGGCGATCGCTCGATCCCGTGACGGTCGTGTACTGAAGATGGCTTCCGACGACGATTCGCGCAAGCTGCGGCCGGAGACGCTTGCGGCGCAGGGCATGGGACGGATCGCGACGCCGTATCTCGACATCGCGCCCGCGATCCACATGTCGACAACCTACGCGCGCGCCGCCGACGGAACCTATCCGGGCGGACGCGTCTACTCGCGCGCCGACAATCCGACCTACGACGGGGCGGAGGCCCTGCTCGCCTCACTCGAGGGTGCTGCCGGCGCCATGCTCTTTTCCTCGGGGCAGGCCGCCTCGGCCGCGATCTTTCAATCGCTCGCGCCGGGCGACGGCGTCCTCGCCCCGCGCAACATGTACTGGGCGTTACGCAAATGGCTCCTCGACTTCGCCGTCCACTGGGGCCTGCGTGTCGAGCTCTACGAAAACGCCTCCCTCGACGACCTCGCCGCGAAGACCAAGGCCCATCGGCCGCGCGTGATCTGGATCGAGACGCCCGCGAATCCCACCTGGGACATCACCGACATTGCGGCGGCCGCGGAAATCGCGCGCAAGGCGGGCGCGATCGTCGCGATCGACTCGACCTCGGCAACTCCGTTCCTCACCCGCCCGATCGAGCTCGGCGCCTCGATCGTCATGCACTCCGCCACGAAGTATCTCAACGGCCATTCCGACGTGATCGCGGGCGCCCTCGCGGCGGCGCAGGACGACACGTTGTGGCAGCGCATCCGATACGTGCGCGGCGCGGGCGGCGGCGTCCCCGGTCCGTTCGAAGCGTGGCTGGTGCTACGCGGCATGCGCACGCTGCACGTTCGCGTCGAGCGCGCCTGCGCGAACGCACAGGCGATCGCGGAGCGCTTCGACGGACACGCCAGGCTTTCGCACGTTCTCTATCCGGGCCTCGCCTCGCATCCGGGCCACGCAATCGCCGCGCGCCAGATGCACGGCGGATTCGGCGGGATGATGTCGGTGCGCGTGCGCGGCGGCGCGGAAGCGGCGAAGCGCTTCACCGGGCAACTACGGGTTTTCAAGCAAGCGACGTCGCTCGGGTCGGTGGAGAGCCTCGCCGAGCACCGCGCGACGGTCGAGGGTCCGGGTACGCTCTGCCCCGACGACCTCGTGCGCCTCTCGATCGGCATCGAGCATGTCGACGACCTCATCACGGACATCGAGCACGCGCTCGCTTAGGGGTCTGATCCCTTACTTTTGCCGGTATGCCTCGACCTTCTTGCGCAGGTCGTCGAGTTCCTCGCACGGAATTAGGCAAATGGCGCGCAGCGCCGCGAGGTGCTCCTGCGCCATGGGAAGGTTGCCCACCATCAGGTACGCCTCGCCCACATACTCGTGCGCGCCGCGATGCCGCGGATTGAGCTGGAGCGCCTTCTCGTAGTGCTTGAAGGCAAGCTCCATCCGGCCGGAATTCCGATAGGCGTAGCCGAGATAGTTCTGGATGTCGGCGTTGCGCGTGTCGCGCAGCGCGGCGGAGGAAAGCGAGCGGATCGCGGCCGGCCAATCCTTCGCCTGCACCGCCTTCTTTCCCGCCGCGTAGTCGGGATCGAGCTGGGCCTGCGCAGACTCCTCTTCGGTCGGATCGGCCGACGCGGGCAGCGCGCAGAGCGCGCCACCCACGAGGAGCAGCGCCGCAATCGACCTCACAGTTTCGTGGCGCGCAGCTTCGCTTCCCTGATTTCCGGCCGCTCGCCATCGGCGTTGCGCGTGAGCTGGGCGACCTTGCGGTAGTACACCGCCGCCTTCGCCTTGTCGCCGGCCGCCTCGGCCGCCTTCGCCGCGCCGTAGTAGCCGCGCAGGCGCTCCGGCGCCGCCTTCATCGATTGCTCGTAGGCGATCAGCGCCGCACCGGGTTGGTCCTGGAGCATCAGCATGTCGCCGAAGAGCTCGCGCATCGGGTAGAGGCGGTTCTCCATGGCCACGTGCTTCTCGGTCGCATCCTCGAGGTTCGCGGCGGCCGCCATGAGCTTGAATGCGTCGTCCGCCTTGCCCTGGCCCTGCGCGAGCCAGGCGCGCGCGCCCAGGACCTGGATCTCGACCTGCTCGGCCCAGTAGCCCTGGTTCGCCTTCTCGAGCCCGGCACGCAGTTCGGTGAGCCGCTTGATGTCCGCGTCGGCGGCGGCGAAGTCACCGGTGCGCGCCGCTCCCATCGCACGTGCGAAATGCGTGATCGCCTCGGCCGGCGGGAACGGCGTTCCGAGCGGCTTCAGTTGTGCGGCGCCCTTCCAATCCTGGCGCTCGAGCATGTAGCGCGCAGGCACCGCGGCGCGCGCCGTGTTGCCCGCCGAAATCGGCCCGATCACTTTCGTGATCTTCAGGTTCTCCTCGATGAGCGCGCGCGCCTTCGCGTCCTGCCCCATCTGCAGGTACGCGTACTGCATGAAGTCGTACGCGTGCGGCACGCCCGCTAGCACGCCGTCCATCTTGTTCGCCGTGGCGTACGCGTCCGCCACCTTCACCGAGCGGATGTTCGACGCCACCGACTCGTTCCACTTGCCCACCATCGAATAGATATGCGATGGCATGTGCTGTGCGTGGGGTGCATCCGGCGCGATCTTCGCGTATTTGTCCGCGGCCGGCAGGCCCTTCTGGGCGATCGGCGCGAAATCGTAGCTGTGAATGATGTAGTGCGTGATGCCCGGGTGGTCCGGATATCTCTTGTCGAGCGGCTCCAGGATCGCGACCGCCTTGAGCAACGGGTCCATCGACTTGTGGTCGAAGATCTCGTTCAGGGCGAGCGCGTAGAAGACCTTCGCCTCGACGTCGTCGGGGTACTTCCTCGCCAGGGCTTCCATCGCGTCCGCGTAGCGGCGCGTGCGCGTGTCCTGGTCGACGGTGTCGTAATCCTTGTAGTACGCCTTGATCGCGCCGAGCCAATCGCGCTCCTGCTGCGTCTTCGCGCCGATCCCTTCGCCCTTCTCGACGTAGTCGAGACCGCGCTTGAGCGTCGCCGCGTCGAATGGTCCGACGAGGGGATTGGGCCGGTTGCTGACGGCAAGGCCCCAATAGGCGATCGCGCAGTTGGGATCGGTCTTCGGGATCTCGGTGAAGGCCTTCACCGTTTCCGGGAAGTAGAACGAATGCAGCATCGCGAGCGCCCGGTCGAACTGCTTCTGCGCCTCGGGCGTGCAGCTGGTCCTGAAGAGCACTTTCCCGAGCTTTTCCGCTCGAGCCGCCTTTACGTCGTCGCCGTGGGCGAGCGCAGGTAGGGAAAAGGCTGCCGAGACGACGGCGACGAGCGGAAGCAGGCGTTTGGCGTTCATGACGTTCTCCTTGCTCTTGGGACTGCGGGAGAAAGGCAGACTAAATGCAATCCTCGACCGTTGTCAAAAGGCAGGCTTTCCATCTTGGCGGGATGAAATCTTTGTCCGCCGGTGTTGTCGGATTGCTGCCTCACCCCTCCACAGGAGAAACAACATGAATACGACTCTGCGCATCACCACGCTTTCCGCCGCGATCGCCATGGCGGCTCTCGCCGGTTGTGCCCACCTTCACGGCTCGGACCACTTGGGCGCGCCCCACCACGTCATGCTCTCGGGAAACAACGAGGTTCCGCCGGTTTCGACGCCGGCTTCGGGAAGCGGGACCGTCACCGTCGCCCCCGATTGCACGGTGAGCGCCAAGATCACCGTCACCGGCATGACCGCCACGGCGGCCCACATCCACGAAGGCGCCGCCGGCGCGAACGGGGGAGTGGTTGTTCCCTTCACCAAGACCGCCGACAATGTATTCGAAGCACCCGCCGGCGCGAAAATGACGGAAGCGCAGTGCGCCGCCCATCGGGCGGGCAATACTTACGTCAATGTGCACAGCGCCAAGAATCCTGGCGGCGAGGTTCGCGCGCAACTGAAGTAGCGGCGCGCGATCGCCCGCACGCGGTCGTCGGCCGGATTACCCGCCGGCGACCGTGGCGAGCAGCCCCACGATACCGAGGCCCAGCGCGGCGAGCGCGTCGCCGGCGATGAAGCCGCCCCCGATGAGCGACGTGCTGCTCATGTCCGAAGGCAAGTCGTCATCCTGCTTCCTGGGCGCGAACGTGTTGTAGAGGCTGGTGACGATCCCGCCGGCGCCGAACCACATCGACGTGCCGAGATTCACGAAGCCGCCGAACGAGAATGCGTACGGCGACGGCAGGACAATCGCGTCGATCACGAAGTCGGTCGCGAAGCCGCCCTTCCCCCTTTTCGCGAACGCCTGGTAGCCGGCGTTCGCCTTGATGATCTTTCGCGCCGCCTCGATCGCGAAGCCCAGCCCCACGCCGAGCCAGATCGCCGTCATCTGGTAAGGCTTGGGATCGGTGAGGCTGCGCAGGACGCCCACGAACTTGTAGGTCATCGCCGCGCTCCAGTTCGCCGGCTGCTCGCTTGCCTTCATCACCGTCTGGTCGAGGTTGAGCACCGGATAGGCGGCCATGAAAAGCTTGGCGAAGACGACACCCATGATCGCGCCCATGAGGATGCCCGCGACCTGGTAGCGGAACTGGATCACGCGATTCGTGCCGAGGCGCCACCCCGTCGAGCGATCCTGCTGCATGTCGACCGCGGAGTTGCACGTGATGAGGAGAATCGCCCCGCACATGAGGCCGGTGATCGGATCGGTGAGGCCGGCCGTCGCCATGAGCACCACGCTCACCACGAACGCCGACGAGATCGGATTGCTGTCGGTGAGGCCCGTCGAGATGCCGTTCACCAAAGCGAACACGAAGCAAAGCGCGATCGCGAAGACGAGGTAACCCACCGGCTGCTGCAGCACGAGATGCCCGGTGAGCACGGTGCCGACCGCCCAGAAGATCACCCACAGCACGAGGCGCTTGGTGTTCACGCGCTTCCAGTCGGGAGGCTCTTCCACAAGACCGCCGGAACGCTGTTGATAGCGCTGCCACGCCTGCCAACCGATGAGGGTGAGATCGACGATCGCCGCGCCCATGATCATGCCGAGTGCGATGAGGAATGTGATCTTGCGCGCCGGATCGCCCTCCTTGAGCCAGCCGATGGAGACGAAATAGGGAATGAGCGCCGCGCCGAGGAGCCCGGCCGTGATCGCGGGAATGCCGATGCGCGCGCCGACGACCATGCCCGCGCCGAACGTGGACGACGAGAGCTCGATCGCGCCGAGCACCGCGACCTTCGCCGCCGCGATGCCGCTCGCGATGCCCACCGCGATGCCGGTGCCGAGCGTGCTCACGGAACGGCGCAGCAGCACCGGATCGGTCAGCGCGCGCAGGATGTTGGCGACCGCGAGCCCCGACGGAAAGGTGAGCTGCATGCGGTCGACGAGGATCGGCGTATAGAGCATGCCGAGGCCCGCCGCGAACATGCCGATGCAGAGCATGTAGAGGACCATCTGCCACACCGGCGGCTGGGGCAGCCCCATCCACACCATCGCCTGGATGAGCACCCCCATCGCCGAGAGGCTCGCGACCGAAGCGGCCGCGGTCTGGATGTAGTTGGCGCCGTGCTTGCCCTCGGCGCCGTATCCATAGGTCACCGTCGAGCCGAGGATCCCGGCGAGCACCTGCCCGCCGATGAAGAAGCCCAGCGAGAAGTTCATGTACGACGCGGTGACGCCGCCGAGCGGCCCGAGCACGAGGATGCCGAGCGCGAGCAGCAGCGCGTGGTATTTCCACGTATCGGGCGCGGGCAGCCACGCCCAGCGCGGCGCCGTCATCGCTGCAAGGGCATGGGTGCTCATGGCGCTATGATCCTGCTATGCATCGAAGTCTCCTCCTTGTTATGGCCCTATTCTGTGCTGCGATGAGCGCCCCGGCAAACAGCGACAACCCGACCGATGGTTCGCCATTGACAACTCGACCGGTGCTTCGCAACCACGGCGACATCGAATCGTTCTGGGAATACTCGGATCCCGCCGCGAGCGAGGGGCGGTTCCGCGCGGCGCTGGCAACAGCGCGGGGTGACGAGCGCCTGGAGCTTCTCACGCAGGTCGCGCGCACGCATTCGCTGCGCAAGGATTTCGACGCCGCGCATCGCCTGCTCGACGAGATCGAGCCGCAACTTTCGGCGGCCGGTCCCCGCCCTCGCATCCGCTACCGGCTCGAGCGCGGCCGGACCTTCAATTCCGCCGGCGACAAGGCGAAGGCGCGCAAGCTCTTCGAGGACGCGTGGAATCTCGGCAGCCAGTCCGCGGAGGAAGGCCTCGCGGTGGACGCCGCGCACATGATCGCGATCGTCGCCTCGGGCACGGCGGAAGCCGTCGATTGGAACGAGCGCGGATTGGCGATCGCGCGCCAATCGACGCATGTCAAAGCGCGCGCGCTCGTTCCAGCGATGTACAACAACATGGCGTGGGACCTTCACGCGATGGGCCGTTTTCCCGAGGCGTTGAAGGCGTTCGAAGCGGCTCTCGCGGAGTGGAGCACGCGCGGGCGGCCGCGGCAAATCCATGTGGCCAAGTGGTCGGTCGCCCAGTGCCTGCGTTCGATGGGACGGATCGACGCGGCGCTCGCCATCGAGAAGGCGCTCGAAGCGGAAGGGTATGAGTTGGATCCTGTCCCCGTGGGGGGCACCCCCCGATGATCTACGAATTGCATTACTGGCCCGGCATCCAGGGGCGCGGCGAGTTCGTTCGCCTCGCGTTCGAAGAGGCCGGGGCGCAATACGTCGACGTCGCGCTCGTACCCGAAGACGAGGGCGGCGGTGTCGGCGCCATGCAACGCTACCTTCAAGGCAAGGACATCGAGCGTCCACCCTTCGCGCCACCATTTCTCAAGGCCGGACGCCAGCTCATCGGACAGACGCCCAACATCCTCCTGTATCTCGGCGGACGCCTCGGCCTCGCGCCGCGCGATTCGGCGGGCCGCCACTGGACGCACCAGCTGCAGCTCACCCTCGCCGACTTCAGCGACGAGATCCACGACCTGCACCATCCGCTCGGCCCGACGCTCTACTACGAGGACCAGAAGCCCGAGGCGCGGCGGCGCACGAAGGAATTCCTCGCGAGCCGCCTGCCCAAGTACTTCGGATATTTCGAGCGGGTGATCGAACGCAATTCCGCGGGCCGCGGCTGGATGGTCGGCGACAACCTCACCTACGTCGACTTGTCGATGGCGCAAGTCGCCGCCGGGCTGCGATATGCATTTCCACGCTCCGCGGCCGGCGCGCTTCGCGGGCATCCGCGCATCGCGCAACTCCACGATCGCGTCTTCGCGCGCCCGCGCATCAAGCGCTACGTGAAATCGGGGCGCCGCCTCGCCTTCAACAACGACGATCTCTTCCGCCGCTACCCGGAGCTCGGCGACTGAAATGGCCGACGACCTCGACCTCGACGCCTATTTCGCGCGCATCGGCTACGACGGCGACGCGCGGCCGACGCTGGAGACGCTCGCACGCCTGCATGCGCTGCATGCCGAAGCGATTCCCTTCGAGAACCTTTCGGTATTCCTGCGCGAAGACGTCCCGCTCGACCTCGCGTCGCTGCAAGCGAAGCTCGTGGCGGCCGGGCGCGGCGGATGGTGCTTCGAGCACAACCTCCTCTTCACGCACGTGCTTCGCGGGCTCGGCTTCACGATCACGACGCTCGCGGCACGCGTGATCTGGACCGCGGCGCCGAACGAGGTGCGGCCGCGCAGCCACATGCTGATGCAGGTGCGGCTGCCCGACGGCGACCACATCGCCGACGTCGGCTTCGGCGGCCTGGGGCTCACCGAGCCGCTGCGGTTGCCCGGCGATGTCGGACAGCAAACGGAACACGACCCGTTCCGGCTCACGCAGCCGTCCCGGGGCAATTACCTGCTGGAGGCGCGGGTGGCGGCCGATTGGGAGAATCTCTACGTCTTCGACTTGTACGAACGCGAGCTCCCCGACTACGAAGTGAGCAACTGGTATCTCGCGAATCATCCGAAATCGTACTTCGTGAACGGCATCATGGCGGCACGGGCCGAGCCGGGCGCTCGCCACGCGCTGCGCAACCTGCGCCATGCGATCCATCGGCCGGGCCTGCCCTCGGAAAGCCGGGCGATCGAGAGCGTGGATGAACTGAGGAAGACCCTGTCCGGGCCGTTTCGCATCCGCCTTCCCGAGACTCCGGAGCTCGACCGGCGCTTCGCGGGCCTCTTCGCGGATCCGCCATGACGGCGCTCACCGAGCTCGACGCATCGCAGGCGGTGGCCGCGCTTCGCGCGGGCGAAATCCTTTGCGAAGACTACGCGCGCGCGCTGCTCGACCGCGTGCAGGCGCTCGCGCACCTCAACGCGTTTCGCACGCTCGATCGCGAGCGCGTGCTGGAGGCGGCGCGGCACGCCGACAAGGCTCGCGCCGCGGGCAAGGTCCTCGGGCGGTTGCATGGGCTTCCCATTCCCGTGAAGGACAGCGTCAATACGCGCGAGCTGCCCACGTCGAACGGAACGCGCTCGCTGCAGTATTTCCGCCCGAAGGACGATGCGGCGGTGCTGAAGCCGCTCCTCGCACAGGGCGCCATCGTCATGGGCAAGACCAACCTGCACGAGCTTTCGCGCGGCTGGACCAGCAACAACGGCGCGTTCGGCGCGATCCTGAATCCTTACGATCCGGGCCGCATTCCCGGCGGCAGCAGCGGCGGATCCGCGGCCGCGGTGGCCGCGCGCATGGCGCCGCTCGCGATCGCCGAGGACACGCTGGGCTCGATCCGCGTGCCTGCCACGCTCTGCGGCGTCGTGGGCCTCAGGCCGACCTTCGGGCGCTATCCCGGAGCGGGAATAATGCCGCTCACCTTCGACAAGTTCGATCAGGCCGGGCCCTTGGCGCGCTGCGTCGCCGATGTCGTGCTCTTCGACGAAATCGTGACCGGCGATTCCGCGGCGCTCCCGTCGCGCGCCCTCGAGGGCGCGCGGCTCGGCGTGAGCGACTTCCTGTGGAGCGGGCTCGACCCCGAGGTCGAGCGTGTCGCGCTGGACGCCCTGCGGCGGGTGGAAGCCGAAGGAGTGATCCTCGTGCGTGCCGAGATTCCCGATGTCGCGAAGGATGCATACAACGTCGCGCGCCAGGTCATCGGCCACGAGAACCCCGCGAGCATCGCGGCATTCCTCGTGGAGCAAGGCGCGAGGCCGACGTTCAGCGAAGTGCTCGCCGCGGCCAGCCCGAACGTGCGCGAGAATTACCGCATCGAGTTCAAGCGCGAGGATTACGAAGAGGCGCTGCGGAAGCTTGGCGCCATCAAGGCGGCGCTCGGCGCCTTTTTCGCCGACCGACGGCTCGACGCGATGGCGTTTCCTCCCGTGCTCGCGCCCGCCCTCACGCTCGGCGACCACCCCGAAGTGGAGCTCCGCGGAGAAAGGGTCTCGCTTCGCTGGGTGATGGCGCGAAACACCGCGCTCGCGAGCTGCGCGGGCCTCCCGAGCCTCACACTTCCCGCGGGACTCACGCACGCGGGGCTTCCGGTTGGCGTCGAGCTCCTCGGCCGCCACGGAAGCGATCGCGCATTGCTCGCGCTCGGCCTCGCGGTCGAACGCGCCTGGGGCCGGCTCGCCGCGCCCACGCTTGCTGCATGAGCCTGCCGCTGCCCCTCCCGCAGATCCTGCTTTTCATCAAGGTGCGCCGGATGCTGCGCGTGATCGTCATCGCCGGCTTCTACGGCTGTGTCGCGCTCGGGCTCTCGAAGTGGATCTGGGCGGAGCATCCGGCCGTGCACATGCGAAGCTACATGGCGCTGATGGTGATCCTCGGGCTCGCCGCGGTGGCCGCCGGGCTCCTGCTGCGCATCGCGCGCTGCCCGCGCTGCGGCGAGCTCTTCGCCGTGCGCCGCGCTGGCAAGCATCGCAACAACTTCACGTCGCTATGCCTCAACTGCGGATTGAAGCTCGACGGCTCGAACGCCGCCGCTTAAGATTCGGGCATATCCGCGAGGAACGATCGTTGTATCCACTGCCGGTCGAGGCCCTCCTTTTCGATCTTGGCAACGTGCTCGTCGAGTTCGACTTCGAGCGCGCGTTCGCGCATTGGGCCGCGCGCTCCGGCGCGCCGCCCGCCGAGATCCGGCGGCGCTTCCAGATGGACGACCCCTACGAACGCCACGAACGCGGCGAGATCGGCGCGAGCGAATACTTCCGCTCGCTGCGCGAGTCGCTTGCGCTCGACCTCTCCGAAAAGGACCTCGAGGAAGGCTGGGATTCGATTTTCATCCGCGAGGTCCCGGGCGTGCGCGCGCTGCTGCGCTCCCTTGAAGGCCGCGTGCCGCTCTACGTCTTTTCGAATACGAATGTGAACCACCACCGCGTGTGGTCGGTGCAGTTCGCCGACATGCTGCGCTGCTTTGACAGGGTCTTCGTCTCGTGCGAGCTCGGCAAGCGCAAGCCCACGCCCGAAGCCTTCCATGCGGTCTCGCAAGCGATCGACGTCCCGCCGGAGCACATCCTCTTTTTCGACGACGGGCTCGCGAACGTCGCCGGGGCACTCGCGGTCGGCATGCAAGCCGTGCACGTGAGCTGCGTCGGCGACATCGAGAGCGCCATCCGCGGGAACTGTGCGCCCCTCTTTGGCACCTAACCAGTGCCATGGACAGGATGTGCATTTTCGCCGCGATCGCGGCCGCAATCGCCTTGCAGCTACCGGCGGTCGCGGGCGTGCTCTACAAATCGATCGATCGTGATGGACGCATCACGTTTTCCGACACGCCCGTCGAGGGCGCCGTCACTCTGCAACGCATCGAGTCGTCGGAATCGGCGAAGCCGCGTGTCGGCGCCGATGCGGCGCCCGTCTACCTGGCGCTCGCCGAGCTGAACGACGAGGCCGTCGCGCGCGCCAACGCCAGGGTGGACACGGCCGAGCATGCGCTCGCCGAAGCCCGCCGGCTCACCCTCGGCGACGACGATCCGCTTGCCCTGCATCCCCCGCGGCTCTCGAGGGTCGACGCCCAGCGCCTCGAGACGTACAAGCGCGATGTCGCCGACGCGCGCAAGAACCTGCTGCGCGCGCTACAGGTGCGCAACCTCGCCGCGCCGCGGCCTCTCGCCTAAGCGAACTTGCCGTCGGCAATACCGAGCGTGCGCTGCATGCGCTTCGCGAGCTCCGGGTCGTGGGTCACCATGACGAACGCGGCGCCGTGGCGGCGATTGAGCTCGAGGATCAAGTCGAAGACGCGCGCCGCGTTCTCGCGATCGAGGTTGCCGGTGGGCTCGTCGGCGAGCACGCACGCGGGCTCCGTCACCAGCGCGCGCGCCACCGCTACGCGCTGGCGCTCGCCGCCCGAAAGCTCGCCCGGCCGGTGCGCCAGGCGATGGGCGAGCCCGACTTCCTCGAGCATCGCCGCGGCGCGATCGCGCATAGACGTCTCCGCCTCCCGGCGGATCGCGAGCGGCATCGCCACGTTCTCGAGCGCGGAGAACTCGGGCAGCAGATGATGGAACTGGTAGACGAACCCGAGCGCTTCGTTCCGCAGCCGTCCCTGTGCCGTCGCATCCAGTCCCGACAAGTCGTTGCCGCACAGCCTCACCGTTCCCGCAGTCGGCTGGTCGAGGCCGCCAAGCAGGTGCAGCAGCGTGCTCTTGCCCGAGCCTGAGGCGCCGACGATGGCGATCGATTCGCCGCGGCGCACGTCGAGGTCGATTCCCCTGAGCACCGGCACCGCCACGCTGCCCATGCCGTAGGTCTTCTGCAGGCCACGGCAGGACAACACCATCCCGCCGCTTTCGCCTCCCGCCTCTCGCGCCTCACTCATAGCGCAGCGCCTCCGCGGGATTCACCCGCGAAGCCCGCCAGCTCGGATAGATCGTCGCGATGAACGCGAGAAAGAGCGAGACCGCCGCCACCGACCAGACGTCGCGCCAGTGCAGGTCCGAAGGCAGCTCGCTGATGTAGTACACCTCGCGCGACAGGATCTGGAAATTGAAGGCGCGCTCGATCGCGGGAACGACGACGTCGATATTGAGCGCGAGCACGATGCCGGCGCCCACGCCGAGGAGCGTGCCGATGATGCCGATCACCGCGCCCTGCACGACGAAGATCTGCATGATGCTCGCGGGCGAGGCGCCGAGCGTGCGCAGGATGGCGATGTCCGCATGCTTGTCGGTGACGACCATCACCAGCGTCGACACCAGGTTGAACGCCGCCACCGCGATGATGAGCGTGAGGATGATGAACATCATCCGCTTCTCGATCTGGATCGCGCGGAAGTAGTTGGCGTTCTGCTGGGTCCAGTCGGCGAGGCTCGCGTCGACGTGGATCATGCGCGCGAGCTCTCGCGTGATCTTGGGCGCCTCGCCGAGGTCGCGCACCTTCAATCGCAACCCGGTCACGCTCGAGCCGAGCCGGTACATCACCTGCGCGTCTTCCATGCGCACGAGCGCCAGCGCCGAATCGAATTCGTTGTGATCCATGGCGAAGATGCCAACGACGGTGAACTGCTTCAAGCGCGGCATGAGCCCCGCGGGCGTCACCTGCCCTTGCGGGGCGATGAGCGTCACCTTGTCGCCGGGACGCAGCTGCAGACCGCGCGCGAGCCCGATGCCGAGCACGATGCCGAATTCGCCGGGACGCAGACTCCCGAGCTTTCCGGCCTTCATATGCTCGCTGAAATCGGCCACCTGGTCCTCGAGATCGGGCACCACGCCGCGCACGAAGACGCCGCGCACGGCCGTGCCGTTCGACAACAGGGCCTGCGCGCCGACAAAGGGGGCGGTTGCCGTCACTTCGGGATGCCCCTTCACGTCGCGCGCGACGGCCTCCCAATCCTCGATCCCCTTCTCGCCGCCGAGGACCTGGATGTGCGCAGCGGCGCCGAGAATGCGCTTGCGGATCTCCTTCTCGAAGCCGTTCATCACCGACATCACGGTGATCAGCGCCGCGATGCCGAGCGCGATGCCGAGCATCGAGATGAGCGAGATGAAGGAGATGAAGTGGGTTCGCCGTTTCGCTCGCGTGTAGCGCAAGCCGACGAAAAGCTCGAAGGGTCGCAAAGGCGTGGGGGAGTAGATGCCAGGGACGGATTATCGCTCAAGCGCCGTCCCGAACGCCGTCCCGCTTCTATCTCGCCCGGCGCGGCCTGCGCTCCACGAACGCCACCAGCAACTCGTTCGTCTGTTCACGGTGAGTCATCGGGCACATGTGACCGGCATTCGGCACGGTGGCGAGGCGAACGTCCGGCAGGGTCCCGGCGAGTCCCGCGCAGATGCGCCGGGTCGGCTGCGGCGAACACTCGCCCTGGATCACCAGCGCCGGCACCGCCAGCCGCCGGAAGTCGCGCGAGCGCGCGCGATGGCGGATGGTGGCGCGAAAATCGAGCGCCACCTTCGGCAGGTGCGCCGCGATCGCCGAGCGCTTTGCTTGGGGAATTGCCGCCCAGGCGCCCGCGCCGCTCCAGTAATCCACGAAGCAGCCGAAACCGTGCTCGTAGTCGCCGCGGTCGAGCGAGCGTTCCACCGCGCCGGCGATGGACGCGACCTCGACGAACGCCGCATCATCCTCGTCGTCGCCGTCACGCAACAGGTGGAACGCCACCGGCTCGATCACTGCGACGCTGCGAACCAGCTCGCTACGCGTGCGCGCCACGTGCAATGCCACGGCGCCTCCGTACGAATGCCCGACCAGGTGCGCGGGCTCGCCGCAACGCTCCAGCAGCGCGAGGACGATCTGCGCTTCGTCCTCGAGCGTGAAGGACGCATGCTCCGGCCATGCCCCGGTCGCCCCGTACCCGTACAGGTCCGGGGCGAGCACGCGGAAATCGCGGCCCAGCCGGTCGATCAGCGCACGCCACTGCAACTGCGAGCTGCCGGAGCAGTGGAGCAGCACTACCGGGTCGCCGCTCCCCTGCTCGACGAATTCGACCGGGACGTTGCCGATGTGGAAGGTAGGCATCGCCCGGATTCCCTACGCCTTCGCCGACGCCATGATCGGCCCGAGCGCGTCCACGATCCGCCCCATCTGCGCGGGGGTGACCATGTCGCCGATGATCTTCATGAAGCGCTCGTTCTGCACGCCGGAGACGATGTACTGCCAGCGGTACGCGCCGAGGAGCGACTCGCGCAGGTGCTGGGTCTCCTCCTTGTCGACCTTGCGCTTCGCCATGCTCGCGAAGTACTCGATGTCCGAGGTCGACTGCACCTGCAGGATGCCGTCGACCGCCGCGACGAGGTTGATCAGGTCGGTGACGCCCTGATCGCGCTGCGCCGGCGTGAGCTTCGCGTCCTCGCGCTGCCACTCCATCTCGTCGAGCACGGCATGCTGCGACTCCTCCTTCATATGGAACAGGAACACGTCCTTCCAGAGCTCCGAGACTTCCGGGTCCTTGTCGATGCTCTGGCGGTAATGGTCGAGCGTGAAGAGCTCGATGTGGCAAGTGAGCCCCAGGACCGCCCAGTTGCACTTGGAAAGGACGGCGCCGGCGACGTCGTTGGGCTGCGGCAGGAAGGTATAGCCCTTCGGCATGTCCTTCGCCATCAGCACCTCGAGGCGGCGGAAGAGCTCCTGGTGCTTGAGCTCCTCGTCGGTGAATCGCACCAGCGACTCGACGACGATCTGGTCGCCGAGCGCGTGCCCGCGCGTGATCTCGAGGATCTTGGCGCCGATATAGCGCTCGACCAGACCAAAAATGTTGGCGTAGGTGCGGCCCTGCACCTGGCTCATCAGGCGCCGCTCGTCGGGATCGGGGAGGCGGAAGCGGGCGATCTGCGACAGGCGGTCGGGCATGAACTTCTTGGTGAGGTCGAAGGTACGGTTGCGGATCACGTCGCGATCGATCTCCCAGCGAACGCGCTTCGAGGCTTCGATGCACTTCGCGTAACGGGTGGTGCTGGTGGTCTGGATTGCGGTATCCATGAGATGGCCTTTCTGCTCGGCCGGGCGGCGGCGCGCCCGATGACCGTGAAGCCATGGTCGCGGTGGCGGGCGGCGGGCGCATGAGGCTGCGGTCCCGGATCGGGAAGGAGAGAGGCCGCGCGCGGCCCCTGGGACCGGGACTGGTGTCCCGTCAGGCCGTGCCGGCGCCGAATCCCGCCTCGCGCGCCTTCACGATCGCCTGCGAGCGCGACTCCACGCCGAGCTTGTCGAAGATGGTGGACACCATGTTGCGCACCGTTTTCTCGCTCAGCTCCAGGTGCGCGGCGATCTGGTGGTTGTCGAGGCCGCGGGCGAGGAAGTCGAGGAGCTCGCGCTCGCGCGCCGTCAGGCCGGCAAACGCCGTGCGCCCCACCGGAACGAACGCGCGCACCTCTTCGAGGAATTGGCTCCAGGCGGGATTGCTCTCCAGAAGATGGTGGGCATGACCGTCGAGCGGCACGAAGCGCGCGCCCGGAACGAGGGCCGCGAACTGGCGCCCTTCCTCGAACGCGACGTTCCTGTCGTCGCGGGTGTGCAGCACCAGCGTCGGGCAGGCGACGCGCGGCAGCAGCGTGCTGACGTCGATCTGGTCCTTAGCTCGCAGGCAGCGAACGGCGTCTTCGCCGTCGATGGCGATGCGTTGCAGCTCGTCGTAGGACTCGAGCTCCTCCGCGGTCGCGTCGGGCAGCGTGCGCGAAGCGTAAACATGACGGAACGCCGCATTGCCTTGCATGCCCCAGCCATGCTTGGCGAGGTTGTGCTGCAGCAGCCGCTTTTCGACCTCGTCGGCGCTGCCGTGCGTCAGCTCGCCGCGCACGAGCGGCGAGTAAGCGATCAGGTGGGTGACCCTCTCGGGGTGGCGCACCGCATACGCGGCGCCGATGGGCCCGCCCTGCGATATTCCCAGCAGCGCGAAGCGTTCCAGGCCCGCGGCATCGACCACCGCTTCGAGGTCGCGCACCCAGGCCTCGAAGGAAATTTCGGCGGGCGCGCGGTCGGAGAGCCCGCAACCTCGCGAGTCGTAGTGCACATAGGTATAGTCCCGGGAAAACTCCCGCGGCCAGTGGCGCCAGATTGGGCTCTGCTGGTCGAACTCCAGGTGCGCCAGCCAGTTCGCCACCTTGACCAGCGGCGGCCCGGTGCCAGTCATCGCGTAGGCGATGCGCACACCGTCGGACGAAGTGCAGAATCGAATCTTCTCGCGCGTCATGAGCGTGCGGCGCTCAGGCGGCCGTGGCGCCAAAGCCTGCTTCGCGCGCCTTGACGATCGCCTGCGCGCGCGATTCCACGCCGAGCTTGTCGAAGACGGCGGACACCATGTTGCGCACCGTCTTCTCGCTGAGATCGAGGTGCGCCGCGATCTGGTGGTTGTCGAGGCCACGGGCGAGGAATTCGAGCAGCTCGCGCTCGCGGCCTGTAAGCCCCGCGAACGCGCTGTCGCCCGACGCGGTCGGCAGGAAAGCCCGCACCTCTTCGAGGAAATGCTTCCAGGCGGGCTCGCTCTCCAGCAGGATGTGATTGCGGCTCGCCAGCGGAACGAATCGCGCGTCCGGGATGAGGGACGCGAAAAGGCGTCCCTCCTCGAAAGGCACGCGCGCATCATCACGGGCATGCAGGACCAGCGTCGGGCACGAGATGCGCGGCGCGAGCGCTGTCACGTCGATCTGCGACGAAGCTTGCAGGATGCGCACCGCGTCGCTGCCGCTCGCCGATTGCCGTTGCAGCTCGTCGTAGGCTTCGATGAGCTCGGGTGTGCCGCCCGGCAGGAATTGGTTCGCGAACACCTGCCGGAACGAGCGATTGTCGGTGCCCCAGCCGAGCTCGAAGAGCTTGCTCATCAACAGGGTCTCGTCGATGCCGGCCTGGCCGCCGCCCCGATTGAGCCGCCCGCGCGCGAAGGCGCCGTAGAGAACGAGTTGGGTGACGCGTTCGGGATGTCGAATGGCATACGCCACGGCGATCGCTGCTCCCTGGGAGATGCCGAGCAGCGGAAAGCGCTCGAGCTTGGTCGCGTCCACCACGGCTTCGAGATCGTGGATCCAGGACTCGAACGAGATCTCCGCGGGATTGCGATCGGACAGCCCGCAGCCGCGCGTGTCGTACCGGACAAAGGTATGGGTTCGCGAGAAGGCGTCGATCCAATGGCGCCAGATGGGACTGCGCCAATCGAATTCGATGTGTGAAAGCCAGTTCGCCGCCTTCAACAGCGCCGGCCCGCTGCCGATGGTCGCATAAGCCAGGCTTACGCCATCGGAGCTGGTGCAGAACCGCAGCTTCTGGTGTTCTCCCATGGGATAATTATTCTCCAATGGCGCTCGATCTGCTGGTCCCCGATTTA
>WNFL01437773.1_pt1 | contig 22985 bp, 17 predicted proteins | sample 5400361 | NCBI WGS metagenome assembly WNFL01 (sample SAMN13153351, study PRJNA577476) | soil metagenome | isolation source: 40 cm soil on Douglas fir-dominated hillslope | place: USA:California | collected 2013-09-17
CAGGCCGATATCTAGCAGGATCAAATCGGGGCACAGTTCTTGCGCTCTCTCGACGGCATGCGACCCGTCCCCAATCTCGCAGATCACTCGAAAGCGCGGCTTCTGTCCCAGCAAAGCGGCAACCGAAGTGCGATAAGGCTCGAAATCTTCTACGATCAGAATCTGCAAAACTTGACGCGGGAATTCCCCTACATTTGTGATGGCCTCTCCATCTTCCTGAATCCGGTTATGCAACAGTTAGAAGGGGAGGTAGCTCTGTACGGTTGCACACAATCCAGCACAATTACTTAGGTTCGGCCCTGGCAGCTCGATGCCCCGCGGTGTCCTGCGACCGCTGCAAGGGCGCTACGACTGTGTTGCCTGCCAAGAAGCGTAAGGCTTCGAGATATTGAAATCAAGACTTTGATGAATCGTTCCCACCATTAGCAAGCCAAACAGTCTGCCCTAATTAGGTTCCAATCGGAATGTCCATAGAGCGAGCCCCGACAACGAGGGTGGGAGAGTCCCCGTAGCTGTCACGAACTTCATTGTTCGAGTCCGCTGACTGTAAGAAGTTACAGTTGCCCCTATTCTTTCCCCCGTCCAACCTACCGTCGTAGGAAGTGTCGTGTTTCCGGCCCCTCTGCTTCGGACGATGGCGATCTGGAAACCTGCATGGTGAAGAGTTGAGACGAAGGAGGTCCGAAATGCGGACTCTCAAGGTGGTTTCTTTAATCCTAGCTTTCTTGGCGGCAGGCTTGATGCCCGTTGCTGTTGCTGCCCAGTCAGACTCTTCTAATCAGAACGTGCAGGAGCTGCGAAAACAACTTGACGAGCTACGCGAGCAGATGAACAAGCTGCAAGCCCGGCTCGGCGATCTGGAGAGCAGCAAGGTTCCCGAGGTAGGAGCACCTTCCACGGCTCCATCCAGCAAACAGGAGGGAACCATTCAAACCGCCCAGCCACCGCTCCAAGGTGAAACCTCCAAACAAGTGGGCGAAGCCACGGCCACCTACACGACATTTTCTGAGGATACCGTTGCCGCTGCCCGCTTCAATAACGTCCCGCTTGATCCCAAGTACCACGGATTCTTTCGCTTGCCAGGGACGCAAACGATTCTGAAAATCGGCGGCTACTTCAAGACAGATTTTATCTACGATCTGAAACCTGCTGGCAATACCGACTCATTCGTTACTTCTTCGATCCCGATCCCCTCGATAGCAACTGTAAACAACTCAACCGTGTCCATCCGTCCGACGCGTCTGAGCCTCGACTTCCGAGTCCCCGGCGCCAAAGTCGGAGATGTGCGCTTCTACCTTGAGGGCGACCTGTTTGGAACCAATGCGACCACTCCGCGCCTGCGCCATGCCTACGCCCAGGCAAAAAACTTCCTCATCGGCCAAACATTCTCAAACTTCATGGATCCGGACGCATTCCCTGACACTCTCGACTTCCAGGGACCAAACGGCATGGTCAGCGTTCGCAATCCTCAATTGCGGTATGGATTTGCTCTGAGTCCAAGCACAACACTCTATCTTTCACTGGAAAAACCCAGCTCCGATATCGCCTTCAAGACAGCCGAATTTTCTGCCCAGCCCAATGCTCCCGGTCCAGACGGTGCGATTCGCCTTCGGCAGGAATTCGAGCGCGGCCACTTTCAGGTCGCTGGGATATTTCGTTCCATCGCGGCTTTTCTCCCGGATGGGAGAACAGATTCCGTTTTTGGATGGGGCGTAAACGCCTCCGCAGGTGTGGAGACCTTCGGCAAGGACAATTTCATTTTTGCGGTGGCCTCCGGGCACGGAATCTCTCGATATATCCAGGACACGTCAGGTCTGGGGATTGACGCAGAGCCATCATCATCTACCTCTCTCTCGGCAACTCCTGCGGTGGGTGTCGAAGCAGCCTATCAGCATTACTGGAAGAAAAGTCTGCGCTCAAGTGCTGTCTATTCTTACGCCGCGGTAGACAATTCCAACTTCGCCCTGGCGGCGTCATCCTCGTTTCACCCCTACAACCATGGCACCTACACCGGAACCAACCTGATCTGGAATCCCTATGGATCACTTAATATCGGCGCGGAGTTTCTGTACGGTTGGATCATGCGCCAAGACGGCCAAAAGGCAAATGCGCCCCGCATGCAGTTCAGCGCCAAGTACAGCTTCGTGAAAGTGGACGCGGACAAATAGTAGCTCCCGCCCTCTTCGAGCCTGGGACGACGAGACTGGGGCCGCAAAGACAACGTCGATGACCGAGAACATGAACCTGCGCAAGAGCTCTTGGGCATGCTTACGAACAACTCAAAGAAATCAGCGCGACTCCAGAGTAATGGAGACTTCGAATGCGAAACACGAGAGCAGGGATCAACGCCGAACTGAAGAGAATCGTGGACCTGTGAGATTTGACAGTATTCTCTCTTGCCGAGAAGTTTAGAGTTTTGTTTGGATGCATTACCAAACAAATGTGTCGCTTTCGAGGAATCGGGCCTGTCATGCGGGTCTATTGTTTTTGGTAATGCTAACGGCACTCATCGCCTTTGCTCAGAAGACCTCTACCACATTTGACAGAAATTTCGACTTTTCTGGACACAAACGTTACGCTTGGGGGCAAAACCACCTCATGACTCGCCAGCACCCCGATACCAACGAGATTATGGACCTCAAGATCGTCAAGGCCGTGAACCAAAGCCTTATCGCGAGGGGTTTTGTCGAAGTCAAGCATAAACCGGACTTCTACATTTACTACGATGGGGGTGGAGATATGCAGGCCAGTGCCGGGGCTCAGGAACGCGCGAACTCTACTCCTGCCAGTCCCGCTGATCGCACTCCGACGTACGGGCTGGGCAACGGCCCAGCGATGGCTCCGTCCACATGGCTAAAGGTGAATGGCCAAATCGTGTTCTACATCATGGACGAGTCCAAGAAAATCGTATGGGAAACAACATACAACAAGACGTTTCGTGATCCCAACAAGGCGATACGTAATCTGGATAAAGAAGTGAGTGAGCTAGTATCAAAATCATTCAAAGAATTTCCGCCTAATACTAAGAAGTAACCAGGTTGTAGCCCTGCCCACGAGGCGCTTCCAGTCTTGAAGGAAAGCTTTCTGTGACGGGACTCTAATCGAAGAGCCGCTTAGAAAACCCTGAGCCCATACGGTAACGGCGCAAGTAGCTCGGTCGGCCTGCAGGTCACCGCCGCCAAAACAACATGGCGGATCCTTTTTCAAAAAGAAATTCCGCGCTAGCTATAACTTTTGCCAGTTGCCCGTGTATGTTAACCGCTGATTATTGAGTATGGGCCGAAGAGCGAAGGCTATTCCCCTCCGCCTTATCCAGGGATCGGCTCATTTGACCAAGTGCTCGTGGACTTGTCGTGATTTTGGGCAGCACTAATCCGACCTTGTGAAGCAAGGAGTAATTCTCGATGGCGAAGCAGGATGATGACAACCATGACGGACGCTTGAAGCGCAAGGAGTATGGGAAGGAGCTCAGCCGGCTCCAAGAGGAGCTCTGCAAACTTCAGGACTGGATCAAATATAAAGGGCTTCGAGTAATCATCGTCTTCGAAGGGCGCGACGCTGCCGGTAAGGGCGGTACAATTCGCGCAATCACAGAGCGGGTCAGTCCGCGCGTTTTCCGTCTAGTCGCGCTGCCCGCTCCATCCGACCGCGAAAAAAATCAAATGTACATGCAGCGTTACATGCAACATTTTCCTGCCGCCGGGGAGATTGTCATCTTCGACAGAAGCTGGTACAACCGCGCCGGAGTGGAATACGTGATGGGTTTCTGCACCAAAGAACAGCATCGAAGGTTCTTGGATCTCTGCCCCGAACTTGAGAAGTACATGGTGGACGGTGGGATCATTCTCATCAAGTATTGGATGGAAGTCGGAAAGAAAGAGCAACAGCGCCGATTTGAAGCCCGGATTAGAGACCCGCTCCGCCAATGGAAGCTTAGCCCCATGGACTTGGAGTCATTTCGCCGCTGGTACGAGTATTCCCGTGCGAGAGACCAAATGCTGGAGGCAACCGACAGCAAGCATGCACCTTGGTACATCGTTCGGTCGGACGACAAGAAAAAAGCGCGGCTGAATTGCATTACTCATTTATTGAGCAAGATCCCCTATGGCAAAGGTCCGCGGGAAAAAGCGAAATTGCCAAAGCGCAAGACAAAAGACAGTTATGAAGATCAGGTTCCCCTGAAGGGAAGGCACTTTGTCCCGGAGAAATACTAGATCTCTCCACTAGAGTAACTTGCTTCTTGGAGGGGAAAACCCAATCAGCCAAGAGTATCGATTTCTCGCTCGTCCGAGACGGTAGTTACGATCGTCTTTCGCAAATTTGAGTACTAGCGTTTGCCTCCGGCCATCGCTTTGGCCTCTGCGCTTCGCGCTTTGTTGGGTGTCTCAGTGAACGCGGCCCCCCTACCCACTTCCAAGACCCGCTTGGGATCCAAGGAACCGTAAAGTTGGACGAGCTTGGCCACGAGTCCGGTCCAACCGGTCTGGTGACTTGCGCCCAATCCGGCGCCATTGTCGCCATGGAAGTATTCAAAGAAGTAGATGTTGTCGCGCCAGAAGGGATCGCTCTGGAATTTCTCTGTGCCGCCATAGACTGGTCGGCGGCCATGGTCGTCGCGCAAGAAGATCCGGGTCAGCCGGTCCGAGATCTCTTTGCTCACCTCGAAGAGGTTCAACAGCTTGCCGGAGCCGGTGGGACATTCGATTTTGAAATTGTCGCCGTAGTACAAATAGAAGTTCAGCAGCGCTCTGATAATGAGCGCGTTCACCGGCATCCAGACTGGTCCCCGCCAGTTGGAGTTGCCGCCGAACATGCCGGTGTTGGACTCGGCCGGCAGGTAGTCTACGCGGTGCTCCTGGCCGTTTACGTGTAAAACGAACGGGTGCTGCTCGTGGAATTTGGAGAGCGAGCGGATGCCGTAGGGGCTTAGGAACTCCTTCTCGTCGAGCATCTTGGTCAGCATCCGACGCAGCCGCTCTGGGTTGACCAGGGCCATGATCCCGCGCTCGGCTACTCCAAAATGTCCCGGGCCCGTGGGATGAATGGTTTTCCGGAGTTCGGGAATGCGACGCAGGCGTTCCTGCACGAGAGCCATCGTCCGCGGGATGCGGTCCCGCATCCACTTTTCGGTGACCGTCGTGGCGCACAGCGGCAGGAGTCCTACCATGGAGCGGACCTTGAGCCTCTGACAGCTGCCGTCGGGGAGCCGCAGCAGATCGTAGTAGAAGCCGTCCTCCTCATCCCACATGCCATCATGGCCTGGCCGGTTCATGGCCGCTCCGATGTAGTAGAAGTGCTCGGCGAACTTCATAATCATGGGTTCGTAGGTGGGGTCGTTAGCGGTGATCTCTAACGCTAGTTCCAGCATGTTTTGGCTAAACAGGGCCATCCAGGCCGTGCCGTCCGCTTGCTCCAAGTGACCACCGGTGGGAAGCGGGGCGCTGCGGTCGAAAACGCCGATGTTGTCGAGACCGAGGAAGCCTCCTTCGAACACGTTCTTGCCGAAGCGGTCTTTGCGGTTCACCCACCAGGTGAAGTTCAGCAAGAGCTTGTTGAAAGTCGACTTGAGAAAATCCAAGTCCGTTTCCCCGCGCAGTGCCTGCTCGAGGCGGTGCAAGAAAAGAGTGGCAAACGCGTGAACCGGGGGGTTCACGTCACTGAAGTTCCACTCGTAGGCGGGCATCTGGCCGTTGGGGTGCAAGTAGGCGGCCCGGAGCATCAGCTCCATCTGCTGCTTGGCGAAGTCAGGGTCCACGATCGAGAGCGGCAGCGTGTGGAAGGCCAGATCCCAGGCCGCATACCAGGGGTACTCCCACTTGTCGGGCATGGAGATGATGTCTTGGTTCAGCATGTGGAACCACTCGGAGTTCCGGGAATTTCGATATCCATGATGGAGCGGGTTGGAGTGGTGCTCATCCAACCAGTTGTCACCGTCGAAGAAGAAGAACTGCTTGCTCCAGAGCATGCCGGCGAGAGCCTGGCGCATCACCTTGGCCGCATCTTCATCCACCGATGGCGGCGTGACCGACTTGTAAAACTCATCGGCTTCACGAAGCCGGTCAGCGAAGACCTCATCAAATTGTTTCCCGAAGGATTTGCCCTGCTGGTCTGCAGAACTGCTGGAAAGCCGCAAGCAAATCACTTTGGTCTGACCGCCGCCTACATTGGTCTTGTAGTGCGCGGCGACCTTCGTGCCCTTCTTTTCGGGGTTTACCGCGCCCTTGTTGCCCTGCACAACGCAATTGTTGATGCCATCTTTGACGTGGAGGCTCTCGTTCATTTGCCCGGGGAAAAGCAGTTCGTGGTTTGTTTCGTTCTCGGTGAAGAGCAGCGGCACATCCCCTTCGCAGGAAAAGATGTATTTACCAAGCAGCGGATGCTTTACTGCGATCGCACTCATTCCCGCCACGGTCTCAATCTGCTCTAGGATTGGTTTCTCGGCGGCCCTGTTGGATGCAGCAATCCACGCCGACCAGTCGTTCCGAAACCACAGCGTCGGCAAGAGATGCAGTTCTGCCGCGTCCGGTCCACGGTTGACTGCCGTGATCCGCACGAGGATGTCTTCCGGACCGTCTTTGGCATATTCCACAAAGACGTCGAAATACCGGTCGTCATTGAAGATGCCGGTGTCGATCAGTTCATACTCCATGTCGTTCTTCGAACGACGGCGGTTCGTCTCCACCAGATCGGCGTAGGGATAGGCCGCCTGCGGGTATTTGTAGAGGTACTTCATGTAGGAGTGCGTCGGCGTGCTGTCGAGATAGAAGTAATACTCCTTCACATCCTCTCCGTGGTTGCCCTCGCTATTGGTCAACCCGAAGAGTCGCTCCTTGAGGATAGGGTCCCTACCGTTCCACAATGCCAGCGCGAAGCACAGGCGCTGTTTGTCATCGGAAATCCCGGCTAAGCCGTCTTCGCCCCAGCGGTAGGCGCGCGAACGGGCATGATCGTGGGTGAAGTAATTCCAGGCATCACCCCCTTCGCTATAGTCCTCGCGCACCGTACCCCATTGACGCTCACTTAGGTAAGGGCCCCATTTTTTCCATGGAATGCTTTGAAACGTTGCTGCTTCAAGACGTTCATTTTCCGCGGTCTTGGTCATGGTTGCTCTCCCGTGCGCTCTTGAGAGGTTGTGTTGCGGCCAGTTTCTGCCTCAAGGCTTCTCTATTTTGAAAACCCCCACCCCGGCAGCTCCATGTAAAGCCCGTGATGAACCAGCTCATCGCCATCACGCTCATAAGCTGCCGTGCTCATCAAGTCCTGTGCGCGCTCCATTTGTCCGCGCAATTCCTCAAATGGGAGTTGCACATAGCATTGGCTGCGGTTTGGAGCGCAATTCGCAATTAAGACAAATGGAGGACATTTCGATTTTTGCCACGCAAAACAGACCAAACAGTCCGAAATCTAATTGCCGTCCTAAGCTGCCGCGCAATTGAGCAAGCTCCACTCTCCATCCTGCGTCTCCGGCAGGTGCGCACAATTCACGAGGCGGGCGTAAAAACCATTCGCATCGTAGGCGGCGGCGAGGGTGAAAGGAACTGTCAATACTTACAGCTGTTGAGGCTTGGCCAAGTCCCTACATTGATAAAAATGCAGTGCTTGGCGGCAGAGTTGCGCGCGATTGTTCTCCTCTTCAGCGGATGTCTTGCCGCTACCATCTGTCGTGGGCAAGATCTCGCGCCCCGCGCATATGTCATTACCCCTCTGCACTCGAATGCCGTCAACTTGACGTATTCCTTCTACAACGGAAATATTATCTTTGATGGAACCGTCCCAATCATCGGCGCCACCGCAAGAGTTAATGTCTCCGTTCTCAGTCTCTCCCACTCACTCAACTTTTTTGGCCGCACCGCTACCATCACTGCTTCCACGCCGTACGCGGTCGGAAACTTCCGAGGGACTGTCGCCGATGCAGAGACGCTCGCGCACTGTTCAGGCCTCCTGGCGTCCAGCTTTCGCTTTTCTGTGAACCTCAAAGGTGGCCCAGCGATGAACGTTCAGGAATATCTAAAATGGGGGCAAAAGACCATTATCGGTGTCAGCATCAAACTGGTGCCTCCTACGGGTCAATACGACCCGACCAAACTCATCAATCTTGGTGCTAATCGCTGGGCCCTCAAGCCAGAGCTTGGGTATTCCAGACGTTGGGGCCATTGGATCCTTGATGCATATGGAGGAGTCTGGTTTTTCACCACAAACTCTGATTTCTTCTCGCGCAACCGATTCTCACCTGGCACCAACACGCAATCGCAGAGCCCAACAGGCTCTCTCGAGGGACACCTCAGTTATGATTTCAAGCCCAAGTTGTGGGTCTCGCTTGATGGCAATTATTGGTTCGGCGGTAGTACATCCCTGAATGGTGTACAAAACGACGCCACGCGCCAGAGAAATTCTCGCGTTGGGGCAACGGCCTCAATTCCTTTGACCAGGCACCAGTCAATAAAGCTCAGCTACAACAATGGCGCCTACATCCGCTACGGGGGGAATTACCAGAACATCTCCATCGGCTGGCAATATTCGTGGTTGGGCAGACCGAACTGAGGAGAGATCCTGAGACTCAAGTCTGCTGGGCCCTTTCGGCCCGTGCCATCAAGGCGCACTCGATAGGCCTAGTGACACGAGCCATCGTCCGCAAACTGCCCGCTTGCCGCCATCGCAGCGAGCGAGCGTGCACAGTTCATGATTCTTTGGTCCAGCGGATCATTATTGAGCGATTCAGGGGATACATATGTCCTAGAATTGTTGGCTTCCACGAATCGGTCGCACAACTTCTTCATGTTATTAAACTCATTTGTGAGCAGCTGAAACACTTCCCGGTCTGATTCAGTTGAGACTGCAAGAGATGCCAACCTAAGGCTTTGCTGAGCCCGGACGCGATAATTGTCTGCCCAGCCTATGGTCACGGGATGTCCGAGCTGGACCGCATTGGTCAGTGTACTTCGCCACTCTCTGATCACTGCCATCTCTTCGATGCCCGCCCTGATGAAGTCCTTGGTGAAGCCAGATGGAGAAGGCTGAGTTATCGCAGGAGCCGGTGTGGCCACACCAGACAGCGTCAGCGTGATTTGATTTTCGCTGAAGCTCAAAGAACCATTCGCCAGTCGCGCTAGTGCCTCGATCTCCACGTAGGCATGTCCATCCTTTTCGATGACCGCAATTTCTCCGGGATGACCATTTATAAGTAATGTCCGGCTCTTCTGTGCGGCTTGCGCAAAAAGAAAAGCGAGTATGACCAATGACACCGCGATTGCCAACTGTGCCGCGATTGACTTCAATCTCATACAGCCTCTCCTAAAGCAAACGCATTTTTGAGCCATGCAGCAATGAGCATTCCCTCCCGGCGTATCCGTAGCCGCGACGAAACGTCGAGACTACGGAAATCACCCTGGGACGTGCTTCGTTCAGGAGTCTTCCACGTCATCACTTTCAGTCAGGTCATGAGCGAGACGATGATGGTGCCCCAAGTCGTCAGAAAGATATGACCGAATGCCGCCGTGTACGAGTAACCTAGTGTGGCCACTGGGCTGTCTGATTTCTCTTGCACCGCAGCGACGCCCGCAATCATCGTCTGGGCGCCGGCGATTCCTCCCAGCAATAGTGCCGGGTTGAGTTTAAGAACGTAGCGCCCGAAGAAAAGACCTGCGATGAGCGGTGTTAGCGTCACTACTACGCCCCCGAGAAAGAGAATGTAGCCATATTCTTTCACCGCTTGCACAAAGATCGGGCCTGCTTTTAGCCCAATCATCGCCACAAACGCTGCCAGACCAATCGACCGCATGAAGAGAATCGCGGCATCTGGGATTATTCCGAACCAAGGACGCACGGACCGCATCCACCCGACGATCACCCCTGCGAGGAGAGTACCAACGCTAGTGCCCAGCGCTATTCTCAGATGGCCTACGGGTATTGTGAGCACGGCCCCGACCAATACTCCGATGAATATTGCTATTCCGAGGACTGAAAGATCGCTCTCTGCCGCTGGGAGAATCACCCGGCCAGCAACAGGGGCCAGTTTGTCGACTGCAGTTTCAGACCCGGTTACATGGAGTGTGTCGCCGCGTTTGATGACCGTGTTTGTCCCGATCGGAATTTTATGACCACCGCGGGTAATGCCGCGGAGCAAAACACCGCGGGCCTCCTCGACACCATCAACGATCTCCTGGAGAGTCTTGCCTGCGATTGTCTTGCTGGTGATATACAGATCGAAAGATGCTACTGGAATTTCCAGCAGTTCCGGGTCAGCGACCTCGTGGGCGGAGGGACCAAGTAGTTTGATCATGATTTCGGTACGCCCGAGCACAGCGACCGTGTCATTTGCCTCGAGAACGGTGGTGCCGACGGGTGAGAAGATCTCCCCCTTACGTCGAATTCGCTCAATAAAGAGGCGGCCACCGGACACAGATTGTTCGGCTTCTGCGACTGTTTTACCAACGGCGGGCCCGCCTTCAGGAATCGTATACGCGCGAAAGCCGATAGGTCGCCATGCGGAATAGACTCCAAGTTTCGAGCGTTGGATTCCCAGGCTCGCTTCCACTTTCTTCGACTCCGCACGCAGATCGAAGCGAAGGAGCTTCGGTCCGAGACTGCTGCAGCACCAGATAACACCCAAGGTCCCGAAGATGTAGCAGATCGCGTCCGCGACAGCTACGTGCCCGATCCATAGCTGCTTTTGTTCGTCAGGCAGGGACAAGGAACGTATTGCCTCGCTTGCAGTGCCGATTGCGGGCGACTCCGTCAGGGATCCAGAAAGCAAACCGGCGGAATAGCCTGGGTCAAGTTTCAAGTAATGAGCGACCGTATACGCTGTCAAAAGTCCGATCACGGGAACAAATACACCGAGCACAGCCCAGCGCCAGCCATCTCCTTTGAGATTTTGAAAAAAACTAGGCCCCACCGAGTAACCGATTCCGAAAAGGAATAGAAGGAACACGATCGATTTGGCTTGGTCGGACACGGGCACGTGAAAGAAATCTCCAATAAGTATTCCCCCCAACAAGGACCCTGTCACCACACCAAGTCCGACACCACGAATTTTCAGACGCCCGATCAAGTACCCTAGGCCCACTGCCAGATAGACTCCCATTTCGGGATACTTCGTAAAGAGTTTCGCCAACCATTCCATTTGACATTCCTTCTCGGCGGCCTCTCTCTGGAGGACCTCTCAAGTGAGTTCTAGAGTTGGTGGGCGAGCCCAATGCTCCCAGCTGAAGCGTGCATATTCCCACCTACTTCGCAAGGACCATCGCCTGCTCTTCGGATCCGGAGCGCCGCGACAAGCTATCGCGCGGCCGCTCGTTCCGGTTTCTCGACACGCTTCGAAGCCTCGAAGGCATCCCGGTAACCGCGCGCGACCGATCGAACGCCACGTCCGATGTCCTCGTACGCTTCGTCGGACAGATTGGCCAGGGACACGCGCAACGACCAGTCTGGCGCCTCGAAACCGCCGCCGTTCAGCAGCACGATCCCGTGGTTCTCCGCAAGACGGAAGGCGAGGTCGAGCGGGTGAACGTTCTTCTTGAGGTATTCGACCGCGTCCTGTCCGATGTTCTTGCGCGCCCAGAATTCGAAGTCGATCAAGCCGTAGTACGCGTTATACAGCGTGTTCGGGGAGACTTCGATCCCAAGGGCTTCGATCATGGCCATGGCGCGCCGGTGCACGATCTCCATGCATGCCTTCTGATACAGCTTGGCTCCATCCATCATCTCAGCAAGGGAGAACAGGCTCATCATGACCTGCTGGGGCAGCGCGAGGCCGGCCGTGTGGTTGAGGGCCACATCCCGGCTGTCGGCCACGATGCGGTCAATGAACTTGATCTTGCGCGGCTCGAGGACCAGCGTGCCATACCGTTTGTCGAGCGCTTTCAGGTCGGCATCCGGAAGCTTCGTGAGCATCTTGTCGAAAATGTTGTCTTCGTGGACCGCGATGACGCCGAGTCGCCACCCCGTGCAGCCAACATATTTGGAATAGGAGTAGACGCCGATGGTGTTGTGCGGCAGTTCGCCGAGCAAAGATCGGAAATCATGGACGAACGTTCCGTAAACATCATCGGTCAGGAGCATGAGGTCGGGACGTTTCGTCTTCACCAAATTTGCGATCTTGTCTATCACTTCCTTGCTGACGGCGACGCCCGTTGGATTGCCCGGATTGACGAGGAAGAACGCCTTGACCTGGGGATCCTCCAGCTTTTTGAGCTCTGTGTCCGTGAACTGAAAGCGGTTCTCTTGCGGGGCCTGGATAGTGACGAACTTCAGCCCGTAGTCCTCGAGATGCGGCAGCTCTAGGTAGGGTGTAAAGATCGGGGTCCCCAGGGCGATCGTGTCCCCGGGACGCAGCAGGCGATTGGCCTTCAGCGATTTGAAGATGTAGCACATCGCCGCCGTGCCGCCCTCGACCGCGTATAGGTCGAACTTGCCTGCCGGCCGCGGTTTCCCGCACATCGCCCACATCAGGTACTCGTGCACAATGCGCTCGTTGTGGACCAGCATGCGGTCGGGGACCGGGTAATTGTCACCGATGATCGAGTCCACGAGTTCATGGACGAAGGCGTCCGGCTCGAACCCGAACGTCTTTATCGCAAACGGTACCATCGCCGAGAGAAAGGACGCGCCAGGCGTGTCGGCATGCTTAGCAAGCCACGCTTCGAAACGGCTAGCGATGCCTTGAGGCTGCGGCATTCCACCGACACCGGCTGGATGCTCCATCACCCTCTTGCTTTCGGTGACCGCGAACTGACCGAGCAGGAAGAAGCCTTCACGCGGAGTGGTGGCGATCCAGTTGGGGTTTCCTCGGCCAGCATTGAGGAATGCCGACTGTGTCGTCCGGGAGCTCTTCCTGGCAAGCTTGATCAGCTCGTCTTTAATCTCAAACGGGCCCAACGTCTCGAACTTACGGAGCTTCACTAGGTCCATGATTGTCCCCTTTCAAAAGACGTCACGACAGAAGCATGATGCCTACCATGCCCCAGATCGTGAGAAGAGTGTTGCCGATAGCATAAGTAACGGTATAACCCAACGCAGGTACCTGGCTCTTGCCCATATCGCAGACCAAGCCGAGTGAAGCCGTCGTAGTGCGCGCCCCGGAAACAATGCCGAGGAGAAGCGCGTCATGGAAGCGGAAGATGTACTTGCCGATGAACATACCGAAGATGAGAGGCAATGTGGTCGCTAAGGCCCCCCACAGGAACAGGCTGATGCCCTGCGTCCGCAGGCCGTTCACGAAGCCCGGGCCGGCCGAGATGCCGACTATGGCGATGAAGATATTGAGGCCGACCGAGTTCATGAACCACACAGTGGGCGACGGAATCCTCCCGAAGAACGGGCGCGTCGAGCGAAACCACCCGAGCACGAGCCCTGCGATGAGCGCGCCACCCGCAGTCGAAAGCGTCAGCGGCACTCCGCCCACCTTCAACACCAGCGCACCGACCAGTGCGCCGACCGTAATCCCGGCGCCGATAAACGCGACGTCTGCGACATCCGTTGGCCGGTCCGCGGCTCCCAGCAGCTTGGCGGCAGCGGTAGTGTCCTGGGTCCGCCCGACGAGGGTGACGATATCGCCGCGGTAAAGCTGCGTGTTCGGCAGAATGGGGATCGTAGTGGCGGTCGCGCCTCGCGTGATTTTCCGCAGGAACACGCCGCGCGCCCCGGGTAGCCCAGCCAGTTCGGCCAGCGTCTTGCCATCGACTGCCTTGTTGGTTACATAAACGTCGACGCCCTCCACCGGAACGCTCAGCAATTCGGGATCGTCGACTTCTATCGAGACTCCTCCAGTAACGCTCCCGACCGCTTCGCGACCGCCTGCGGCCACCACCAACTTCGCGCGTTCGCCAATAATACTGACGAGCGCCTCGCGAGCGCCTGCAACCGCCACCACATCACCCTCGCGCAATACCGTGTCCGCAGTTGCCTCCTCGATGACCCCGCTACGCCGTATGCGCTGGACAAACACACGTGCTTGCGGGAGCAGCGCTTCGGCCTCAGCGGCACGGAGGCCGATGACTCTGGCGCCCGGCTGCACACGGAACGCACGCACTTCCCAGCGGTGCCAAGCTGTGCCTGGCCCGCCAAGTTCCTTGCTGCCTCCCTGCTTCTCCTCGTAGTCCTTGCACGCGGCTGCTATATCAAAGCGGAGCAGGAAGGGGCCAAGCAGGGCGATCACGATCGCAGAGCCGACCGTGCCGAACATGTAGGTCACGGCGTAGGCAACTGGCATTGAGTTGAGCAGGTTCTTGGCTTGGTCGGCGGCCAAGCCAAGTCGATTGATGGCGTCGGTCGAGAGGCCCATCGCTGCGGAGATCGTCTGCGACCCCGAGTAAAACCCCGCCGCGTAACCGAGGTCGTAGCCGGCTAGCTTGACGATTGCGACCGGGACCGCCAGGCAGAGCACGCATTGCACAATGGCAAAAAGGGCTTGTGGCACGCCATCCTTGGCGACACCGCGGACGAACTGTGGCCCGACCCCGTAGCCGACGGCGAACAAAAACAACAGGAACACTGTCGCCTTGAGAGGCTGCGAGATGGTGATCCCGATTTGTCCGATCAGGACGCCCGCCAGCAGAGTAGCGGTGACTGACCCCAAGCCAAGTCCCTTGAAGGTGAATTTACCAATGTAGTAGCCGATGGCGAGCGTGAGGAAGATGGCGATCTCCGGATACTGCCGGAGAGTCGCAGCGAACCATGCAAATATGCCCATAGTCTAGCTCCTTGTAATGGTCCGGTCTTAATTGAGGACCGGGTTCTGATGTCATACCTGCTGCCATCCTGGCCTTGCTAACAAATCAGCAAATCTCCGAAGAACTCTACGGAACGGCTAGTCACCTACCGCCGAACGCGCCTTTTTCGGCTTGGCGTTCCCGGAGAGATCCGAACCACTCTTGCTTGTCGTCTTCGAAGATTGAATTGCCGCTGGATTCAGCAACTTAAATCCTAGCGCCGCGCTGAAACCATGGATTTCCTTCACGTCGAGTTTGCGCATGAATTCAATCGTTTCTGCATTGATAACTTGTCCCGGAACCATGATCGGGAATCCAGGAGGATATGGAATTACGAAGTTTGCCGAGACCAGTTCCGGCCCCTCTTTCAAACGCTTGTCAATCTCCGGACTGAAAAGCTTCAAGTGTTCGCATTGATCCTCGCGATACGCTGCAAAGAATGCTAAACGCATGTCCCCTTCACTGGTTTTGCTCGAGGGATTTTCACGGAAGTGGCTGTAAAAGGAGCTGAAGTTCGGAAGATTCGGCACATCCGTCATCAGGGATTTCACGCGCGCCGCGAATGCTTCCTTCGCCTTTGTTCCGCCGTCCGCAAGCTTTTTCTCGATTCCTTGGGATATCTCCACGAGGACTTTAATCAGCTGTGCGATATCGCTGCGGGTGTTGTTGATATTGGTTTGGAGTAGAACGCTGTTACGAGACGTCTTATTGAGCTGAATGTCGTACTCCGCTGCGAGCAGGTTCTTGAATTGCGTTCCGTCGAAACCGGCCGATCCGCAAACGAGGGTAAGCCGTGTTACGTCAAGAGCAAATTCGTCCTCTCTCAGCGCCTTCACTGCCGTCGCCCAGTTCGCTCCCGGAGTCAGATAATCTATAAATCCTGAGTTCCGGAATTCGGCGGGAATCATGTCGTCTGCTCCAAGCACTCGGAAGTACTTCGAGATCAGCGGATGAGAGTTCACTTCCCTGCGCACATCCAGCGCCAACTGAATGGCGCGGTTCACTAATTCGTAGCCTTCCAGCTCCATCTGCCGTCTAGCAACATCCAGCGAAGCGATGATCTGGAGGTTAGGTGAGGTGGACGCATGCGTGAAAACCGCTTCATGGAACTGTTCTTCGACGGTGTGAAAATCCGGGTCTTTTACAAGCACCATCGACCCTTGCCGCAGGCAAGACATCGATTTGTGAGTCGAATTTGTTTGGTAGACCCGCAAACGAACGCTGTCCGGGTTGGCGAGTAGGCGAGTCTCGAGAAGAGTTTTGTCTTTGGGATCGAGATTGGCTCCCAGCTTCTTCTCTTGCTCTTTGTACGCCGCACGGTAAGCGGCATTCTTGAACTTGCCTTCCAGAATAGCTGCCGCTCCCATCGCTGTCCGCCGGCGGTAGAACGGACTCCATCTGGCAAATCCAAACCACGCTTCGTCCCACAGGAAAATGAGGTCCGGCTTGATTGCGAGACATTCTTCCATGACTCGCTCGACGTTATAGATATGCCCGTCAAAAGTGCAGTTCGTGAGCACTAAAAGCCTTGCACGGTCCAGCTTTCCCTCTGCTTTCAAATCGAGCAGAACTTTCTTGATTGTCCGGATTGGCACCGCTCCATACATGGAGTATTGGGTGAGCGGATAGGCTTCCACATAGAGAGGAAATGCGCCGGAAAGCACCGCGCCGTAATGGTGTGATTTGTGGCAATTACGATCGACCAATACAATGTCCCCAGGAGCCAACAATGCCTGTTCGACCATCTTGTTCGACGTTGAGGTGCCGTTGGTGACGAAGAAGACGTGATCTGCACCGAATGCTCGGGCTGCCTTTTCCTGTGCCACCTTAATGTTCCCAGTCGGCTCCAGCAGACTATCGAGACCGCCTGTAGTCGCCGAGGATTCCGCGAGGAAGAGGTTTAGTCCATAAAACTGACCCATGTCGCGAATCCAATTCGACTTGAAGATGGATTTCCCTCGCGCGACCGGCAAAGCGTGGAACGTTCCCATGGGACGTTGAGCATATTTTTGCAAGTTGTCGAAGTAGGGAGTGTCGTACCGGTCGCCGATGCCGTCGAGGATGCTGAGATGCAATTCGAGAGGCTCCTCAACTTGATAGAAAACGCGCCGGACACAGGCAGAGCTAGTGTCGCCGGCCACCTTCTCCACTTGGCGATCACTCAGGAAATAGATGTCAAGCTCGGGACGCAGCTGCTTCAATCCCTGTGCAAGCGCCAGGCCGTACTGCCCTGAATTCGGGGCAATACCACTTGCGGCGAGGTGTGAGGTCAGAAACTCACGCAGAACTGGATTGTGGTGCGATGAAGCGAAGGGAATACCCTCATAAATCATTACCGCTTCGAGGCTGCCGTTCAGGATTGTTGCGAGCACAGCATCCTCAAAACTGCCGACAAATACCGGCTCGTAAACGAACTTGTCCTGCGGTCTGCGCAACTTGCGTAGCTCTTGCGCCAGCTCCGACCACGCTGCCGGACGGGCAGGACTCACTACTAGCACTTCGAAATAAGGACGGTGCGGCGCAGTTTCTTCGCCGGCTCCTGGCACCCTTTCTGAGAAACCAATCGGTGACTGCTCCTCGCCTTCCCAGTCCGCCACGTTGGCGCGGTAGGAATGTGTGAGAAGTGCAGCGCTGACGGTCTGTGCCAAACGGACGGTTCCCGTTGCATCACCCGCGTCGATGCGCTCACCAAGCGTCCTCAGCAGCTCGTGCCCTGGATAGGCAAAAAAATCCTCCCACTGACGCAGTTCGCTAAGCGAAGCCCATACGGCCGCCTGACGCCCTTCACTATCGAGACTTTGCTGACTGGCAAGTCCTTCCCAGCTGCGCGCAGCTTGCAACAAAGAGCGCCAGCGATCGAATCGTGCTTCCGCTCCCGTAAAAAATTGGTCGACTCGGACGTCTTGTGTTTTTGTCGGGCTACTCATTCTTAGCCTCCTGCTCCTTAAGTCCTAAGGTGATCCTCGGTGCGTTGGAATCCTCGTGCCGTCATTACTGCAGAAGCAATCGAGCGTTGCGTTAGAAGGCATTCGCGGCCTTCGGAATTTACTTCCGGACTCTGGCGCAGAAATTACGTCAGATACTCGGCAAGCAAAACTGTCAAAAATAACAGGCAGATAACCGGTCGGCAGTAGCTCGGTCCCGATAGGGAGCGCCACCGCGATGTTGCGGATTGTGCTTCCAACTGGCATCTCCTCCGCGGTTTCCCCCGCCAATGTTGCACCGGTTGCCGCCGCCGCGAACTGGCTGATTCGACGGGCGGTTGCCACCAACATTCGAGTTACGATTGAAATTGTTGTTGTTGATGTTGTTGTTACTCCAACCGCAGCCCCAACCCCAGCCGCCGCCCCAAAATGCCCCCATCGTCACGCCCACACCGAATGAGATTGCGAGCCCCGCCGCATAATATCCCGCCGGCGGATAATAAGTGGGTGGATAGGGATAGACCGCCGGGGCCGGGCCGTACACCACTACAGAATCATACGAAGGCACATACGCGACTTGCGGACTGGCCTGCTCAACCACAATCACACTCTTGTTCTCGATGACCTTGGTTTCTACTTTCTGTTGCTCAGTAGATTTCAAATTACCGGTGTCCTGCGCCTTTTTGCGCATGCGCTGCACGGCATCCATCACATCGTTTTACTGGGCCAGAAACGCGTTGCCTAAATCTGTGGTCCACTGGATGTCGTCCGCCAGGCGTTTCACTACGTCGGCCAACGCGGCCAGAGCCTGAATGCTGGGATCCCACGGCTGCTTCGCAACCGCGTCAGCGAGTGCTTTGTCCTTCAACGTTGAGTTTCTACCGAGCCACTGCTGAAGCTGAATGATTTCGAGAGGATACGTTGATGCAGCGAGGGTCTGCGCCAGCAACGGGTCCGGATACAAAGCAATGGGCGCCACGAGAGAGTCTCAGTTGATCGGGCGGAATCTTTGCGGCCTGGTCCTGAAGTAAGGACGCCTGCACGGGGCTAGGAGACTGCGCATAGGCCAAAGTATCACCCGGTATGAGAGCCATGGTGCAGATCACCGCAAGCAAGTATCGGAAAGTCGCACCGAAAAACCTTGACTTTGGATTCATGGCTATTCCTTCTCCGAGTCGCCAAACACGCCAGAATCACAATGCGTGTCTTTAGACACGACGACACCACTCTTCCCCCTGCGGCATTAGCATAGGAGGGACTCGACCATCGCATAATTGTCAGAACTAGCCGTCTTTGAGGCCGGCACCGTCGCCGGTCAAACGCCCGCGACGGAGACTTTCCTCTCAAAAACCAAATCAACATACTCCAAGCCGCGCAAAATCTTCCGACTGTCGAGAATGGATGGCGACTACCGGTCGGGCATTGAAGTATCGTTCAGGCTTGGTTCAGTCCGCCTGCGAAGCTTCGGCCTTTTGCCGTCTCCATTGCCTTTCCTATTCTCGTCTCCACCAATGGCAAGAAGACGGTTTTTGACAAGGTCAAATTCCGAGGTGGTTACAATGTATTCATCGCGGGCTGAAAGAATTGTTGCGATTTCCTTTTGTATCGCTCTGATGCGGTTCCGAGTAGGCGGATGCGTGGAGAAAATCGTGGAGACCTTACCAGGGCTTGTCTCAGCGGCAACCCTTTCAAAGAAAATGGTGAAAGCGTTGGGATCGTACCCGGCCTTAAACAGGTACTGCAGGCCGAGGTAATCCGCTTCGCTTTCCGCGCTGCGTGAGAACTTCAGGAATGTCAAAGGGACTCCCACCTTCAATCCTGTGTAAATCGCGAAACCAGCCCAGCCACCCGGTCCGAAAAGAATCAGGGAAGTAGTGGCCAGGCGGGCAATTTCGCTCTTCGTGGCGCTACGGGTTTCGTGCCGCGCGCACACATGTGCGATTTCGTGAGCCATTACGCCCGCCAGTTCGGATTCTTCATCGGCGAGAAGGATCAACCCAAGGTTGACATACAAGAATCCGCCTGGAAGGGCGAAGGCATTGACCTCCTCAGAATCAATCACTTTGAACGTGAAAGGAACTCTTGCGTCCGAAGCACGCACCAAGTTTTGACCAATCCGATTCACATATTCTTTCACCAGCGGGTCATCAACGAACTTTGTCGAACGATCGACCTCTTCTGCAAGTTGGCGCCCGAGGGCAATCTCACGTTCGAGCGAGTAGAAGTTAAGTCCGTGCCCGACCGTTCGATTTCCGATCGCATTGATGTCTGCCTCACCCCCACTCTTGACTTTTCTGTGGTGCTGGGGACCCGCGAAAGAAACCGGAACAAACAACAATGCAACTACGGCGATGGTACCTCTTACCCTCGTCCAGATGCGCATTCAGACACCTCCGCCAATATCTTTGGCTATAGCTAGCCATCGCTCGGCGAAGGTCGAAACTGGCAAAAATGACAGTGGAAATAGGAGGGAAATTCCCATAGACCCAATGTTAATGACAAAAATTCTCGGAGGAGATGGCAGAAACGCCGACCAAACACCAACAGCAGGATCAGGGCCCCAGGAGAAGTCGTATGCAACAAAAACGACGCGTGCTACGACTGGCACTCGAAGTGCCATTGATTCTACTCGCCTTCTTTCTTGCGCGAGCCGCTCAGAAGCGGACATTAGTAATAAGCGGCCATCCCGGAGAGATCGCTGTCACTGACACGGATGGACATTCTTGTGTTGAGATCCAGGCACTGGCGCGGCTGACGAATGGTTCTCTAGGCTTTAACGGAAATCAAATCATATTGACACTACCTGCCGCGTCCACTCCCCCAGGCTCAGCTCCTCCAGCAAGTCAGCCTTCTGTCTCAGGATTTTCCAAAGACTTCATCAGAGCCAGCATCGAAGAAATGGCGGTGATCAGGGAATGGCGAAGCACACTTAAGAATGCAGTCCAGCAAGGATTCCCTGTTACTGAAGACTGGGCGGACAATTACCGGGCACGCGCTGAACAAAGTCTTCGATTAGTGTCTCTAGCAGTCTCAACACAGTATGACCGGAATGCATTTCAGTTGCTCACAAATGAGTTCAAGAACATGAAGAAGCTAAGCGACCGATTCGTGGAAGCAAGCAAAGCCAGGATATATGTCTCGCCTAACTTGTTCAACAACGACCCGCTGGACAAAAGAATCTTGGACTGCGCACATTCGCTGGCGTCTATGGCTGCTAGTGGGCAGTTTATTGACGATGGAACATGCCAATAAGCCTTGCCGAACAACGAGCTTCAGTCGTTCCACTACGCTGGTAAGGCCGACTTTTTCTCCCCTACGGATCTGCCTGGCAAAGTTGACAGTTCTCTCCTCTTCTTCGCCAGCTCAAAATCGTAGACGTGCACGGACAGTGCCTGGACAGGTAGTGACAGAGCGAAATGAAAAAGGACAAGCATGGTGCGGCTTCGGGGAAGCAATAGCTTGGTGGATAGGCGTGGTGGATAGGCGTGGCGAAAGCCACACCCATACGCTCTCGTGGACCGTCGCCCGGTATTTCTCCAGTTTGATTGCTCTCTGGCAGTTAGCGCGTAGGCTTGAAACACCGAGAGGCGAACGCAGCGTCCAAGCAGCAGGCAGCGATGTCGGTGTCCGCGCAGGTACAGCAACAATATCAACAGGCACAAGCCGCATACAACGAGCGACGAGACACTCTTAGGAGAGGATTTTCAGCTTGCATGGATGCGCGCAGGTATTCGGTGAAGTAGATGGGACTCATTCTCGCTGCTCTAATACTGTCCTTGATGACAATGTCGAGCAATCTCCGCCCGCACCTTATTCAACTAAGTCTGCTCTATCTGTTCGCCGCAGTCCCCGCACTTGCTCAGGCACAAGCTCCTGTTTTTGAGATTACTCCGCAAGTCAGCACGATTAAGTTCGACGTGGAGGCGTCGGTCGCTATAAAAGGCACTTTCGACAAATGGGAGGCCACGCTTACGTTCACGTCTACTGATGTCACCAAAGGCATTTTGGAAATCAGAATTCAAGCGGACTCGGTGGATACCGGAAGTGGTATGAAAAACGGCAAGCTCAAAAGCAAAGACTTCTTCGACGTCAAACAGAATCCGTTGATCACATTTAAGTCAACGAAGATTGCACAGACCGGTCCCGAGACATTTGAAGTGGATGGCGATTTTACGATACGCGGAGTTACTAAGCCCGAGAAGTTACTGCTTACTGTCTCCGGGAAGGGGACGGGCTCAGGCGAGATCAAAGGGACAATGGCCTTTGACAGGAAAGACTACGGAATGAACAAAGGCATCCCCTTGGTAAAGATCGCCAATCGCGTCGAGGTGACAGTGGGACTCAATGTCAGGAGAATCAGCGGACCTCCATTAGACCTGAAGCAGTAGCCAGCTTGGCTAAAGGCGGTTGTGGCCGCACATCTAAATTCCTGATTGTCGCCGCAGACAGAAAAACCTCTCTCCTGTCCAATTGTACTGACTGCCTGATATTGGGGCCTGTGGCTGGCTATATCGGACCGATTCGGGAGTATCCACAAAGGAGCATGTCCATGGAACCTCCTATTTCCCCTCTGGTCTTTGCAATCCTTTTATTCATGGGCATGGTGGCTCTGGTCGAAACTGGCCGGCGTTTTGGTGTCAGGCGCCGCGCAAAGGAGTCGGAAAACGAGCGAGGAAGCCTGGGGACGATAGAGGGCGCGGTTTTCGCCCTGTTTGGCTTGTTGATGGCCTTCACCTTTTCGGGAGCTGCTTCCCGGTTTAACGAGAAACGAATGTTAGTCGCCGAGGAAGTCAATAGTATCGAGACTGCGTACCTGCGGCTTCGCCTAGTGTCTCAGGAGGCGCAACCCGCGCTTCGGGAGTTGTTCCGCAACTATGCGGACTCGCGACTAGAAACGTATCGCAAACTGCCGGACATGGAAGCAGCCAAGTTGGAAATGACCAAGTCGAAGAAGTTCCAGGATGAGATCTGGACCGGAGCGGTTGCCGCCACGCGCCTCTCAACCTCTCACCCGGCGGCTGGCTGGTTACTACTTCCCGCAATCAACAATATGATTGATATCGCCACCACGCGAACGATGGCTCTGCAAAGCCATCCGCCGAGAATCATTTATGGGCTTCTGTTCGGCCTTGGACTGGTGTGTTCGCTTCTGGCAGGTTATCGCATGGCGAGCGGCCAACAACGGAGTTGGCTCCACATTCTGGGCTTCACACTCCTCACGGTCATCATTGTCTATGTAATGCTTGACGTTGAGTATCCGCGCGCGGGCTTGATTCGACTCGTGTCCGCAGACCAACTATTGCTCAAGGTTCGCGAGGCCATGAATTGACAGCTGATAAGGCATGTGAGAGCC
>WNFL01067140.1_pt2 | contig 22978 bp, 19 predicted proteins | sample 5400361 | NCBI WGS metagenome assembly WNFL01 (sample SAMN13153351, study PRJNA577476) | soil metagenome | isolation source: 40 cm soil on Douglas fir-dominated hillslope | place: USA:California | collected 2013-09-17
CTCGAGCCCGTCGCCCGAGAGGATGCGTTCGGCCGAGACATGCGAGTAGCGCTGATGCAGGGCAGTAACGACCGCCATTTCGCGGGCATCGACCACCGGCAAGGTGGCGTGGCCACCCTCGCCTGCCAGCGCCAGCCAGCGGCCGCTTTCACGCAGCAACCCGGACACCCCGAGACCCGTGCCCGGACCAATCACCGCGATCGCAGCATCGGCGAGTGGCGCAGCACCGCCCACCTGAAAGCGCTCTGAGGCCGCCAGCTGCGGTACCGCGAGCGCGAGCGCCGTAAAATCATTCAGCAGTATGAGACGCTCAAGCCCCAGGGCGTGGCGGGTCGCCGCCGCGGAAAAATCCCACTTGTTATTGGTGATGACGACGCGATCTTCGAGCAGGGGACCGGCGATGGCGAAGGCCGCCGCACGCGGAACCGGCAGCGAGCTGTTGGCGCGGATCTGCTTGAGGTAGGCTCCCGCGGCCTCGGCCGGCCCGGGATAGCTGCCGCATTTGTAGACCTGCTCGTTGTGCAGGGCCGCTTTGTACCAGATACCGAAGCGGGCATTGGTGCCGCCGATGTCGGCCACCAGCAGCGCTTCGCCCTGGGTGCGCGACTTTTTCATCAGAACATTGAATTGTCGTTGGCCGGCATCTCCGGAACGCTCTCAACGACATCCCAGTGTTCGACGATCTTGCCCTTTTCCAGCCGGAAAATATCGACGACGGCGTCACCGCCGCTTCCGGCCCGTTCAACGGGGCCATGAGTGTAGCGAGAATGCACCGCCACCAGATCCCCTTGTGCCACCGTGCGCTTCACGTCCTGGCGCAGTTCGGGGTAGACCTCCTGGGTCAGGTGCGTCAACGCCGCAATCGCCCCCTCGACGCCATCGGCCACGTGCGGATTGTGCTGGCGGTAGTAGGGACCGACGTAGAGCTTGAAGGCCTGCTGCACCTCGTGCTTGTTGAACGCGGTGTCGAGAAAGGCCAGCACCACCGCCGTGTTCTGCTGGGCGCGTAGCGCCCGCGCCGTGGGACCGTTGGTCGCGCAGGCCGACACCGAGCAGGCCACCAGGAGCAACATCCAGTTTCGCATCGGACTTGAGTCCTCCATCGCGCGCGCGTCCCACCCGCAGGATTACCGAATCATTGCGCTCCCGCAACCTGAAAATGGTAGCGCGCCAGCCCGGCGAGCGACCCCGTCTCGCTCCAGCCCCATTCGGCAAAGCTGGCCGTGCCGTCCACGGCTATCGTAAAGATGGTGGAGCAACGGGTGCCGTAGCTCTCGCCGCGCACGAAGGCACTCGAAAGCATGCGTTCGAGCTCCAGGCTGACGCCGGTGCGCGGCAGCTCCCCGTCCGCTGCCGTCTCGTCATCGCGCAGCAGATCGAGCATCGCCGCCGCCTGCGGCAGCTCATCCAGGGCGGCACGGAGCTGGGACTTCCCCTGGCGCACCTTGGGCCAGGGCGTGTCGAGCAGGTGGTTTGAGAGCGCATAGACGCCCGGCTCCAGCGCGCGGGCTCGCTGGATCGTGCTCTCATAAACGCCGAGGGTCTGTCCATCGCTGCAGATCAGGTTGAAGGGATTGCATTGCGCGCCGCGCCGCGCCACCTCTTCGAGCCCCTCCGCCGTGGGCCAGTTCGCGGTCAGGAAATCGGTCACCAGCGTGCCCCGACTGGGCGCGTCCATCCGGTACACCGCCGGATCGCGGAAGTTCGTGAGCGCGGCAAAGCGCCCGCTGCGCGTGACGCCGAGCCAGGTGCCGCCCGCCTGCAGATCGCGTCCGGCGAGTATGCCATCGGGCCCGGCCCACCAGTCCGCACTGGCCGTGGGCCGCTCAAAATACTCATCGCGATTCGCGGCCACGACGCAGGGAAAATTTGGGTGGACGCGCCAGGCGAGCAGAATGAGACACATCGCGTTGAACCATCCCTCTCGGACGCTGGCGGAGCCCCTCATTATACGATTGCGGCTGCCGCCACGTCGCATTGCGCCCCGTCAGGAATCGCGCTATACCGGCGGCCCCACAGCCAGCCTCCCCCAAGAAGGAGATTCCCATGACTGCCGACTATCGCATGGCCGTCCGCTTCTGCCTGCTCGCCCTGCTGGCGATTCCGCTCTCCGCCGCGGCCGCCGACGCGCCAAAACAGACCGATGCCGAAATGATCAAGAGTGCGCTGGCCGCTGCTCCCGCCGGAGTCGCCAAGCACGCGGCGGTCATGGCCGCGGAGACCGACGGCAAGATGCGCACGCTGCGCCCCGGCACCAACGGCTTCACCTGCATGCCCGATGCGCCGAGCACGCCGGGCCCGGACCCGATGTGCATGGACAAGGCCGCGATGGACTGGGTCCACGCCATGTTGACCCATGCCACTCCCCCGGGTGGAAAGGTCGGGCTCATGTATATGCTCGCGGGCGGGACCGATTCCAGCAATACGGATCCCTACTCCACCAAGCCCTCCAAGGCCGATCACTGGATCAAAACCGGTCCACACCTAATGATCGCGGGTGCTGATGCGGCCTTTTATGACGCCTACCCCAAGAATGCGGACCCGGACACTTCCGCCCCCTACGTCATGTGGGCTGGTACGCCGTACCAGCACCTCATGGTTCCAGTGAAGTAATTGAGGTAACTGCTTCAGGGCCCAGCCGCTGCGCTCACCGCTGAGCGCAGCTGCTCGGCGCTGATGGGTCCCCGGTTGGCGCTCAGCACAGCGCTCACCTTGCCCGTGGCATCGATGATGTAGGTCAAGGGCAGGACCTGGGGCGATCCGAATCCGTTGACCGGCGCCTCGCTGAGCAGGCCCACCGGGTAGCTGACGGCACCTGCCGCCTTCACGGCCGCCGCGCGGTCATGCCGATCATCCGCGCTGAGTCCAATCACAGTGAGGCCCTGCTCCTTCCGCTCGCGGTACAGGGCCTCGAGCTCGGGCATCTCGGCCCGGCAGGGCACGCACCAGCTGGCCCAGAAGTTCAGGACCACGACCTTGCCGCGCAGCGTGGCAAGATCAATCGGCGCCCCCGAGAAGGTCCGTGCCACCAGGGCCGGCGCGCTTTGCCCCGGTGCCGGTGGGGCACCGCCGCGTGCTGGCATGGCCCACGGCGCCATTGCCAGCATCGCGAACGCGATGCTGGGCAACCACGGTTTGCACAGTCCCAGGTTCAGACTAGAAGCGATAGCTGGCATTGAGTTTCCACATCTGGTTCGCGAACAGCTGATTGCCGCGCGCATTGGTGTACAGCGGCACCGCGACGTCCGCATACAGTTTTAGATTTCCCATCGCCAGCTCGATTCCGGGCGAGACCAGGAGGCGCTCATAGCCGGTGTCGTCCGGTAGGGAGTCCGCACCGCCGTCCGGCCGCCGGTACACCGCCCGCAGTTGCCCGACGGGCGTAACCTTCACGCGGGAAGCCGATGGCCACGCTTCAAAGTACACGCCCAGCACCGCGACGCCCTCCGCCCCCGGGCGGTAATTGTCATGGTGCGTGACGGGTTGATCCCATTGCCCCTCGAGAAAATACGCCCACCGGTTATCGGCGCTCAGTCGCCCCAGATGGAAGGCCCCCAGCAACAGATCCGTGCTGCCGCTGCCGATCTGGGTATCGGCATCGAAGTTCGGATAGCTGCTGTCACCACTGGCGAGCTTCACTCCGAAACTCAGGCCCGTCGACATGTCCGGTGACAGTCCCGTGTAGGTCGCCTTAATGCGGATGTCTCCGATGGCGCCGTGATTGAAGGAGACGATGTCACCGGTACTCTCATCGGTCGTCTCGAAATACCGTTGCCAATACGGCACCTGGACGGACACGCCCCAGGAGCGATTGAACTGGTATTGCCCGCCCACGGTCATGAAGCTCGAGCGGATCGCCTTGTCGGCGTTATTGGCCGCCGGCGCGCTCGAGGTGCCGCTGTAATTGTGGCTCTGGTCCAGATAGTCATATTCGACGAACACCAGGCCGCCGGCGTGGCTGGCGTACATCGCACTCGTACCCACATCGAATATGCCGCAGCCGCAGGCACAGGCCAGGCCGAGGCTCGGAACGGCGCTGGCTATTGCCAACGCAACCCATGAAATTTTCACGATCGTCTCCCGAATGAAGATCAGTACGGGCAGCGCGGGTGACCACCGGCGCTGCACCTAAAGGCTGATATCAGACGAGAGCGGGTGGTCCTCGGGGAGCCTGGTGCCGCGGCGGAGGTGCGGCCGGATAGGAATACGCGATCGGCGCAGGAGCCGGCTGCAAAGCGGTGTAATAAGGGTCGGGCGTCTTGAGCACCTGCGACAGCAGCGTGGCGCCGGTGGCCAAAGCGAAGGGGCAGGAGGCTGCCGCCGTCAGGTGATGCGCCGCATGAGCGTCCAGCTGCGAGGTGCTCGCCGCGCCACCCGAGTGGTGGTGCAAGAGGTGCGTGGACGATTGCGCGGCCACGCCAGGCACGACGAGCGCCGATCCCACCGCCGGGCACAACACAAAACTCAAGTGGCCACCGGCCTGCCCTACCATGAATCCGGTCGGAACCGCAGCACGCATCGCCAGCACCAGCACCGCCAGCGCGCCGATCCAGTGGCGGGCGACGCACGATTGCCAGATGGCGTGCAGCGACATGCTCAGCTGCCCGTGCGAGCCGGGAGCCCTTCCATAGCCAGCGAGCCCGGGCCCTCGCTCGCGACCAGATGGTGATTGAGCGCAAAGCGGGTGATGTCGGCCGCGTTGTGCAAGGAGAGCTTGCGCATCAGGTTGGCGCGGTGCTTCTCGATCGTCTTGACACTAAGATTAAGATCGCGCGCCACGTTCTTATTGGAATGCCCGCAGGCAATGCGGGTGAGCACCTGGCGCTCGCGCCCCGTGATGCTGCTTAAGGGGTCCTGCGGAGAACCGCGCGCGCCGCGATGCAGATAGGTCGCCAGGACCAGCGACGACACCGCGTTGCACAGGTATTGCTTGCCCGCGGCGACCGTGCGAATGGCCATCAGCAGCTCGCCATGCCCGGAATCCTTGAGCATGTAGCCATCGGCCTCCGCATCGAGCCCGGCACGGATGTACTCCTCGGTGCCGTGCGCTGTGAGCAGCACGATGCGCGTGGCCGGACACACCTTGCGCAATTCGCGCACCAGCAGCAGGCCAGATCGGCCCGGCAGGCCGATATCGGTCAGTACGACGTCGGGTTGCAGGCGCGCGGCGCACTCGAGCGCCCGCTCGAAGGTGCCCGCCTCGCCGACCACCTGCAGGTCACTTTCCAGCTCCAGGAGTGCACGCAATCCTTCGCGGAGAATCGAGTGATCGTCGACCAGCAGCAGCGTAAGGCGCTTCGCCGGGCCCGCTGTGACGTGATTGCCGCTCGCGGTCGCGGCCTCATCGCTCCCTGATTCCGTTGGAACGAGTGCCTTAAACGTGCCCGTATTGGAATTGCTGCGCGCCACGAGACTTTAAGGCTCCCCGTCAAAGATCATCTGAGTGTACTGTAAGTGCTCAATAGAACTTCCAAGGCGTTACATAAGACTATTGGGAGCTTTAGCTTATAACTCATTGATAGATAAATATTTATAATACGTGCGCCAGGCTGCTTTGGGATCTACGTCACAGTTTCGCCACGGCGATCCGGCGCCTCAATTCTGCACTATCAGCCCGTCGATACGCACCTGCCCGATTGCGACACTCACCCGATCGCCCGCCTTGACGTGTTTGCCTTTGTTGGAGAACACCATCCAGTAGGTCTTGCCATCCTCGGGCGGCATCGCCTGACGCAAGGGACCCACCTTCTCCATGGTCGGCACCTGCAACGAGACATGCGCTTGTTCATCGATTAACTGCGGGCTTGAGGCCTTTTCGTTCAGCGGCCCAGCTTTTGTCGCATCGATCACGCGGTAATTGAATCGTACCAGCTGTCCGGACTCCGCGAGTTTCACCGACAGCTGGTCCACGCCCCAGGTCATTGCGTAATACTGGCGCGCGCTTCCAGAGATGCCGGCAGCTCTACGCCGCGGGACCGGCTTCGCTGTGGGAGCGGCATGAGTCGTGGTCGCCGCGGGAGTGGTCGGTGATGCGGGACTCGCGGCCACAGCGGCCGCCGCCCACGGGGTGCTGGCGATGAGCGCCAGGGCAATGAGTTGTTTCTTCATGGGGAAAGTTTGACTCGTATGTAGGCTAGCGTGGCTTTTTCGGAAATCCCTTGGACTTCATCTTCTGTGGCGTGAGCGGCTTCCCTAATATCGCGCAGCTCGGCGCTGGCGCCGGCGCTCTCCCACTTCACCACAAACTTCAGGGCCGGATCGATCCATACCGCAGCGGTGGCTGAACCCGGGGCGCCCTTGCTCTGGTATTTTACTGTCTGGCGCCCCGCCACCACTTCCGGTCCCACCTTTTCGCAGGCGAGCTTCTGCGTCGCCGCCCTCTGCCAATCGGGACAGGCGTCGTCCGCGCTTTCGACCCGGAAATATTCCGCTGGGCCGCTCGTCAGGGGCTGAAACGCCTTTTGCTTGGGGAGCAGGGCGAAGGCACTGTGCTCTGCTCGATTCACCAGCAGGATGGTGTCCGTGAGCCCACGTGTTTCCAGACGCAGCTGGTCCTTGCTGACGTAGAGCTTCGAGGGCTGGTGGGGCGAACCCGCGCTTGCGGTGGTCCGCGCGCCCGGCTTGGCGGCGCCGGAGAGATACACCACGTCGGCCGAAAACTCCTGCGCGCGGCACACGAGCGGGCTAATGCCCAGCACAAGTACTGCCGACAGGCTGGTCACCCTGATGGTCAAGCTTGATGTCTGCGTCATGCTGTCAATCGACCCCTATTCTTTCGGAGTAGTGAGCTTGATCCAATCCTCAACACTCCGCTGATTTGGCGCCTGCGGTATCTCGCGCGGCGCGAGCGGATTGTATTTCTTCCTTTGCTCCTCGGTGAGCACGGCGCGAATCTCTTCCACGGTACTGACCTGAAGGCCCCGAAACCGTTCAATGCGGGCGGCGCCGCTCAGGGACGGATCGACCCGGAGACGCAGCGTGTCCCGCTGCCGTTTCTCGAGGATTTTCTTGACGGCTGCCTGTTGATCTGCGCTGAGGCCGAGACCCTGGCCAAACTGTTTGACCCGCTCGTCCAGACTGGGGCGGGTATGAGCGTGGTGCGCCCGCGGCGCCGGGGCGGCAGCGCCAGGCTCCACTGCGACATCGGGCGCAGCGGACACCATCATCGGCGACAGCAATATCAGCCCCAACAGGGCTCTGCCGCACCACGGTTCCAGCTGCGCGGTCAGCGTCCTATCGCAGCTTGGCAAAGCGGGAGTCCTCCACGCGGGAGTTCACGGTGACCTTTTCAATGTCGATCTTCTCGGTCTGCCTGACCCCCTCCACCTTCGTCTCCATGAGCTGGGGCAAGGTCAACCCATTCACCGCCCGGTAATTGCGATAGTAGACCTCCACCGCGTGCATCTTGCCGTCCAGGCGGCGGGGGGCGCCGTCTATCTTGGTCTCCAGAAAGGTCTTCGCATCGACCCACACGCGCTGGCTCGTGCCATTCTTGAGGGTCAGCTTCAGCCGATAGGCATCATTGCCCTCGACCTTTTCACTGCCTTCCAGCTCCACCTTGGTCCCTTTCTGCGCATAGTCCACCAGCGGGCCGTCCACATCGGACTGCATCGCGAGTGCCTTCATCTCATCGGACGTGAACGGCTCAACTTCGTGGCGGTTGAGGAAGGGGCGCAATTTCCATCCCTTGGCGCCATCGTAGACCTGCACCGCGGTCTCGCCGCGAAAGTCGATTTCCAGGCGGGACTTGCCCCCGCGCTTCAGTTCCAGGCGGAAGGGTAACCGCGCCTGCTCCGCTGGGCGCTTGGGCAAGGCCGCACCAGCGGCCTTTATCCCCGGCACCGCAAGCCGCGTCGGGCTCTCGTTGCCGCCCGCATCCATCTTGCCGCTCATGGCCAGGGTCTGTACCGCCCGCCAGGCCTGCAGCCCGCCGCGAGCCGCGATGTTCTTTGTTACAACCTGCTCCGCGGTCAGCTTCGCCGCCGGGGACGGCGCATCCGCAGCCGCGGCAGTAAGGGCTAATGCGAGGAAACTGCCGACTACCACCGTGGATCGGAACATTAATGACTCCTTGCTGACATGCCTGAATTGCAATTGTGCGGATTTTACCGGACGACGAGGACGTCCGCGCGGAACTGGTCGATGACTATACGGACCCGGCGCCCCGGTTTCACGTGCCGGCCCAGGTTCGAGAAGGCCAGCCTATGCACATGGCCCGCGCGCGGGGTGTTCCGCCTTCATGCACTACTGTGACCCTTTCCGACGCTGCAGGTTCCAGTTTGACATCGGCATCGAGGTCTATCAAGAAAGGCTCGCAGGTCTTGTCAAAGAGGGCCCGGGCCTGGTTCGCGTCGAGTACGCGATAAGTGAAGCGGACGATCGTTCCGGACTTCGCCAACGCCAGGTTGAGCGAATCGATGCGCCAGCTGCGGGCGTAGTTCTGAAATGAATGGCTCAGCGCCGGAAGGGCGCGATAGCGATACGGTCCGGGGCTTCCCGACAGGGGCCGCAGGCGCGGCGAGGGCTGCGCGGCGCGTGGTCAGCTTCCCATCGTCCCGTACCAGGCCGGACTGACAGCGATTTCGCTGCAGTCCGGCCTGTACAGAAGACTCAGTTCACCGTAAAGGTCTGGCTATTGCTGACCTGGGCACCCGGGGTGTGGACGGCGACCGTCCTCGCTCCGGTGGTGGCGAGCGCCCCAATCGTGATCGTCGCGGTGATCGTGGTGGAATTCACGACCGTCACGCCGCTCAGGGTCACATTGGGTCCAGCAGGAGCCAGTGTCACCGTCGTGCCACTGGCCGTGAAGTTGGTGCCCGAAAGGGTCACCCCAACGGCCGTGCCTCGTGCGCCCGAATTGGGACTGATCGACGCTAGCGTCGGTGCTCCCGGGTTGACCACCGTAAAGACCTGAGTGGTGCTGGGCCCGTTCGCGGCCGTCGTGACCGTCACATTCCTGGCGGTGAGGCCCGCGCCAGCCGTCATGGTGAAGGTCGCAGTTACCGTAGTGTCATTCACTGCCGCGAAGTTACTGACACTCACGCCCAGGCCCGACACCGTCACGCCCGTCGCGCCGGCCAGGTTCGTGCCCGTCAGAGTGACGGCAACGCTAGTACCACGCGCCCCAGTGTTGGGGCTGACCGTGGCCAGTGTCGGCCTCTGAACCGTGAAGGTCACGGCATTGGAGGTCCCGCCACCGTTCGGCGTCGTGACTGTGACGTTTCGGGCGGTTGCTCCCGCGCCAGTCGTGATTGTCAGCGTCGTGCTCACCGTCGTGCCATCAGCCGACACGGTTGTCCCGCTGGCGGTCACGCCGGTTCCAGAGACGACGACGGTGCCTCCGCTCAGGAGCGTACCGGTCAGGGTGACCGGAACAGCCGTACCGCGCATGCCCGAGGCAGGAGCGATCGACGCGAGCGTCGGCAGGGACACCGTGAAGGTCACGGTACCCGTGGTTCCGCCCGACGTGGTCACACTCACCGCCCTCGCGGTGCGTGGGGCCGTCGCGTCGGCGGCGATCGTGAAGGTCGTGGTAAGCGTCGTGCCATCGGCCGACACGGACACCGCGCCGACGGTAATGCCGCCTCCAGAGACGTTGACGGAGCCACCAGCGAGGTTCGTACCGGTCAGTGTGACCGGAACGACCGTACCGCGCCGGCCAGAGATGGGAGCAATCGAAGTCAGGGTCGGTACTGTAACGGTACCGCCGAACTCGACCGCGCCGCTGTCCACGTTCGGATTGCCGGCAGTCTTGCGCGCAGTGCCGAAGAAATCGTCACTCGGCGCCTGCGTGTACGGATTTCCCGCAGCAGGGGGAACCCGATTGACGGCCGGCGATGATCCTGAGGCCAGGGTGTAGTCGCCGAGAGCGACTTCGGCCAACGGGCTTCCCGTCTCAGAGGCGGGCGCAATCAATGACAGCGGGCCCCAGCTGATGCTGATCCAGTTGTTGCCTTCGTCCACCGTCGCGCCTGCCGTCAGGTTGAAGACCGGGATCGGCACATTGGACTCGTTGGTGCCCGGGGGCACCGTGTACCAGGCCCCGGCACCCAGCTCAGGCGGTATCTTCGAGCCGTTGCAGTACTGGCTGACGAGCAGCGGGTTGGCCTGCGTGTTGTGCAGGCTGGCGCCGCTGTAGCCGGTAATATTGCTCAATATCGAGTACGACGGGGTGAATGTGGCGCCCCCGCTATGGTTCGTTGGCGAAGTGTCACCGCGCAGACCGATATCCCAATAGTTCGCGCCCGCGGCCACGCATTGACCCGTCGTGGCCTGATTCAACGCGGGAACCAGGGCGACGGTCGCCTGCTCGGCTCCTGCAGCCGGATTGGTCACGACGATGTTGAAGGCACGGTTCTGCCAGATCACATCGTTGTACAGAATCGGGACGGAAACGCTGCGACATCCGATGCCGCTAGTCCCGCCATGCCCATTGGGACAGTTAAGTCCCGCCGGCAGGGATACCAGGAGCTCCGCTGTATGCCCGGCGCTTGAGACGCCGGCAGGCTGCGGAGCCGAGAGCGGCACGCAGGGGATATTGCCACCCTGGGCGTCGCGCGGGCAGGGCGTTGGGGCGCTGGCCTGATCAGCAAAGAACGCGCCAAACAGCGTCCCCGACGATGCGGTGGAATCGTTGGACACGATCGTGTTGTTGATCAGGTTCACCACCAGCGAATCCTGCAGCGACACGCCCGCACCGTCCCAACCGGCCACGTTGTTGGTGATGATGTTGTTGGTGACGCGGACGGAGTACCAGCGGAAGGAATCGTTGGGGAAAGTGCTTACTTCCAAACCACTGACGTCCTGTAAGCGTATGCCGCCGCCGCTGCCCGCCTCTGCGGCGTTACCCATGATCAGGTTGGCATTGATCAGCAGGTTCGGGCCAACGCCCTCGCCCACCGAGCCATAGGCATGGTTGCAATCGACGTCAGGCAGCCCGGGACAGATAGGATCCGTATCCGGAGCGCCCATGATGAGCAGGCCGCCACCATTGCTCGGTGTCGTCGGGTTGGTGCCCTCGTTGAACAGGATCGTATTGTGCTGGATGCCACGGCTCGAGTCGGTACCATCGTGGTAGACGAACCCAAGCTGGGACACTCCGGCGCCATCGCCCGTGGTCAGGTTGCCGCAGACCCAGTTGTAGTTGAACTTGTAATAGTCATCGCCCGTACAGAAGGCCACGCCGCCCGCGCCCGCGGGCGTGGCCGAGAACAGCTCATCGCCCTCGGAAGCGTTGTTCGTGACCGCATTGTGGTGCACGTTGACCTTCAAGTTGAAGCAGAACGGCAGCTGGGCGTTCGTGGGCAGACCGCCATCGGAGCGGCAGGAGCCCGGATCGGCGTTCACTGTGCCCGCGAGGTAGCCATCAGGATGCTCGCCCTGGCCGACCGTTGTAGACGCGGTTGTTGGAGATTTCCAGGTTGTGGGCCCAGCCATGCACAAAGATGCCGCCGCCGCCCTGGGAACTGTTGGTGACCGCCAGGCCGTCGATGCGCGAGGGGTTGCACTGGAAGTTGCTCGGGAACGGATTCGTTGTATTCGAGCCGCTGATGTGACACCGGACATTCGCGTCGCCCATATTGTTGTTGAGCGGGTTGGCGAATGGGGTGCCGTAGAGCAACGTAGTGCCCGCCGGGAAAGTGTCAGCCGCGAACGGATCGGATCCGGCGGGGAAACGCACACCCTTCGAAAGCACGGTGATGCCCGCGCCTTCATAGGCGCCCATCAGCGTCGGCTCCTGCAGCTGCTCGGCCAGATTGCCGTTGAGCGTGGCGTCCCAGCCGACCGTCGCTTCGAGCGGCAACCGATCCACCTGCGGATTGCTGGCGGTCGGCGTGAATGCGTTCCAGCCCGTGCCGCAACCCGGGTCATATCCGGCTGACACGCCATTGGGCGCTATGCCGAACAGACAGACTATCCGGAGGCGCCAGTCACTCAGAATACCGGCGGGATGCGGGCTGGCGTCGAGTACGCTGGAGGCAGCGCCTACACCCTGCAGCCGGACCGGCTTCCACATCACCAGCAGCTCATGGTAGGAGCCGGGCGGCACGATGATCAGGTCGCCCGGATAGGCGGCGTCAATCGCCGACTGAATCGTCTGGCCGGCCGCCAGTGTCGTCGGCGCCTTGCCGCCGACCGTGACAGTCACGGCGTTGACCGACTTCTTGCCATTGCCGGCCGTGATGACCAGCTCACCGCACCTGGCGCTCGAACCGCCGTATTGCGCCTGCTGCTGAATGCTGCAATTGGGCACGCCGGCGGGCACGGCGACCGTAATCGTGGTGTCACTCCAGCTGCCGACGGTGGCCGCTACTCCCCCAATGCTGACGCTGCCCTGGCTACCGAAACCGTAGTGGCGAGTGATTTTCTTCGCATCGTAGGGAGCCGGCGCCGCCCCATTGGGCCCGGAGAAACCGTAGTTGTTGACCAGCTGGTCACCCGGAACCACACCGACCGGAGGGGTCTTCCCGTTGATCGTGTAGATCGTGAGCATATTACCGGCCGCGCTCACCCAGGGTCCAACGCCGTCGCCATCGACCTCGCCGACCTCCGGAGTTGCGTCCGGATAGGCGCAGTCAGGATGGTTGTATTCCGCCGCGAAGGCGGCCACCGGAATGACCGGCGTGTCGAAGTATCCGGTCTGGCCGGGCATGAACGGCAGCTCATAGCAGAACTGGCTGTAGGCGTCCTGATAGAGCGGGTCCGCACCGGCCGCATTGGTGCCGCGGTCGTTCATGCACAGGACCATCATCTGCGGGATATATCCGCTCGGGTCGGGCGGATTGACCGAGAACGATGAGTAACTCAGGCCGTTGTAGATGCCGTGCATATCGGAATAGACGCGGCTGACTTCGTTTCCAGCCCAGTCCTTGACCGCCACCGGCAGATTGGCCGGTGAGAACTTCTCGCCGAAATGCGGCGAGAACGGGTCGAATTCCGAAGTGAAGTCGTCCGTGATGGTGCCGGTGAAGTGACCGGCTACGTGCGTCGAGCTGAACACATAGAACTTGGCCAGTACCGACATCTGGTCCTCGAGCGTGACCAGCTTGCGATCGCACAGCGGGCGGGTGGCGCCGGCAAACGCCGCGTTCTGCCCTGACTGCGGGAACAAACTGTTGAAATCCGGAACGACGCGCAGGGCGCCCACGCAGGGCCAGAAGGTCTCGACGCTGCCCGTGTCGCCCTCATGGCGAGGCTGCGCGCCCAGATCCGTGGTCATGTTCAGCGAATTGTTCGGGTTGTAGGCCGCCGCAACGGAGGCCTGGTCGGGCATGATGAAGACGGCGCCGAAACCAACCGGCAAACTGTGAGGTCACCGGCGCTTCGTAGGTATCGCCGAGCAGGATGTTCTTGTCCTCTTCCTTCACCAGTTCGTAGCCATTAGGAACAAGCATTTCCACCACGTACTTGCCGGCCGGCAGCATCGGTGTGCCGTCGACAGGATCCGCCACGCAGATGGAGCAATTGGTGCCAGCCACCGATCCGGTGCCGTTAACGGCAGCGCCCGTGGTCGGGTTTCTGGCCGCGATGCTCGGGAACTGATACATGCCGTCATACGGCGCGGGCTGCAACTGGTTCCAGTTGTGCATGCCGTCGTAGCACTTGTACTGCGAGTTGTTCGGCAGCGCGGTTGCGGGAGGCCCGCCGTGCTGCGAGTTGTACCAGTCCAGGTAGTTGGGCTGGTTCTGCATCGTATAGAAGAACGGGTCCGCGGTGCTCTGGCCCGGGCAATTCATGTTCGGAATGCCATCGGAGCGGAAGCCTTGCGCCCAGTCATCAAAGCTGCTGGTCTGCGTGCTGTCCACCATGGTGAGGGCCTGGGTGCCATCGGGCGCCGTACCCACCTGATAGAGGTTGATCGTGACGTGCGGAACCATCGGCTCCCACGTGAGCTGCAGCAGCAGCGCCGGGTCGTCAAACGGACGGGTCGAGGTGTACACGACGTGGCCCCTGATGCCGCCGTTCTCACCCGCGGCGAAGGGCCGCTTGCCGAATTCCAGGTACTGGTTCTGTCCGGCGAAGCTCTGCCAGCCGTAGCTGGTCACCCAGGCCGGATCGATTCGACCGGTGGACCCGCCCGGGCCCCCGCCCGTCGGATTCGTCAGGAGATTGGTCGAGGCGCAATCCGCGTCCAGCGGACCGCAGTACACCGCGCCAGGGACCCGCAGGTTCCCGAGCAACGGAAAATCTTCGTTGGTTCTGGCCAGATTCGCCAGCAGGGCGGAATTTCCGCACGCCGGGTAGCCGGGCTGATTGCACGCGTAGGGACCGGTGGAGCCGTCGACCGGCCCGCCCGCATCGTTGATCACGTGCGTGCCGGTGTTCTTGTAGCGGTTCGAATCCGTTTCCAGCACGTACCAGTTGAACAGCGGGAAGACTTCGTTGAAGCCCGCATAGCCGTCCAGATCGGTGCTGTTGAGGTTGGAGACACTGCCGTCGCGGAACCGGATGTTCGTCGGTACCAGCGGCAGCCCGGGCTCATCGGCCTGGCAGACGCCGTCGAGGTTCTTGTCGATGCAGGTCCTGGTGTAGAGGTTGTTTTTCCACGCGTGGACCGCGACCTCTTGCATATCGCAACTTGTGCCAGAGCAGTTGGTATTGCCTGCCGTAGCGCCCACTCTGACCGGCGTCGTGATGCCGTCTACGATCTGATCGTTCCACTGGTCAAAAATCGTGACGCGCCAGTCACCAGCGGGAATTCCCGTCAGCGTGAAATAGCCTGTGTCAGGATCGCACTTTGCAAACGTGAAGTCCGCGCCGTCGCCGCTTCCCAGGCTCGCATAGCACTGGGTGTAGCCGAACGTATCGCGCGAGCCGGTGCCGTAGAGTCTCTCATCCGACGGACGGCTCATGTGCACGCCCGTGACGTGCCCGGTCATCGTATAGGGACAGGCAGCCGCCGTGGGGCAGAGTGTCGCTATGCTTCCATCCCCTTGCACTATCGGCGCAGTACGGTAGTCATTGATCCACTGCGGATTGGCAAAGCCCATCGACACGTGGAAGCCGGCCGGGCCGAACTCCTGGAAGTAGGCCGGCTCGTTGTTCTTGATGAAAGCCTCGAGATCCTTGCCGCCGTCCAGCGTATTGGTCTGGAGCCATTCTTCTCCGTGCGCAATACGGTCGGCCCCCGGCGTAGCGACGATGCCGTACCGTCCGGGCGGCACGCCCACAACGACCGCCTGGCCCCCGAGCGGGGATAGGGTTACGCCATCTGACTCATAATTCGGGCAGACGGGGATCACGCCCGTGATGGCGGTGGGCCTGGTCGTGCCGTCAAATCCCGTAAAGGGATCTTTGACGATGGGGCAGGCATCGGCACCGGTGAGCGGATCTACTGTCCCCGCCAAAGAGTTCGCGAGTGGCTGACCGAATTCGTCGTAGGTCAGCTGACCGGCTGAGTCGCCAGTACCGCCCACCAGGTCGAAAATGGTGACGTTGAAGCCGCCCAGGCCGGGCTCATTGGGCGAGAGCGTGTCGATACCGCCGCCGCCATCATGCTCACCGTTGAGCGGATGGTCGTCTTCGAACACGAAGACTGAAAGTTTGGCCGCGCTCTGGTTCTCAGGGGCGGACAGTACTGTTACCGCCAGTTGCCCGGGCGCGATCTGCGCGCCACCCATGGCATGGCCGGGGTCCATCGCATCGCCTGGGAGGATCGAGATGTAGTAATGCTTGCTCGGATCCAGAGCGACCTGGCTCGGATCCAGAGGCGTCTTCGTTGCGGCGGCACGGCAAATACCATTGCCAATGTCGCACGCGGCAGGATCGTGAGTGCCCGTAGCCGGGTTCAGGAAGGTCTGGCCGTCTTCGCAGGAAACCGTTCCCACGCAACCCTGCGCGACCACCGGCATGTAGCTGGTGTGGAAGTTCGTGCCAAAGACTGCTGGCGCGCCTTGCGGCGTCACGGCCGGGCAGCCCGCCGGCAGCGGGTTCCCCTGGCAATTGGGGTCGACGTAGAAGGTGCGGTCTTCCTCAATGATCCAGCGGTAGTCGGCGATCGCCGTCGTCTTGTCGACGGCATCCACAACGGACACGACCAGGCCGCTCGCCGCCGGGAATACGAGGTTCGCTGTTGCCGGCGACCCCGGTGTTCCCTGCGAATTCACAGGGGTGAAGGTCAAAGCGTAGGGGCCCGGAGCCCCAACGGTCGCGGTAAAGCCGCCATTCGGGTCCGCAGTAACAGTTCCGCCCGGCAGAAGAGCGGCGGTAACCTGAAGCGGGTAGCCCGCGGCGTCTTTACAGGACGACAGGAGGCCGGGAGGTTTGACGGTCAGCGTGCCCGCCACCGTGGAGTTGTAGGTGGGGACGGTGCAGCTAATGCCGCCCAATTCAATCGGCGCAGGGCCGAGAGTTACCACTGCGGTAATACCGGAGGAACAGGTCACCCCGGTAACAGTCCCATTCGCGCAATAGGTGAAGGTCGTCGGCAAGCCGGTGTACGAAAACGTGCCGTTCGCATTGAGAGTCAGCCCGGGGACAGTACCCACGAGCGCAACGCCGCTCACATTGACGTCATTCCCAAGGAGGCCCTTTCCGGCATCCGTCACCGAGAAGGTGCGGGCCGCAATCACTGAATTGTAAGTGTCCGGATTGGCCACCGCCGGCGCGAGTGAAGGTGCGGCAGGCAGCGCTGCCGAATTGATACTGATGTAGGCGAGCATGCCGGCATCGCGGCTGTTCGCGTTGGCCGAGAGTCCGCCCTGACGGTCAAAAATCGGAAGAGCCGAGCCGCCTGCGGCCGGCGTATCGATCATCACGTCATAGGTCTTGCCCGGCGCCATGAACACTTCGCTTTGAATCCGCGACACGCCCGGCAGGGGGTTGCCGTCTTCGGCAACCAGACTAAAGCCTGCGGCGGGTGCCGCAGTGACGCCAGTGGGAACAACGATCGGGGTGGTCAGGGACCCCACGATCGATGGAATGTGCATGTGCAGGCCCGCATTGACGAGGCGCACCAGCACGTTGCCGGCGACGCTCGTAGCCGGGGTCGTCGCAAACAGCGAGGGGTTTGCAGCCGTATTCGTCTTGTCGAATCCCACGCCATTGACGAGGAAGTACAGCGGCGTGTAGTTCACCGCCGGCGGATAGCAGTTGCCCGCGTTCGCGGTGGCGGGATTGCCGCAACCACCAGGCTGGCCGGACCACACCGTCGCCTCGTCGAAGCCCGCGGTGTTGACCGCGACACTGACCGCGGCGTTTTGGACCGGGTCGATTTCACTCAAGAGGAGCGGGATGTCCGCGCTATAGCTCACGCCCGGGTATGCCGTGCCTGCAGCAGGGCTCACAGGCGCGGCCGTCACAACCACAATGCCGTACAGGCCCATCGGCCCCTGGATCGAGGGGTGCGAGCCCGATTCGAGCAGATAAGTGCCCGGCCGGAGGGCCGTCCAGGTCAGGTCCGCGGGCGTGCCCACGAGCGCTTCCGTGCCGAAGGATCTTACGCGCTGGCCTTGGGCCGGCGGCGTATTCGCCCCATCACCCAGAGCAGAGCTGGAGGCGGGCCAGGTCACTGTTTGTGAAGCGTGCGTTGGGGAATTTGTAAAGCCGCCGGGGACTCCCAGACCGCCACCCACCTGACCCACGATCGTCAGTGAAGTCGGTATGGCGGCACCCGCGCCACCCGCGAACGTCAGATTGTTCGTGAGGTGGATCGTCAGGCTATTGCCCGTAGGAACGGTGATGACGACGGGCGACCACACGGCAGGCGTGGTGGCCGCCGCATTCAGCGGCCGGCAAGCCGGGTCGGCGACCGTATCGCAACTGTAGCCCCACATCGGGACCGCTGCGCCATCGGGCAGGGTCGCGGTGGCGGGACCTGCGGTCAGGTTCACCGTCGTCTGGGCAAGCGACACGCCGCTCGCCAGCATGAGAACGGCAGCCGCGATTCCGGACTTGCCCAGGATTGCCTTGAAAATATTGGATCGCATCGCTGTTCTCCTGTCCCTATTTTCATCAGCATTCCGCCCGGAAAGATATTGTTCGTGGTGATCTCGCGCTCGTTATGCGAGTGCCACATGAACGCAAAGCCGGCTTCATCCGAGGGCGAGTTCGCGACCGTGCCCGAGGGCGGGGTCGTACCGGTCGAGCCGACCGCGCGCGTGGTGGCATTGGGCCCGAGATACGGGCTGCCGCCGAACCAGGCGCCATTGGCGAAGAGGGTGGGCTCGGGCAGCGTCACGGGACCGCCTTGCGGCACGTCCCCGTACGGAGCCTTCTGCAGTGCCTTATCGTGATCCTGGCACCACTCAAAATAATTGATCGCCCCTGGCGCGCCCGTGTTGTAGCCGTTGGCGTCGGGCGTACAGGCCAGGTTACCGTTCAAGTCAGAAGACGCCGGATTGTGCCCGTACAGATCCCAGTTCACGCCCTTGCCGGTCCACTCGAAGATCCCGTCCATGGTCAGACCAGGGGTCGTCGTGGTGGTGAACAGCAGCGGGCCGGCGAGGCTGTTGGCATCGCTCTGGCTCAGAATCAGGTTGCCGTCGCGCGCCAGGACGCGCACGTGGTTGCCGTGCTCGTGGAACGGATGCTGCCAGCGGCCCGTGCCGATGATGCGCAGCAGTGTCAGCTCGCCCGGATGCATATGCGGGTTGCCGTTGTAGGGCTGGTGCGGGTATTGCGGCACGTAGGCCCCGTCCATGTTATCGGGCATGGAACGGCCATTGATCATGAAATACGTCGGAAAGTACGGCTCCGTCGCCACGTGCAGGGTACCCGGCAGTCGCTCCGCAAGCCGCTACCTGCTCTTCCGCTTCGCGGTGCATCCGCAGATCCATCTCGGAAAACTGGAACAGGTACTCGCGGTCGTAGCAGGTGCTGGCGTGGTCGTAGGCTGCGGTTGAGAGGCGGTTGTCGAGCTCGCCCCAGGCGGCTTGCGCCGCGGCATTGCCACCGGGACTGGCGGCGGGCAGACCGGCATTGCAATTGGCCGGCGGGCTGACTGGCAACACGATGATGGCGCCATACAGACCCATATCGATCTGCAGATCGCCCTGCGTGCCGCTGTAATAGGTGTGCGTTCCCGGCGTTGCGGCAACGAATGTGTACGTCACTGAACCGGCAGGCGCCGCTTCCTGTGTCAACAGGCCAACAGTTCCACCGGAGGTAGCGACCGTGAAGCCAGGAAACAAAATCGAGGTATTGCCGGCCGATGAAGGCAGATTGTTCGTCAGGTTCACCGTGACGGTCTGGCCTTCGGTGACCACCAGCGTCGGCCCTGGCACCTGCATGGTGGGGCACGTGGCGGAGGCGGAGACATTGGCCGGCACAAAGCCGCTCGGCGCATTCGCGGCGTTGCACCCGTATCCCCAGGAATAGACAAAGTTGCCGTCGGGCTGCGTGACGAATTCCGGTGTCGCCACCAGATTGAACGTCGGCCCGGTGATCCCGGGAACCGCGGCGTTCACTGCAGCAGTGAGCAGCAGGCCTACCATCGCGAGCGCGACCGGAACGAGCTGTACTGTCGAGATCGCCTTTTTCATACTAATTGAGCTCATTGCTGCTCTCCCTTAAAGGACGTGGACTTCGGTCATCAGGCCACCGAAGTTCTCGGCGTCGTTCGACAGGTGGTCCAGGTTCGGGGTGTAGAGGTAGTAGGTGCCCGTCGGAATTCCGGCGGTGTCCAGGATCACATCCAGCGACTCACCACCCGCCAAAGTGATCGAATTGGTCTTGTAGTAGAGATTGTTGCCGGCCTGGTCGCGCAGCAGCTTGGCGTTGTAGCCGATCACCAGCATCGGGATGCCCTGTGAGGCCAGCGTCTGGTATTCCGTCACGTCCAGGTCGGAGATGCGCAGCAGCGCCCTCTGGCCAGCCGGAATATTGATGATCGCCGGCATCGGCTGCGCGTAATGCATGACGCCGTCCGTCGACTGGGTCGCAATCGGGCCCGCCGTCACGGTGTCGGGGTAACTCCGGCCATTGAGCAGGAAGTACTTGTCCTTCATGCCCGTGAAGTTCTCGGGGTTGAAGGTCATGCCGACGAAGTGGAAGTTCGGGTCGAAGCCGTGGATCTGGAGCGGAATTTCGACATCATAGGCCGTCGTGCCATCGCCGTCGTTATAGGCGTACTTGACGCCCGCTGCGGCCGTTGCCGTCGTATTCACCGCCGGCAGCGGATTGCTGCACAGGATGTCCGAGGAGTCGCACTTCGTGCGCAGATTCGTCTGCTGGATCTGGAGTGCGGCGTAAAGGTCCCCGCCCGCCGGAACGCGGTTCTGCCGCGGGCGCACATAGAGCTGCCCGACCATGCCCATCTGCAGGTGCTCGGGAGGCGTGATGTGGCAATGCCAGAAGTAGGTGCCGGCATCGGGTGCCAGGTAGTAGTACGTGAAGCTGCCACCGATATTGATGGCCACCGAGGCGTCCGGCACACCGTCGTAGAACGCGGAGGCATTCGGGTAGCCGTGGAAGTGAACCGTATGCTGCTCGAACAGATCGGGCCGCATCACCTGGCCGACGTTCGTCAGCGTCAGGAAAAACTCATCGTCCTCGTCAATGGCCATCAAGGGTGCCGGGATATTCCCGTTCATGACGCCCACATCCATGATCGGACGGGGATCGACGTGACCGTCGAGGCAAGGCGCGGCGCAACTGCCATTCGCGATGGCATCCGAATTGGGCGTCAGGCCTACGGCGCCGTTGTAGCCATAAATCGAGGTGTTACCCTGCGCGTACGAGATGCCGCCGGCGGCGCCGTCCGTCGTGGCCGGATCGCCTGGGACCGGCGCAGCCGGAGCGACCGTGTTGAAGACGGCCGGGAATTGCGTACCCGGCAGGCCCTTCGACATGTCGGAGAGTCCCGAGAGGGGACCGAAGGAGAACATGTAGGTCTGAGTGCCATCGCCCATGGTGGCGAAGCCGTCGCCGCCTGAGATCTGTTGGCACTTGATCGCGCCATTCACGGCGGTCGCGCTCGTGTACGCAGGCTCTGCATTGTTGTTGGCCGCGGTCGGATGGGTAAGAGTGCTGGTTGGGCACTGCACCTGGAACGACTGCGCTGCCGCAGGCAGTGCGACCAGGGCCAGCAAAGTGGCGGCGATGCCGCCCCCGATAAGACGCATGTTAATCATAAATTGCCTCCGTCCCGAACTTCTGGCGCGCACAGCGTTCAAATCCCCTGTGATGCGTACAATTCAGCGCCTGCCCTGTAGGCAGCGGCGCGGCCGGGTCCCGCAGGGAACCTGGCGACCATCGTCAAAGAGTTGTGGCGTAACGTTTCGATGTTTGAATCGCCGGCCTTCTTGAAGAGCGCCTGGCGGGCCTCCCTAACTGTCACTGAACACATTGGTCGGATTTGTCCTTGGTGCGCAGGATGCATTGATTGATAGCGAAACCGTAGTCGGGACATGCTGCCGATAGGGTGGGTAAAACCCTGTAGATCTGGCGTTAAGTCAAGGAGCGGGGTGATGCACTACCTTGACCAGGGAGCCTTCATGAAGCAAGGTAGGCGTTGACTCGCATTTCGCCGCGAATAGCATGAATTTCAGGCTGATTACGCAGATAAACCGGATCAGGAGTGGGCCGATGGGACGATGTTTGATGCTGGCCGCTGGCCTGCTTGCACTCAGCACGCCGTGCGTCTTTGGCGCCAGCGCGGATGCGGCCGCGGGGCCTGAAATCATGCACGTCCATGAAGCCGGGGAGCGCGTGAGCGTGTCCTGGGTCGACTACAAACTGCCCGCCGTCGAGCTGGTGCGGGCGGATGGCCGGAAGGTCTCGCTCCCCAAGGAGCTCGACGACGGGCGTCCGGTGATCCTGAATTTTATCTACACGACTTGCGAAACCATCTGCCCGCTCTCAAGCGGCACGTTTTCGCAGTTTCAGGCCAAGTTGGGGGCCTCACGCAAGGATGCGCATCTGGTTTCGATATCGATCGATCCCGAGCAGGACACGCCCGCGCGCCTGCGCGAGTATGCGAAGAAATTCCATGCCGGCCCTGGCTGGTCGCATTACACCGGCACGGTGCAGGCGACGGCGGCAACGCTGCAGTCATTCGGCGTCTATTGGGCCGACAAGATGAGCCACACACCGGTGACGCTGATGCGCGCGGCGCCCGGGAAAGCGTGGATGCGGATCGACGGCTTCGTCACGCCCAATCAATTACTGACCCATTACCACGAACTGCTCGCCGCCCGATGATTGCGGCATGTCCTTAGGCGCCGGGCCCATGGCGCCTGCCCTGCGAGTCGCGTGTGCCCTGGCTTTGCTGGCCTCGGCGCCGCTGCCCCTGACAGCGGCGCACCGGCGTGCACCGGTGGTGGCGCCCTCCGCTTCGGTCGCAATTGGCGAGGCCATCTATCGCTTTGGCCGGCTGCCCTCTGGTCAACTGCTGGCGGGCGAGCGGCATGGCGGCGTCTACGCGAACGGCGCCGACGCCGCCTGCGTGAACTTATCCCGCCCATCACGGGTCAATTCCTGTTTCATGCCAACACGGAAAACCGCCAGGTTCGTGATCTGCCTTACATCGAGGGCGCCCGGCCAAACCGCGATCCGTACACGAACGCGACCCTGGCGCGCGCCATTCGCGATGGCGTGGGAGTGGACGGCAAGCCGCTCAGCGTGCTGATGCCGCGCTTTGTGCTGGACGACGCGTCCATGGCCGCGCTGATCTCCTATCTTAAAAGCCTTTCGGCAAGATCAGTGCCCGGCGTCGGCGACACCGTACTGCAGTTTGCGACCATCGTGACGCCCGATGCCGACCCCGTGAAGCGCGATGCCATGCTGGCGGTCCTCAACGACTACTTCGCGGAAAAGAATGCGAATGCGCGCTTCGCCAGCCCGCGGATGTACGCGTACCGCAAACAGATGTTCATGGTGACGCGGCACTGGCAGCTGCACGTGTGGGAACTGAAGGGTCCGGCCGATACCTGGGAAAACCAGCTGCAGCACTTTCTGGCGACGGAGCCGGTGTTTGCGGTCATTTCGGGCCTCGGCGGCCAGAACTGGGCGCCGGTGCACCATTTCTGTGAGCAGGCGG
>WNFL01324186.1_pt1 | contig 22955 bp, 24 predicted proteins | sample 5400361 | NCBI WGS metagenome assembly WNFL01 (sample SAMN13153351, study PRJNA577476) | soil metagenome | isolation source: 40 cm soil on Douglas fir-dominated hillslope | place: USA:California | collected 2013-09-17
CTTTGGCTCTCAGGCGGCATATCTAGTGGACGCGCTATTCCCAGAGCAACTCTTCACAAATCTGTTGGGAGTGTCTCTGAGCCGTGATTGTTCGTTTTTCGACGATGACACTACCCCTTAAGTTGGAACTTGACGCATTCTGGGAACAACGCATATATGAAAAGGTATCTTTGAGATATAGGCTAGGTAAGTAAGCGTTTATCCAGCAGTGTCTAAGGATTGTGTGTCTATCTGGGTTATCCAGGGTATACGGGGTGGCTAGGGGTGCTAGTGAAAAAAATTCGAGACGAGAAATAGTAGCCTTATGAATAACCCTCGCTGTATTTTTTATCTAGAGCAGTAGTTATATATAGACATAGATACAGGGCTAGCAGTTAACCAGTAAAATGTAACTGAGCATGCAATCGTACAGCCACCCAGCCTCCAAATCGGGAAAATACTACGCAGTGGGGCGAAAGACGACCACAAATAGCAATATGCCATCTCTGTGATGTTGTAGCTAACCCCTTATGATGAAAACTAAGAGATAAGGAGACTCAATGCGCAGCAGCAAACTGGGTATATTGATATCCACCTAAGAGATAAGGCTGCGACAGAGTGAAACGTATCAGAAACGAGCCAGAACTAAAGAATGTTGGAATCGGACTTACAGACTCAGTGCGCGGCAGCAAACTGAGTCTGTATCGTCCCAAAGTGCGATGACCGGTATTCCGGACAATGTACGTAGAAAGGCGGAACAATAAGTAATCCCCGAATTGGTGAGCCACATGTGGAGGAGTGGGTATCGAGTCCATGTGACGATGGACATCAGCGTTCAGAGTGGTAATATCCAACACCTTACGCTCGGCCATATGTGGAACCTGATGTGAGCCTCTCTCTTAATTCGTACTCGTCAAGGACACCCTTCCTACAGTGACCGACCGCAACCCGAAGATTGAGAAGCATACGAGAGACGAACGCCGTGGTCAGGGCCACGAAGAATTCCATTCCAAAGAGGTTGACTGGCTTTTTCCCGAGGTACCAGGTCAACAAGTTAACAAACTTAAGGACTGAAAGGAGCAGTTCAATCCAACAGGAAATCCATTGAGTATGCGACAAGACTCACTAATGATCACGAAGAAGTACCCTAGTCCGTCGCTGTGGACCAGATCAGAACTCATAATAAGGAGGGGGGAGTTCCTTACCGGTAAAGCGTGGAAAGGATAGGTGAGTTGGAAATCGACTTGACTGTTCTTACATGCTCAATGCTTTTGTACAGCGTCATGAAGAAGATCAGAACGTCAAAGCCGGCATCTATGGGAACTACCCGAGTTGAAGGAAGAGTTGGGCGAGTTGGGCGGTCTTGACACATGAGGCAGGCAGACGGAGAATAATAAGTGTTTTGATCTGACAAATGCACCTAAGTCGAAGCACTCGCGATCAAGTCAGGAGGAGGTTTCACCTGTGAGATCTATAATGCGCAGTGTTACAATGACCAAAATGGCGGCGTAGGTTGCGATGAAGAAAGCAAGCAATCCAAACAGGACTTTCTTTGGCCGGCCGTAGATCTAATGTCATATCTAAGAGACAGAACAGGTGTCAAGATAATCGACTTACAGCATGAACCCACAGTAGGAGGATCACTGCAAAGCACTTAGACTGAAATTTGACAAATTCCAAAGTAGCAGAACATACTATTTGATACACCTTTCCTCAGTTAACAAAAGGTGGTCTTCGGATCAGCAAGTAGGCTCACCAAGAGAGATTACTCCCATATATCCATTAACGAGGAGCCATTGTTTACAGCTGCAAAACTTGTGAGACATGTACATATACAAGAACTCACCAACTCACAAGGGGTCCGACAGAGGCATGGAGAGGCCACTCATTTGCCAGGTATTGACAGTTAGCCCAATGGGGACGATGACACGATTCTATGGAGAGCAAGATGACAGGGTACCCTTGATTTTCATGGAGAGAAACCTACGAAGTAATAGCAGACCTTGACAACACCATTCTGCGAAGGCCAGATCAACCGTCGCACTTCGGAGTACGTTAGGAGGAAGTCATAAATGCTGGGTCTGCATTAACACGAGGCGCTGTGTACAAAGACCTCCAACGTACTAAATGATATAGCTAGCTACTGGAAGACGAGGTCGTACTTGTCAGCTGAGAGAATGGGCGAACAAGAATATCGAAGTGCTCACACCCAAGGAACCGACGAGCCTGAATTTTCTGAACACTTTTTATGAGCTCGTAATACGGATCATCTGCCATTGTTGGGTTGATGCGAATGCGCGCCAGGCGAACGGCGATCGATTTCCAGTGCGATTAGCGCCTTGGAACGACCGATCGCTTGATTGTCGTGCTGGCTCTTGGCGAGCGAAAGAGCAATGAGTGAGAGTCACCAAGCAGCAACAAGCAGATGGAAAGGAAGGTCAACGGACAAGTCCGCTCTGGTGCTGAACGCTACTCTGCCGAAAGCCTTCCAACCCCTTGGATAATGACCCAGAATCGATGCGGAAAGGAAGAACGAAGATTGAACTGGAAGGGGATTGGTATATATTTATAAAGATGGTGATATTTGGAGACTGGCAAACAAGTACGCAACGGGTTGGGAGAATGGAATTCAGCTTCTTGGTTCATATACCACCAAGAGGGTGACCAGGAAGAAAAATGACACCGCAACACCAGTCGGCTTTCGCGAGGTTGGCAACTGCGGAACGAAGTGCATAGCCCAAGACGTGAGTGGCAGGTCTGAGGCTGAAGAGTCATCTCTCAGGAAAATGAAACGGAACAACGGGTTGGTGCTTTTGAATGTTTAATGCAAGGCAAGCTGTTCGGAGGTGGTCAGAGCGCCACGGATTTGCTTGGCCTTGAGGACTCTTCGCGGCTGCTGTAGCTCGTTCAATAGATGGTCCAATAGATGGTCGGAGGCTAATTCATAGCGCGTCTACACCTCTTCCATCGGTGGTTGCGGGAAATTTGAGGACATGAATGGTGTGCTTCGCTCTCTCTCCCACACAGACACGGAAAATGCTTAGAATCATATAGTACGACGTTAGGGCACGGAATGTTGACTGCCAACACACGTACTGCAGCTTCTGGTCCAACGCGCCAGAAGCTATGCCAGTAGCTACAGGCTAAACTGTGACCATGTGGGCCGCAGTCAGTCAAACCAAAAACCAAACCTGCCACCGAGGAAGCCGTGCACACTGAATAGAAGTGTACCCTCACAGACATGCTGGTGATATGCTGGTGGTGATGGTGAAGCCTTATACATAACACGGAAAGCCGCTTCGGCCGCTGACTCTACGGGATTGACACGGACTGTCAGATTCCAGGAATACGCGTGATGTAATACAGGTGTGTGCTCTTGGGAACTTGAACTTAGGAAGCACGTCTACTGTAGTTCAGGCGCGGCGGCTACCGGACTCAGTCTCACCGATGGGGAGTGGGTGAATGTGAAGCAGCTGGATGCTCTTGTTTCATGTTGTACGCCACAGGCCTGAGTCTGGGTCTTGGCGGTCGCACGGGCCGCAGCGGCACCTGTAGTTACCGTCGATCAGACTCTACTGCTGGTGAGCTATCTCCTTAGCACCAGACTTTGTAAGCTCGCCAGCGGTTTCACAGAGTTGCTGGAAGTGCTTCTGAGCAATTGCTCTTCGTCCCTCGAATCGCCATCGCCCCAATGATGACACGAGACCCTAATTTGGTAATTGGCGTTCAAGACTCATTCAGGGAACTTTGCGGATATAAAAAGGTAACCACTGAGATGTAGACCCATGTCAAGGGTCCTCATCCTCGCTCACATCGCCGTCGGCCAACGCCAGTGCGCTAAATCTCCCTGCACCTGCGGTAATACCAATGCCCGTAGACTCCTCTTCGCTCTCCTCTTCTGCTCTGTCATCATCAGTTCCACTTCCATCCTCCGTCTCTTGTTCGGACTCATCTTCGAACTCGCTATCCTCCTCGTCACTGCCTTCCGCCGTCCCACTGTTCAACCAAATGCCTTGTTTTGTGTCCTCAGAGCGGATTTGATATCCGGGTGGCCAGAAGGACCACCTAACTCTGCCTTCTGCCAGTGTTCGCAGGACTGAACCACCAAGGTAAACTTATTTTGTCCCGGGTAGTCAACGACAAGTGTACTCACTCGCATTACCAGCGCGATTAACATCTGGCCTGCCAGCTTTCGCAGTGACCCAACCCTTCTTGTTCGCATATGCGGTCATAATATCCATCGCAGTCCATTGCTCGCCCCTCGGGGAAGGCGGCAGGACTGTGCCTTCCCTCCAGGTGCGTTTATCCTCTGCGGGTGGTTCATAGGTCAGTGGGTGAACAAGCCCGAAGACTTCTTCGAGCGGCATTAAGCGAGCGGCATGTTGGATGCAGGAAGGGAGCGACGAAATTTGTGAGATTGGGAGGATAGCCGAGAGGACCTGTAAAGCGGTGAGACTTTCTTCACCCCACCTACTACCAATCGGACTCGCCTGCATCTCCATCGGAACGTAGTTGGGTATCACCAGTCCCGGACAATCAACCAGGCGAATCTCTGGGGTCCAGAAGAGCGTTTGGAAGTGCTTTGTCTGCAGAACAGTAAGGTACTGGGTAATGTGAAGGACTATGTCAACTCGCTTTTCCTGGTGTCCTTGATGCTTTTACTATATGCTTTCCAAAGAGGGCATTCAAGAGTGACGACTTCCCCGCATTGGGCTGGCCTGTAGACCACATCAGCAGATTCAAAAGGGCAGCAGCCATGTGCTCACCTATCAACCCCACAGTGATGTACCTTAAGTCCACCACATCCTCTTCAGGAGAGTCTGGTTCCACCACTTCTTCTTGGGGTTCCTTTGGTTCCACGGCCGGAGCCAAAACGCTTGGCCTGGTGATGTCATCCAACACCCGATCCCAGTCCACACTCTCCCTCACTTTGGGCCTCCAGCTCTCCCGCTTCTCCTGATCGGTTTCGTGTTTGACCCATTCCGGTGGTTCTAGTAGCTCTTTATGGACGCATTTCAAGGTCTGCACGAGGTTCTTGAGAAAATGGCTCGGGATGTGGGGATCGACATAGCGCTTCCCTTTCTTCCCTTTTGTGTCGTTCGCAGTTGTGTCGTGGGCGGTGGGTCGCTCCTTGTAAGCTTCGACCTGAATTACATGGATTTCAGGGTGACGTGAAGCGAAGTATGTTCTCCATGCTGTGATGTGTGCGGCAGACACGAGATCCGATTTGGTGAAGACTACGATAATCTTGCGCGCAGGACGGAGGGTGGTGACGTAGGACTGTAGAGACGGTGCTGATGATAGGAGAATAAGTCCTCGGTATTGTGGTAGAAAGAGTGGGGACGCACGGAAGTGTACAGTTGGAGCGCGGACATCAAGGAGGATCATCAATATCTGTGAGATTTCTGCAACACGCCAACTGAGGGTGTCGTCAGTCATGCGGCGGCTCACCATAGGGTAGCAGAACTGAAAAAATCCTCACAGTTGCCGCCACACCTCGAGATTCCGTTCAAAGTAGGTAGGCGAACGCTTAAGCACTTCGACAGATTGAATAATTCCATCACTTTCATCCTTTTCATCCACTATTCCGTCGCTCCTCCATGCTTCTACATTGTTGTCCACCTCCGCTATCCATTTGGCGAACAGGCCTTCCTCATTCTTTTCAACTGCCTTCTTCTCCATGTCATACCTGTAACATATGCCTTTCTGAAACATCAATGGGGTCACAGATTGCTCCAGTCTCACCTCCACTTGGGTCGTTTGGGACAAGTTAGCCTCGATCGTGGGCTGTCTTCACCACCGGTATCTCCAATCCTTTCGAAATCCGGAAGTATAGTCAACTGTGTTGGAATTGGTCTCTTAAGAATCTCAGTGCTGGCGAGCAACTTTGCCCTCTCCAGCCATTCAGGCGAGAGCTTTCCAAACTTGCTTTCGAGACGTTTGGTCCCAAGCCCCGAATTACCCGGGATAACCTGAGCGGTTCCAAACCTGACCTTTATTGCCCGTTTGCCCCGCTTGGGACCAGTCTTGGAAGATGAAGCGGGAGGGGGAGCAGGCATATCACCTCGTTTGATTGCTCGCTTCTCTTTCAACTCTTCCTTGCGCTGTTTTGTTGAAATTGGTTTCCTGCGTGGCATTTTCGATAGTCGGTTGATTGGCGTAGATGGAGTGTGAATCCAAGTGACGATCGGAATCAAGTATTTTGCTTTGAAATCGATTTTGGTCTCATACAACAGGGCTACCAACATGCAACAACGATATTACATGTGATCGGACCAGTAAGGTTATGAAAAACCGAAGCATTAGGGGGAAGGTCCATGAAGTGTTTAAAATACAAAGCAAATGAGAGAATAAATCAGGAGTGCGTAAAGAGGTAGAACGGATTCGTGACCGAAAATCCAGGGATCATCGAGGGGGATTTTTTGGTGGAGGCCGAGAGATCCTCGGATTGGGAGTAGTAGGGGAGATTGGGAGGTTTCCCGTGCGCATGCTTCCTGGTCCGGAACCCCGTGACCTCCCTACCGCACTGCCGCTCGCGCCCCTTCTTGTCTGTAGGAGCAGTCTTTCGATATTCAGAGCACGTGAAGTGGAATTGCTATTTGTGCGGAATGACCTTGGAGATGGGAGGAACGACGATCTTTGTGTCACCCCGGCCTCCTCGTCATTGTGTTGGTGGGGCGTTCTTTGGGGATTGGGGGATCGCCTCTGTTCCAGGTCCGACCGGAAGACGCCTGGATATGAATCATCCAGAGTTGGATCATATGGTACCGTAGCAAATTTCACTGATTGTGGTGAAGTTGGTTCCGCGATGGTTTCCTCGTCCGCCAGAAACGTGTCGTCCTGCCCGATCATCAAGACTCCCTGGGAGACCTCGTTTAGGGGGTAACTCGGGCCGTATTTTGGGGTTATCTGCAGTGTCTGGTACTGTTCGCGCCATTTTTCCTTTTCCATGACCCTCCTTTCCTTCATTTCCTGTTCTCGTCGCTGAAGGGCCTCTCGCTCTATCGAACCAAGGTAGATATCGTATGTTCCTGCCGCCAAGCCCATGCCTTCCTCCCAGTAGTCATGCCTCCCTCTCGCGTTGTCTGTGATTGTAGAGATAGATTCTATTCCGATCTGGGTGCGCTCAAACCATCCAGTTTGCATAAAAGTTGACCCCTCCGTTTTGGATGCAGACTGGGAGAGGGCGGACGTTTCTTTGCGCCTTCTAGCGGTATCCTCGACGCCACGGAGGTTGAGAAGTAGACGGGAAATGAGCGCTGTGATCAGACCCCAGATGAAATATATTCCAATTAGGACGATAGTTTTGTCCCCATAGCACCAGATGACCAAGTTGAACAGCTTAACGACTGAAAGACGTGATTCAATCATTCGAAGACTTCTTTGGATACGGTCCGAGACTCACTAATAATCACGACGAAGTACCCTAGCCCATCGCTGTTGAGTTCAGCTCAGAACCCATACATAAAGGACGGAGTTCCCTTACCGGTAAAGAGTGTAAAGAATAGGCGAGTTTGCAATCGATCTGACTGTTCTTGCATGCTCAAGACCTTTGTACAGCGTCATGCAGAAGATCAGGGTTTCGAGGGCGATGGAAGCCCCCCATATTGAAGCAAGATATGGAGGCTTGACTTCAACGATGCAGGCCTTGACCACCAGAGAATAAGTTACCTGATCTAACAAGAGCACCTAAGTCGTGGCAATCACAACCAGATTGGGAGTGAGCTCACTTTTGACGGCTAGAACGCTCAGCGTGGTAATGACCATGACGGTGCATTGGGTCGCGGCGAAGAACGCAAGCAATCCGAATAGGACTCTTTTTGATCTGCCATAGAGCTAATAGCGCGTCTCAGAGAGGGGACAATATTAAGAATATCGGCTTACAGCATAAACCCGTAATAGTAGGATCACTGAAAAATTGCTTAGACTGAAAGACATATTCCAAAGGAGTAGGGCGTACTACTTGATACACCTATTTATGGTTAGCCAAACGCACTCTTTGAATTATCAAGTAGACCAACCGATAGAAATCACTTGCAGATAGCTAGCGGCAGCGACCCATTCTTTACAACTGCAAATTTTGAGAGAAAAATACACATATAGGAACCCAAAACTCACAAGCTGGGCGACAAAGGTCCGCTGAAGCCACTCATTTGCCAAGTGTTGATAGTAAGAGCAATGGGGACAAGGAAACGGTTCTATGGAAAGCAGGATGAGGGGTCATAATTGCGGTTCATGGAGAGAATGCCCACAAAGTAATAGCAGGCCTTGACAACGCCCATCGGCGAAGGCCAGATCAACCGTTGCACTTCGGAGTATGTTAGGAGGAAGTCATACATGCTGAACTTGCGTCAACATGAGGCACTGGATATAAAGCCCCTCAACATACTAAATGACATAGCCAGCCACTGGAGAAAGTGTCAGCTGGGAAAGAATGGACGCAAACAGGAAGATCGAAGGTACTCACACCCGAGGTACCGACAAGCCTGAAAGTTCTGAACAGCCGTGGAGAGGAGAAGCAATAAACTTTCCATCGTGGGTTGACTTGACTTGCAAGGTGTGCGGGTGAACAATTTCCGTCTCGTCTAGTCGTATTGCCTCTTGACGGACGACAGAGGCGAGTGGGGGTTCGTCAGGTAGCAAATGAACCACCCACAACAAACTAGAAACTAAACGGGGATGAAGATCGATGAACAATTCCGTTGTGGTGGGTGCCGCTGTGGGTATTCAGAGGACACCTCGCAGAGGTAATTGGCCAGCAATCACACGGCTCACACGGCCCACGCAGGAAAAACCAAAAGGTTCACCCACTAGGAGCTCGCAATGACCTCTCACTGGATGGAAGAAGCAAAGGGGGTGATTACTTTGCGGGATGGATGGAGCATCTCGGGTTGGCGGGTAATATCTAGAGAACGGCAGGCACAACGGTGGCATTGGCCAGTGGCGAAGATGCCAGCCGCCTAAATTATGTAATGAGAAACGGGGTCAACGGGCTTTTGTGACCGTTGACAAAGAGTCAAAATAGTGCGGCGTGAGATGCGTAATCATGAGGGTGTCGAGCATAGCCTACGATCTTCGCATCCCGCATCCCAAACGATCAGAGGCTGACACTTAGAATCCACCACAACAAGAGCGTACAGAATCCATTCCCATTTACAAACCGCCAGACTTGGCTTGCTCCCACCATATGTCACGATGTGTATTTACGATAATGCGGAGCTAGCGCCACTCGTACGGTGGTGGTGGTTTCGCCGGTCGAGCTCTCGTCGAACCCCGCCTGTGTCGTCCGAAACTACTCGCTTCAACTACATCTGTGGTCCATGACGAATAAATGCGTCATGTGTTGGCCTCGGACCGGAGACAGCGAGCCAATGAGCCGAGCCAATGGTTGACTCCACCGCGTCGAAAGTATCCGTCGTTTCATTGCAATTTTCATTCAGTTCCTACACATTCGGCCGGTCTTGGGCTATGCACCGCCTGGAGATGGGTGCCAGACGTCCCGGCGTCACTCTCCTCCCAGTTTGGCGGTTGGAAATGACTGCTTTTCCATCGTTCCCAACCTCTGGCAAGGCGCTTTTCGAACGAGGGTATCCATTATTGACCATGCAAATCCAAGCAGCTTCCGGGTGACCGTGGTTCTCGCTGACTTGCGCGCAACAGAGCCGAGTTGGGACGGGCAACGCCACACATCTGCCTGTGGAGCGCATGGTTGATCTAATTCAGAAACAGTAACGCCCTACGTCCTCCGTTGAAGTATATCAATATCAATACCGGAAACGCGCGCTACGTTCCTCCTTAACGACATCCACTGCGCTGGAGCACTGTGTTCTACTCGTTGATAAATCATGATAAAGCGCACAATGACGCGACGGTGACGGTGACCGGGATGACCCGAGGTAGCGCGTTTGCAGTGTAAGCCTGATTTTGGTACTTGGGTGACAGCAAACCCAAAGAGCTTGGAAAGATAGGCAATAATGATTCTATCCGAAATCAGGCACCCTCCGACGCCGCATTGAGTGAAGGTCGTCCTCCATCTAATTTCCACATTGGTAGTTGGAAGCAGTGTCTTGGAGCACATGCTCCAGGCTGCCAACGCCAGCTCCAATTCCAGGACTGTTCCTCACGCTAAGACTCTGAAGGTGGTCCATACTGGATTGACCATCAGTGGTGTCCACATGAACGGCAATCTCCAACTCAAACCACAACCGAATTGCCACTTCACACCCTCCAGAGGTGCACAAGTCTGTTCCTAATTCGCTGACAGGATCATCGTTGTTGCCACTTCGTATCTTCGCAGTACAGCATCTTCGTTCATCTGCAACAGTCGTCGATAGTCCATCTATCAGCGTAGGCGGCAGTACTATTTACAAAGTCAACATTACTCGTGCCCATTCCCGAAAGTTGATTCCCACTGGTCCTAAGCGTCGATGGCCGTGGCAACTAGCAACCGATCTGGAACTGTGGTTGCTCAATATGTCAAGAACCGACCTGGCAAGTTCGCCTACTCGACTCCTCGTAAGAATCTCTTGAATAATTGGACAGTAGCACCCGTTACCTGCAATGAGCTACTCGTCCGAGTGGGTTGCCCACGGCCGCCTTCTCATACAACGCCACTACAAGTCCCACCATTACGTTCTATCTCTCAACCATACTAACTGGAACGGGCGTATCAGCATCGACGTCGCACTTAATTACGAGTGGTGGAATCGAGACCATTGCCAACTTGTATTTCTCGAGTCGTTCTACCTTCTTAGTTCGTCACTGATCAGGCGTACCCAGTATCAGAAATACCATGATTACTAGGGTTACACAATTCCATTCATTTAGAAGTATAACCAAGTCTCAGGATCGATCGGCACGTTCTCCAACTCGGTGGTAGAAGAGAACCGCAAAGTCTGGGGGGCACGGTGAACCAATATGTATTGGATGCGGGTATCGTGCTTGGGCAGCCACTGTCGAATCTGCACGCGTCTATCGTGATCTCGGCCGGGAACGCTAGCGCTGGTTGGCAGCCGAGTGAGAGGGCACACCCCAATATATTTATAGCTGTGAAGAAAGAAGGAAGAAGTTGTCACGATAGAGAAATAATTATAGAGTCCGACGCCATGGAAATGAGACCGTTATGCACTTCGACTATAGTTTGGCACACGCTCGTAGTCCCTCGTCCCAAGGAGCCTGCATTGCCGAACAAGGGTTATTGTAGAGTATCGAAAGTGACAATAGAGTGGAGCAAGAACAAGGCTGAGAGCATGGAGGTGGTCCCTTCTGCATCTTTAGAAGGAGCAGGGGCCGTGGATGAATGGCTGCGTTGCGCCGGCGCTGTCCTCAGGCCCGACTTTGACCTCCCTTTTTTCATCCTGACGTAACGAGCAATCTCAACTTGAAGATCCTCCTTCTTAGACGTGAGTTCATTCCGCTCCTTGTCAAGGATCTCCCGAGTGGCCTTCAATTCCTCAATCCGGACCTTTGCTTCTGCCACCTTGGCCTCTAAGGAAGGAACGTCATTGATCGGAGGTCGAACGGCTCTTTTACCCTTTCCTTTTCCGCTGGACATCCGAGTTGATGACTCTCCTGGGGACGCACCCCTTGGTTCTCCTCTCGCGTTCGCTTGTCCGTCCGACGAGGCTCGGACTGGGGGGCTACCCGTTATGCCCTCTCCAGTTTTGCCGCTCTCCTGAAATGGTGTAACCGACTTCGTGGTCGGATCGAATTCTCTCATGCCCCCGAATTGATTATGCTCTTCACCTCTGGAGGGCCCGTCTCTACGCACCTCCCCAAGGGCAATCTTGGAATTCGGAGAAGGCTCCTTTCTGGTAGGAGCTGCAGTTGGCCGTGTCTCCCTTTGGCTAAGGGGAAGGGAGGCAATTGACTGGTCTCTGTCCTTTGCGTAAGATAGAGCGTTCGAGGGCTCTTCGAGAGAGTAGGCAGATACGGGAGTATCGACCGGTGCAGTACTTGGTGATGTAGAAGTGGAATGACGCGTACTTGTGGTCAAAGCCCTCAACGACGGACCACTTGGGGGCTTTTTCTGCTCTGAACGCGACTGAAACACGGGTTTATAGTGGTTGAGGTCCTGAGGGTAGTTAAATCGAGTGATCTGTTAGAACGACGAATGAAAACATCGTCAAAACACACCTTCTTGGGCGGTTCAGAAAATAAGACATATCTCTTACCCAAGCTCTTTGTCTATCACTCCACCAACTAGGGGGGGTATAGTTCTTGATAGCGGCAGTGGCCCCACCGGAGCTGGAAAACGTTATAAACGCGTGCCGGCGTCTTGTCCCATTGGTAGTCCAGAACTGGATATCAAGACTGGAATGGGAGCGCATCAATGACTCGTACAGGGAGTTACTCGCACCAGGCGCTGCACGACCAAGTCGCCCGGAGAGGTCGACAGTGGCAATCGCCTCAGATTCGTCGTGTCCAACGGGAGATCTATACGGGTTATATAAAAGTAGTTGAAGTTACTCACACTACACCACACTCGGGTTCAAGTCCTGCCTTGAGGTCCTCAGCTCTAAGATTGTCATGGATTGGCCCAATATCCACAACGTTCCTGAAATCAGCCGTGTTGTATACCGATTCGATATGCGGCCCTTTGCGCGCGTCATTGTACCTCAAGGCCATAGTGAGGGAGGTGGGGGAGACGGAGCGCTGAAAATTTAAACTCAGACCCGAGCCCTGGGTAAACGCGAAGGCATGGGTTTTTGATTGATCACGATCTAATGTAGATTGCGTGGCGGCAACTCCAGTGATGTGGAAAGGCTATTGAGAATATTATATACAACTGGCCCAGTGCAAAGATGGTGTATAAGTGAATGGTCATTTATATTGGCCACCAAGTCGAGAAGGCCACTAGGGTGTTCTCTGGTAGGTGTAGTGCATACAAACCGATGGGTAGAGCGCATTCCATTACGCGTAGATGGCGCGTAGAAAGGTCGCAAGCTTACAACCTTGAGGACATGGAAGAAGAGTGCAAGTTTGATAATTAGATAAACCAATATGTGTTGTTATTAGTAACTCGCCTACTTTCATTGCATATGCTGTGGGGGGGGGAATGCACGATGTCCACCAAATATTAGAGGAACGGCATAATGAGATGGTAGTCTTTATGCTATCGACGCCTCATTACATACGAATAGGAGGTGTCCCGAGCGTAAAATACGTTATTTTGGTGGGCATTGATCGGTCCAGCGCCGACCCAATGTTGACCTTTGGACCCAAATACGCGCACGTAAAACATGATATGCGCTTGTCCCTTGTAATCGGTAATCGGCGATCGACCAAGGGATTGGACAGGATTGCCGGGACAAAGGAGTCACCAGGTTATACCTGACGTCACCTATGCCCATGCCCATACGCTGTGAGGTCATGATGTCCAAGCTCCCCGCGAACAACTCAAAAAGTGTAAAAATCAATCAGACGTTGCATCGAGAATCTCATGAGCAACCTGCAACTAAGCGGCAGTGAAACACCCCGCGCATCCTCTGACCCGGCGAATGCCCAATTGCCTTGCGGCTGCGGCACGGCAGGGTGGGGTTGCATAGTGGCGTCTAGTTGCGTCATAAAAATCACCTGAAATTATAAAGCTCTTCCCGCCGCAACGCGATTTTCAGTCTCTTTCGCTTCTCCCGCCCAACGCTACTCTATTTACAAAAGCCTCCCAACGACCGCCATGTTCGCCAAGACTGTTCTTGTTTCCGCGCTCGCGACATCTGCACTCGCCCAGTCGTCATACGTGACCGGTCTCCTCACCGCCTTCAGAGACAACGGCCTTACGACCCTCGCTGATCTCCTCGCTTCTTTCGACAACACTACAATCTCTACAATTGAGTCTGCCCTCAGCAAAGGAAACCACACCGTTTTCGCGCCGAACAATGACGCTCTAGCAAATTTACCTTCGAATGTCACGCAAGTGCAGCAGGTGTTCTACTACCACGTCCTCAATGGCCTTATTAACACAACCGATACCTCCCCTGACAATTTTACGATTGCCCGGACGTCCCTCACTGGTGCCCCAACAGTTAACCTCCGTATGTTTCTTTCACTTGGCCCTCCGATCTTATGTGGGTCTGACCCAGTCTCTCCTCAGCGGGCAACCAGACTCAGGTTGTCGTACTTAGTGAAACAAGTGATGGTCACCTCATAGTTGTCGAAGCCGCCTCTAACCAGAACATCACTTCGACCGCGACTGCCAAATACAAGAACTTGCAAATCGAGGTGAGTTCCTGATTCGCCCTTTGTATCACTGCCCTTCTCATCCGAGACGTTCTAGGTCATACCCACCGTCCTGACAATACCTGGGAACGTCTCCACGACGATCGCGGGGATAAGCGACTTGTCTAATCTCGTCACCACCACTGAATCCGTGGACCCGACCTTTCCTCAGGTTCTCAGTCAAACCAAGGGTATCACGATCTTCGCTCCCATCAACTCGGCTTTTACGGACAACTCACAGCTCGGTTCTGTGGCCCCTGCCGATGTTAATAAGATTTTGCTTAACCATGTCATCAAGTGAGGCGATCTCCCTTGCAGTTTGGGTAAAGAACTTATTTAGCCTCGCTCTCTCTAGTGGCACGGTTGCCTACTCGCCGCAAATAACTAATGGTATGAACCTCACGAGTGCTGGTGGTGGCACTCTGACATTTGCCACTAACGTGAGTTACCACTCTGTCTCCTTTTGGTAGTCGTTCTCTGACGTCGACAACCGCAGTCATCTGGTATTTTCGTCACCGCTGCCAACTCGACCGCTCGCATCACCACCAGTAACATCCTTGCTTCGAACGGTGTTATCCACCTCATCGACAATGTCTTGCTTGACACAACGTCCAACCCCTCCGCGGCTTCGTCCGCCGTCAACTCTGCGACTTCGGTTCAAGGCACTCAAACCTCTGTTCAAAGTGGCCCAGTTACCGCTCCCGTGACCGCAGCTGGGGGGTCTGGTGAGGCCTATAAAGTTGGCCGGACCGTCATTGCTCTCGCGGTCGTTGGTCTTGGTGCGTTGCTTGCTTAAGAAATTAGCATAACAGGACAATATATACCCTCGTTATTGTAATCTAGTGGCGATGACTAAAAAGACTTTGCCTAACCTCTTGTAAGATTCGAGTCCTTGAAACCCGGTGTTGCTAAGATATGTGATTGCGCGCGTTCGTACTGCGTCATAGGAGCACAAGCCCCAAATAACGGGTGGCAGTGCCTGAGTTTGTTGGCCAAATAGAGGAAGCGATCTCATCCCCAACCCTTCAAAAGAGCGTAAAGAGATTGTCCAGACCAATTGGCTGCCTATGACCGAGGAACACCGCGATTGCCAAAGAGAAGAGGGACAAGTCTCCACTACCGGTGGCTCTCGAGTTAAATTTGGACGCGGTTTTATTTATGGACCACCACACGACCCGATGAGGTGCTCATTACGAGAACCCGGCGGTTATTGAAGCGCTCCAGAAGCTATATAAGGGGGTCAAGAGCCGCATCTATACCCATCCACTTCTCTCCCCAAGAGTACTTCTCTTAACCACCCGCACACCTATTCCACGCCCACTACCTCCTACTCAATCAACATGTCTTGGTTCAGTCACGATTCTGACGAGAAGAGCAGCTATGATGCGGTGCGTCCTCTGCTATCCTCCCATCCCCGGTCGATGAGACCAATTCGAGATCTGACAATTGTCACCTACTCTTATAGTACCATGCCAAGAAAGATGATGAGCATCATAAGGCCCACCTGTCCTACGACGTTATCGCCGGTGCCGCTTCCTACGAAGCCGCCAAGAAATGGGAAGAGCATCAGGCAGTGAACGGCAAACCCGCCTCACACGCTGAAGCCAAGGCAATTGTGTACGTTTCTGTTCCTTCTTCTACTTTCGTCGCCCGTTGCATGCACAAGAAATTAAATTGATCCTTTTCTCTCAAAGGGCCGGTGCTATAACTGCGTTCCTAACGCAAGAGGTTCAAACTAAGGGATTGGGCTGGTGGGACGAACGCGAGAAAAAGAAACTCCAGGATCAGGCCCAGGCGCAAGCCGAGGCCAAGCTTAAAGACGTCGAGAATTATTAGTGGATTTCTATCTTGTAGTACGTAGAACGAAGCAAAGTGGAGTATTGTCGATCGATTATGGAAACGAGGGGAGGTTCATACTGCAGATACATTATATTGCCATGAGTGCGAATCATAGCCAGCCATCGGAATGAAATAACCACTACGGTGCTTCGGACATTAGTAATGCAACCGAAGCGCCATGACCGGAGATTAAAATTTATGGTGGTAATTCAAAAAGTGGCAACCGCTTCTTGATGAGTAGCTATATATACCAAATATTCAACTGGCGCTAAATGAACCCTTCTCCCTCCGGAACCTCATTCGAAACGCCCTTTAATCGCGATTTCATATAGTAAATCAATAATGGTGGGCCCATGACGACAAGGCACAGATCCCATCCAGACGGCCGGCATTCTTGTCCTCGTTCATCCCGATCACGAGTCGCTTCAGTGTTTTTGTACTCGATGGTTGTCCGAGACGTCTGCCACGCTACATATGCCCCGCTGATCAGCCTCGACGTATTGGCCACTCAGTGCTCGATGGCTACACTCGGAAACGCGGACCAAATCGGCAGCTCCTGATTCCTGCCTGATGTCGCCATGGCTTCTTCTAAGCAGATCTGGGTGCAGGTACAGTGGAACGGCGAAGTGCGGAAGGCACGGATGGGTGTTCAGATACGGCCATCCCCCTGGAACAAAGAAGGGAACAGGAACGCGTCGTGGAGTCAGGAGGTGAACAAAGCACCGGAAGTGCCTCAACCCAATATATGTTGGATCCTTTTCGTGGAACCACATTATTAAAGTCCTCACACGTAGCCCTGGATTTTCATAAAATCCCTAAATTGATTCATTCTCCAGGTCAACGGAATAATTTCAGGGTCTGAAAAGTCGGTGCAAGCCCGTTGTACGTACATTTTATGGCAGCTTTCTAGCCCTTGGGTGCATCTTCGAAGTTGCATGGGAAGGATCGAACCTCGCTTTTTGAGCTGAACCCCACGTCCACAGGACTCCTGGGCCAGGCCTCTTGTCTCTCGGTGTGCAGGTCCGTCTGAGGGATTAGGACCGATATTCTATACGTAAAAAGAATGAGACAATTTTGGTATAAACGCTGATCTACAAGCCGATCCAGTGCACGTGCGATATTCTACAAGTCCGATCCACTTTAAAAGAACGCCGACATATCAAACTCTGGTACTTGCACGTCTCTCTTCGCGGCCTGCATTAGCGTACCCAGCCCGGAACGCTTTGGCGGTTCCTCCACAGGCCTTGGAGAGGGGCTCGCGATCAAAGGGACCTCTAAGTCCTCAGGTACCGCCGTCAGTGGCAAGTGTGGCATCTGAGTGGTCGGTAGATTCGCGTGAGTTGGTGTCGGGAGCGGCTCTGGCAACTCTGTCTGGATGTCTATGTCTATGATCAGAGAAGACGGCCTCCTTGAATGGCTTAGGAAAGATCTTCTTCTCGTAGGGGAGCGAGAAACTTCAATAGGCGTCCCAGGAACGGCCGAAAGCCGTGGTGCGAGCTGGGGTGGCTCGAAGGACCACGATGACGCCAGGCAGAGAGCTAGGGCGTGGCACCCTACACAATAGTGTGAGTGGAAATATGGGTGCATCATCAGACCACATACCCATTCGACAGAAGACACGAGTCATTTGCGCCACGAAGTTGAACTCGGTTTGTCCAGAGATCATACTCGACCCTTTGATTGTCTGGAGAGACATCGACTTGATACGATCGTACATCAGAGCCAAGCTAGGGTCGTCATAGTCGGACTCCCCAACGTCGCCAATGGTAAAGCCTTCCTCAGCCAAGGAGCGAGCGTATGCAGGAGGTGGCGTCTGGATTCCATCCTTAGTTTATGACAACAACCATTATTGATCCCACGTACCACCAAAATTCGCACTGCCAGATCTCGGCGATTCAGCGTCCAGAAAGCCCAGCTTCCCAGCCATCGGTTTCCTTCGGCGAAAGCGATTGGAATGACAACCTCCTTAAGCAAGTACGTAAGAACTGGCCCGTTCTCTCCCTCGACTACTCGAGCGAGGGCCACTGCCAGTTGAAAATCTCCAAGCTGCTTCACACAAACGTTGACGGCGTCCTTCAAACTTCCGCCCAAAAGGAAGAACGCGGCAGCTAGCTCTGTAAGCAGGCATGAGATCAATCTTGATTTTCCACATCTGTGAAACATACCATTTCTCCTCTTGCCAAGCAAGGCAAACGCATTCTTGAGCGCAGCCGTCTTCCACCTAGCTTGCTCAAAGTCGTTGGACAAGAATTTGAGCATGACGTTGGATTCGGGATGCCAGGATGCATGTCTCCACAGGCCCTGGACAAGCCGAATCTTGCCCAGTGCAAAGTAGAACAGGCTGCATTTAGTAGGATCTCGTTCTTCGCCATGCATATATTCGTTTCTAGCGATCGTCTCCATTTGAGATTTCTACGACCGGTTATCAGCCAAGGAACCACGCTCTGACTATCATGCGTACCAAGCTTTCGATCGAGTTCAACCATAGGAAGAAGCCCATCGCTCGAGCATCCTTCCATAGAACTTTTCCGCCACATGCAGTGGTACTCGCTGCCAGAAGAATCTCCTGGCTGTTGCTGTGAAAAGCCCACACCATATCTCGATAACGGATCCGATCCCGGAACCCACGTCTGTATTCGAGCGCCGGATGAACGATTGGAGTAACAGAATCCGGAGACTGGTTGGGGTCAGGCGATCGGCTTCCTGGGCTTGAGATACGTTTGTTGAGAATGTAAAAGGAGCGCATGGAGATAAGGTAGCGGAGGCCATCTGCGTCAAGCGCTCGTCTTTGTTCTTCGATCTAGAAATGGGATAAGCGCTAAGTGACAGGGAGATAGGCCCAAGATGTACCTCGACGGATGTCTCCAACAGAACTAGCAGTTGGTCGTGCTCGTTCGGAGTCATGAATGGCAACGGTCGATCTTCCAACTGTTGAACCAGTCGTGTAACCAAAGGTCTGGAGAATACCTTGTCATCGAAAGTTTCCTGTGGTTCATCAAAGAGTGCCGAATACTGAGCTCTTCGGGGTGCGCTTTTCTATCAGAATCAGAACTGTCAGTTGAACGGTGTGAGTGTCAAGTACAGCACGTACACCAGTCGGGCCAGAATCTTGATCATCCAAGAAAGCTTCGATGGGCAGCCGGGGCATCTCGAAGGTATCCCATTCGTCTTTCGTCAGGTACCTCAGCTCCAATGCGAGCTTCGTGATAATATCCTTTACGAGTCCGAATTTCTCTGCCAGAAATAAAATCAGAACACAAGAACGGGGGGGTGTAGCTTGAACGTACCCCAAAGGAGGAGTTGCAACAGCATTTGGGGATGACAGTCTGGGAGAGGGCCGTTCCTTCGCACAACCCTCCGGAACAAGTCCTCCTTTGGCTTGCCTGCGGCGTCAATTCCGGGTCGACCAGTCAAGAACATTTGATGACCCGAAGCCATTAAGAAACGTGCGCCAGATAGCCAGATCGAGTCTGTGAGGGTGTGTAAAGTCACTCTGGATCAGAACGTCAACTTCCAATGACACCTTCAGAAACTAAATACACACCGGGATATGTCATACTTGTCCAAAATACCCCATCGTGGTTCGTGATCGAAATACGTCATCCGTTGTTGATATAGAAGGAGAACATGGTGCGGGAAGCCGATCGCCAGGATAGACTGGCCATCTGGTGTTGCCGTCCAGTCAAGATCCACAACTGGCTCAGAAACTCTGTAACTCGAAGAGTCAGAACATTTTCCAGGAAACGAGTGTGAGAAGGACTGACTCAAATGTTTGCGACCACTCAAGGCCAGAAGAGAACTCAGACTCCTTCGAGTCCCATATTGAGACCTCGTCCCCATTTGGTGTACGGACGACTGATCTACTTGTCAGTGGCAATCTCGTATAAAAAATCCAGAAGACGAACCCAGTACGGACTTCTTTGTTGAGCTACACCTCGCTTTAATCAGTCCCTTCCGTCTCGAGTTCACAGATCCCGTACATCTCCACTCCAAATTCTTCCTTGTCTGCTGCCCTCTTCTCCCTCGTTCATTCAAGTCTATTTGCGCGTCTGGTATCCAAAACTGCAGCCCGCCATCCTCATCGACACTGAGCAGAAGGTCCTTCTCTCGCACTGCCCATTCCATAGGGTCGACAGGGAGTATGGCCACGGGTCTTACATTTTCTGGGAGTCGGGAGCTGGATTCGATGTAGACCTTGGGCTCTTCGGGTGGATGCTGGACAGAAATTTGTACAATGTCAAAGGAGGAGGTAATTCCAACCAGATATGTGAGAACGCCATAGTTTGGCGGGATGAGGAAGAGGTTCGTGAGTGTTTGAGGAACCGTGAGAATAATTGGGTCGAGTACGTCCTGCATGTGAACTGTTAAAGTATTCTGGGACGGGGTATAGATTGCGACACTGCCGCCTATTTTCGAGATCAAGATCACGTATAAATTCGAAAATGAAACACGCACCAAAGTGGAAGACAAGAACGATCGCATCGTTCTCAATTACGTAATGACGGAAAAGCCTTAGGCCACTACCGTGCCTCATGACCTTGTAAACTTCCACCGCTCCATCACGAACGACGGCGGCGGCATGGCCGTCAGGCGAGCGAGATAGAGATCGGATAGAACGCTGACTCGTCTCTCCAAGTTCTTCCCCAATCGTAATAGTCTTCAATCCATCCCGCTTCGCGTCGAAGAAAGGAAGAGGTGAAATCGCGTGGACCATGACTGGAGGGGTGGTAAGAAGTATGATTTGATTTGACGAGGGGAGAACCTGAATCTGGTTAGGGAGGTTGCGGAGTGGAGGGTTGAAGAGCGAATGCACAAGGGTGAACTGTTTGAGCAAAGTCGGTGGTCGTCGATCCAAGTTCTACAGCGGATGATAAGCACCGTTGCACGAGCTAGGAATGAGGACAGGAGCACGTACCGCAACAGCTCGAATCACGATAGATCCATCGTCCAATATCCGACAAAACAGATCCCACCCCTCTTCATACAACTCGGTGAGTCTCCGACGCTGGCTTTCATCCGTCTTGCTCTCAACATCACCCATATCCCGCAGCACATTACCACATACGCTCCTCATCACCGCTCGGTTCATCCAGAAGACTGGTGAACCCGAGCTCAACGCAGTCGAGGAGGGCAAGAAGGCATACGGATCGACAGTGGCGTGCAGTTGTAGATGGTGAGGAGCGTCGAGGACAGGATAGAAGATGCGCAGCGCGTGGTCCGCAGTCGTGGTCAGGAGGGTGTTCTCGTCTCTGTTGGAAGGTGTTGTGCGCCAGGTTATATGAATGAGGGGGCGTGGGTGCCGGAGGGATTGGATTGGCCGGCCTGTGCTTGCAAGTAAGATCTGAACGCTCAATTGTGGAGTACGAAGGGCGAGTAGGGAGCCCGAAGGTGAGAAAGCCGCTTGCAAGGGGTTGGATACTCTGAGACAATAGATCAGAAATCAGTAGTCACGGAGAAACACCGAGGTTGTACTTTGTGCGCCACTGGATGGCCCAACTTGGTAAATCGTGCTGTACACTCAGCTGGTAAAGCGCGATTTCCAAGCGCGAGCCAACAGCAAGCCTTCCTAGGGATAGTAAGGACCAAATTAAGAGACTGGTCAAGAAATATACCCGATACAGATGTGATACAATTTACTGGACTATGTAGGACGAGGGTCGAATGAACTCGCCAAGTGTCTTCCGAAATGCTGGATAACGACCATGCAGCGAGATTCCGATCAGAGGTCGCAATGATCTACACATATGAATGAGAGTGGTATTACGCATCTCAGCTAATGCACGTAACTAATTTATTTTCCACATCAACGGCCAATTGGTGAATCGTCCCGTTCCTATCAAACGTGGCGGGCAAAGCCTCCCAAAACGCTAATGTTCTCGCAACACATAAGGTATGTGCATCTACCAGGGCGATAGTGTCGGCGGATGCATACGCCTAACAAGGTCGAACGTGTTATCTATTCGAACTGTATCGCGAGGATTGATGGACATGCCAGTAGGGGTTGTTTAGTGAATAGTATGGGTATTATAGAGGTTGAGGGCGCGCCCAGAAACGCCGTGAAGGCCTCCATTTGGGACGCGTCTTGGGGAAGGAGTCTAAAGCAGAAATGTCAGCTGCGAAAGGCTGCGAAGATGCAATGAGCATTCACACGCGTCATTCGATCTCTAGAGGAACTGTTGAAGCTTGCCTCCCTTTCTTCAAGACCGATAACCCGAGTCATGGAGATCTGTCAGGTTTACCGTAAAAGGAATATATGCATGAGGGCTCTTCTACCTACGGATAGCGTATACACATAGCTACAACGTATCTAGGACACGATATGACCGGTCAAGTAGCCAAGAGTAATGCCATAAAAGGCTGAGACAGCGACTAGCACGCACAGGTTGAGCTATTGGCGAGGCTAATAACCCTGGCCTGTATAAGGGTTTCGTCACAGCTACTGATCACCATCGCATTTGACCCAGGCTCGGACGGGCGGCTCTGATGTACAGGATCAGAAATGTCATAGGCATTAGAACAATTGTAACACGCATCCCTGCATGCCTAAGTAATGCGAATGGCGGTGATTGCCATTGTAGAGTCAGTACCGAGGCCATTGGTCACCAACGTTGGCCTCAAGCGCTCCATGTACAAATTAGGCACTAAATACTGGCTGATGACAGGTCGTCGCCTGGGTAGCTGCATGTGTCCCAGTCCGCGCCAAGGCCAAGAAGTTCATTCCTTGCTCTCCACGTCGTCGCTGCTGCCGTCGCTGTTATCGCCTTCGCCCTCTTCGTCGTCGTCCTGGTCGTCCTCCTCGCCTAAGCACACAGTCGTTACACATCACACTCGTTGATACACTCCTCGCAACATCCCCGCCCCCCAAACCAGATCCAAAATGTTCGCTGCAAAGGCCTTCACTATCGCCTCACTCATCCTCG